>Ga0255773_10000005_pt1 | contig 312361 bp, 296 predicted proteins | sample 011ome_17_FD_179971 | JGI IMG/M metagenome (GOLD analysis project Ga0255773, IMG submission 179971) | Coastal salt marsh microbial communities from the Groves Creek Marsh, Skidaway Island, Georgia - 011502XT metaG (version 2) | ecosystem: Environmental > Aquatic > Marine > Intertidal zone >... | reverse complement strand
TTTAACACCACCTCCTCAAACAAAGCCTGAATAGTGGCGGCATAATCAATATAGGGTTCATCGGCAATATCACCCTCTCGCTTTGGTCCCAGCCAATCAATCAGCTTAGGGCTAAAGTAGAAACCCACCCCGTCTTGCTTATAGCGACGCAGACCAACGGTATTGACTAGCTTGGTATTGACTTGGAAATTTTTACCATCAAAATCAATCAATCGTGAAAAGTCATATTTGGAAGAATCACCATAAGGCGCCATGCCCATGACTTTGTATTCACCATCGAGCATTTCAAACCCTAGGTATTCGGTGATTGCCCCATAGAGCCCGCCCAGTGAATCAGGGTCATAAAACTCTTTGATTTTATGGATTTTGCCATTTTCACCATAACCAAAGAATGTTGTGGCATATTCACCCTTCCCATCCACCCCCATAATGGCAGTTTTTTCGGTAAAGCCACTGAGATGATAGGCACTCGATGCATGTGCCAAATGGTGTTCCACTGGCTCAAATTCCACTTTATTGGGATCAATGCCCAGATCTCTCAATAGACTAAACACCCGATCACGGTAACGGCGATAGCGACGGTTGCCGTTAAGTAATGCATCCAAAGCCCGATCTGGCGCATACCAATATCGCCTGGCAAAATGCCAACGGGCCTTGGAGAAAATGGAAATGGGCGCAAAGGGAACAGCAACTACATCCACTGCTTCCGGCTTAATGCCGGCATAGTCCAAACAAAATTGTGCCGCATTGATCGGCATTTTCCCCTTGGCATGCTTATCGCGTATAAAACGCTCTTCTTCTGCAGCCGCCACCAGCTTTTCATCCACATACAGGGCAGCCGATGGATCATGATTCAATGCACCGGAAATACCGAGAACAATTGTTGACACAGTTAAACCTTCTTATTAATACGATTAAATTTTTTCTTAAATTCGCTTAGACTTTCTTATTAATCAGCGTAATACCAGCCCGCCCTGCAAAGGGACTCAGTAGTTGTTCAAAGTGGGTCCAGTTGTTTCCCTGCCAATTTTCCATAAACCGCTGCAGATCCTGCCTGAAGGCTTTGATAAACGACGTATTAGAACTGTGCCACCTTACAGCATCCAAATCGATCACCTGAATTTGCTCATCAACTACTATAAAGTTTGTGGCTTTCATATCACCGTGACTGACACTACTCACCCAAAGGGTTTCAAACAGTCGCTCTACCTGTCTGTCCAACCAGTCAGGAAACTGTGCACCTTTCCATTTCAGTAACCAAGCTTTTAAGTCATCTCCATCAGCACATTCAGTAACCAAATAAGCCTCCCGTCGAAATGGTCCGCTACGATTTTCACGCATGGCCAGTGGCTTTGGTGTAGCAATACCAAGCAATTCTAACCGATGGGCACTTTTCCACGAAATCCAGGCACGACTGGGCCGAAAACAACGATTCAAACCATGCCAAAAACTCTTGATATTGTAACGCTTTAATACCCAATCAACTTCATCACCAGATAATTTCACTACAGTCGCAGTATTACCACACTTGAGGAACTGCGCACTCCCAAAAGCCACCTCTGGCTCCAACATCAGCTGTGATAGTCGCTTACTTTCTTCACTACGCTTATAAGCAATGAAAGTGCTTGCCGTTTTTTCTACTCGAAACTGGGTGCATGAGCGGGTGGTTTTAGCCAAAAAATTCTTAATCCGCTGCTCTCGCTTCTGAACAATAGCCGGTAAAAGTACTTCTTTTGTTGGCGCATTTTCACCATAAGCATCAATAACCCCCGCCACTAACCCATCATAATCAGGAATCATTTGAGCAAAAAACAGGGCTAGATTATCAAGTGTACTGCTTAAAGGTTCTACTCCCCCACCATCAATAATATGTAGCTTTCCCTGGCTAAGTAGAAAGTTATCCAGGTGGATGTCTGCCTGCATCCAGCCTGTTCGATGCAATTGACCAATAAGCCTTAAGGCATCACGAAGCACGGGTTTTAATTGCTCAAGAGTCAAACCCTCATAACAGTCCTTCAAGCTAGCTGCGTCTGGTAAAAATTCCGTGGCAATGAAATAGCCACCCTCATCATCCACCAAACTCCAAACTTCCTGAGGGCAGGGAACTCCAGATTCAGCCAATGACTTCAACCCAGCACGCTCTCTATCCAGATACTTACGCTGAAAAAATAGTTTTACCAACACATTAAGGCCACCCCAATTAGCACGAAATGCCAACCTTTTTCCCGGTAAGTATCGATAGACCTCATCACAAATCAAAGCTTCCCGGCCAGGCACATCTAACTGGAAAGGTGCAGCCGGAGCAGAATCCATTTGCTTAAGCTGTTTAAGCGTCAGGCTTTCAACCATGACAATAACCCCAAAAATAATTGGGAAGAAAGCCGCAACGTAAGTGTTTTAATAGAGCAGGACTAAACATCAGCTATGGTATCCCTTACGAACACCTTTGTCGTAAAGCTTATCTGCTTCCTTTACAACAGATGCCCAAAAACTTTTACCGGCATCAATTGCTTCTCGCAATGACTGTTGTTTATATTCTCGAATGAAACAAAGTACATCTCGTTGATCAAACCCTATTCTTTTGGCTGAATAATACAGAGCTGACAAATCTTTATGGCGCCAACGACGGGGTGTACGATGTCGTATCTGCATACGATGCAAATCAATCAAATAAATTGGGCGCTGTGATACAGGAACATCAGCATACTTTTCTGAGGTATCCAATAAAAAGTGACAAAGGTAAAAATCTCGGTGATTAACACCACTGTCGTGTAAGGTTCTTGAAATTCTGGCCAATCGACGAACCAATGAACGCCGCTCAGATACACCCATGACCGCCAACACTTCAGGGTTACAGTATTCATCTAGTGGCTCGGTGGGCTCGAGCGCCTCAGTAATCAGAAATGAACACTCCCGTGAAGGAATCCAGCCTGTACGACCAAATGCCGCCGCAGTCATGGTTTCTACACCCAGCTCATTGAGCCGACCTATGGCTCTATACTCATTTTCAGCACCCAAAACAGGAATACGCAAATACAGAAAATTTTTTAGTATTTCACCAATACCTACGCCAGAATGGGTTTTAACGAAATAAGCCCTGCCTTCAAATACAAAGCGAGTCGTACAGCGATCACCCATATCACGATAAGTATCACCTGTCAGTGAAAAAGCAGCTTGGAACGGATCTTTTTCAGACCACTGTGAAGCAAATGGCTCAGCCAAAAATAATTTCAATGACTCTCCCCCAAAGTGCTTACCTCTTGCTTTTTTTTCAAAATCACTTGATCAATCACATCTGCTGCCTTTTTGGGCATATCATAAATATCGGCGTGTTTTGAAAATTTGATAGCATTTTCTCGCCATTTACTTTTATCAGCGATAAGCATTTTCTCCAGTTTATTATCAAGGTCGCCTTGGCTATAGGGGGATAACAACAGCTCACCTGCTTCTGCTTCTGCTACATAGTGAGCATAACCGCAAACATCTGTTACAAGAACAGGCAAACCGGCCACTACAGCTTCAAGTATTACCCCTCCTGTGTTTTCTGCATAAGAAGGGTGCAACAACATATCCGCTCCCTGCAAGAAAACAGGTATATCATCACGGCCCGCAAAAAAAGTTACCTTATCGTCCACACCTAACTTCCTGGCCAATGATATAAATTCTGCTGGATCATCCTGACCAATAATAAACAACTGTGTTCTATCCCGTAACTCCTTAGGCAAGGCTGCCAGGGCATGCAGGCTACGATCAAGCCCCTTGGTTCTAAAACCAGAGCCTATTTGCAACACCAGTAAATCATTTTCATCCAGTTTGAATTCCGTTCGAAATTTTTGTCTAAGTTCAGCAGCATTTGGGGGGGCACAGCGGTCTCGGCTTATCCCCGGAGGCAGCATAATTACACGCTCTTCCTCTGTATCATAAAAGCGCTTAAACAACCCTTGTTGCACCGGAGAAAACATAAGGATAAAGGGTTTCATCCCTTGATCAAATACCGCCTTTTCATAACTAGAAAAATGACGATAACGCCCAGAGTATCGATACCACCAGCTACGTAAGTTTTGCGATTTATACTCATAACAGGGATCACCACAATAATAGACATCCAACCCAGGCATTTTGTTAAATCCCACCACAGCATCTACAGAGTAATTCTTTAGGTTACACTCCAACCAACGGGAATACTTTTGATATTTTCTTGGACTACTAAGAGCCTTTACAGGAACAAGCACTACTTCTAACCAATCCGGCTTCTCACCCTGCCAACTCAAGGTATACACAATGACTTGATGTCCACGCCTATGGCATTCATTAGCAATTTTTAAGAAATTCCGTTGCATCCCACCATAGGGAAAATATTTATACAGACAGAAAGCCAACCTCACGCCACAACTCCGTCAGAACTAACATCGATTTCTTCTTGCATGGCAACAAACTGCTGAAAAACTCGAGCAGCTGGCAACTCCTCAAAACACGGGGGAAATTCACCTGGTGGTAATTGATATTTACATTCCCGCAACATACAGGGAGCACAATGAAATGCCGATTGTAAGCTCTGTTGATTTTTGCCGTAAAAACCAGTTAATGCTGAGCTGGTTGGCCCAAACAGTGCCAATGTGGGGGTATCCACTGCTGCCGCCAAATGACCTAAGCCGGTATCCACCGAAACACAGCCCGCCGAATTTGACAAAAGCTCGGCCAGTCCTGTCAGTGACATTTTTGGTAATACCTCGGCACCACTCTGACCAGCAATCAATTCAGCCCTAGACTTCTCAATGTCGTTACCCCAAGGTAGCTTCACGCTATACCCAGCTTCCTGGAGCAAGCCAGCCAATTCTACCCAAGAGTATTCCGGCCAATGTTTTGATGCCCATGTAGTCCCGTGCAATAACACCACGGAATTTTGTCGTTTAGATTGAAACGAGAGGCTGTACTCTCCCAACACATTATCTAACTGTCCATCTATCGAATAGCCCAGGGCTTTTGCAAAAAGGTGCCGCACCCGCTCAACAGCATGCTGCCCCTTAGTCACATGAATTGGGCGATCATAAAAATAGGATGCAATGGGTTCTCTGGCAGAAGCTTTATCCAACCCATAACGGACACCCTTGGCATAACGAGTTAACCAGGCACTTTTGAACAACCCCTGGGCATCGATCACCGCATCATAGGAATAGTGACCAACTTTCTGCTTAAACTCGGCCCATTCACCAGACCGCCATGCCTGAACCGGGTGTTTGCGCCAGTGCCGTACTGCCACTGGTATTACACGATCAACAGCCGGGTGCCAATTGGGGACTTCAGCAAAACTTTGTTCCACCACCCAGTCGAACTTGATATCAGGAATTGCTCGGGCGGCATCGGTGAGCGCCGGCAAACTATGGATCACATCACCCAGAGAGGAGGTTTTGACCATCAGGACCCTGGGCATTAGTCCGCTACCAATTCAAACGTTGAATCAGGTGCAGAGTCTGGTACGAGTTCAAACAATGCAGCAATCACTCGATTAGAAGGGAGCTCATTGAGGCATTTCATATGAGCAGAGGTTGCCGGATCAAGAGGACACTCCCTTTTAAAACAGGGTCCACAATCCACAGGAATTGACAGAATAGCGACCTGATCATTCAACGGTGGCGTAAACCCCGGTGATGTAGAGCCATAGACCACTACGACTGGGCGATTCAAGGCTGCAGCGATATGCATCAATCCGGAATCATTACTGACCACCGCATCGGCAACCGCCAGCAAATCAATGGCATCCTCCAACTGGGTTACACCCGCTAGATTAAAACAGTTTGACTGATCAGCCTCTGGCAACAAACTGATAATTGACTCAGCAACAGGCTGATCTTTGGATGAACCCAATAACCATACCTGCCAGCCATCAGCGATTTTTTGCGCGGCTACTTCCGCGTACTTTTGCTCGGGCCAACGCTTGGCCGGACCAAATTCAGCACCCGGACATAATGCTAATACTTTACGCTCGCTCTCTAGGCCAAATTGTTGACGCAGTTGTGGCACCCGCGCCAAGTCAGCATGCAAATCAGGGGTTGGCAGATCATCGGCCAACTGCTCGCCTTTAGGATATGCCAGCGCATCGAAACGTTGAACCATCAGAGGGTAACGCAGCTTATCCAGGGGCCGAATATCATTGAGTAAGCCATAGCGCATTTCCCCTTTCCAGCCAGTGCGCTGGGGAATTTTGGCAAACCAGGGAATCAATGCAGATTTAAGGGAGTTAGGAAGCACGATAGCCTGATCATACTGCTCCTCACGAAGCTCTCTCCCAATCTTACGACGCTCAGACCACATTAAACTACCATGGCCTACAGGCATATCGATGGCTCGTCGAATCTGTGGCATGCGAGCAATAATGGGTCGACTCCAACCGGGAGCCAGCACATCGATAATGCTATTTGGATATTGCTGCTTAAGAAGAATAAACAGTGACTGAGCCATCACCATATCCCCCACCCAAGAGGGACCGATAATCAGAATTTTCTGCTCAGGTGTCTTTCGCTCAAGTCTCATAGCATTGTGGATATGAATACTCCCCTGCTAACCCAGAGGCTATTATTCTGACACCTAGCCCGCTACTGGTGCCAGCCATGAAGAATGCTCGGCTCTACGTCCACGCACCAGATCAAAGTATTGGCTCTGCAGTTGCTCCGTTATTGGGCCACGTCTACCACTACCCAATACACGGCCATCCAACTCACGAATTGGCAGTACTTCAGCCGCAGTGCCTGTAAAAAAGGCTTCATCTGCGACATACACCTCATCGCGGGTGATGCGTTTTTCTACCACCTTGTAGCCATCATTCTCTGCCAACTGCATAACCGTTTTACGGGTAATACCATCCAGGCAAGAGGTCAGTTCCGGGGTATAAAGCACGCCATCACGCACAACAAAAATGTTTTCGCCGCTTCCTTCAGCAACATAGCCTTCTGGATCAAGCAATAATGCCTCTTCACAACCGGAATCCAGTGCTTCACGCAAAGCCAGCATTGAATTAATGTAGTTGCCGTTGGCTTTGGCCTTTGTCATTGAGATATTCACATGATGCCGGGTATAAGAGGAGGTACGAATTTTAATACCCTGCTCCAGCGCCTCAGGTGACATATAGGAAGGCCAATCCCACGCAGCCACAATCACGTGAGTCTTTAAGCCATCAGCTCTTAGCCCCATACCCTCCGAACCATAAAATGCCATGGGGCGCAGGTAAGCCTCGTGCAAATTGTTGTCACGCACCACTTGTTTTTGCGCCTCATTGAGCTGCTCTTTACTGTAGGGCATTTCCATACCCATAATTTTTGCGGAGCGGAACAGGCGGTCAGTATGATCCTGAAGACGAAAAATAGCCGCACCCTGATCCTGTGTCTCATAGGCACGAACACCTTCAAACACCCCCATACCGTAATGGAGTGTATGAGTTAACACATGAATTTTTGCATCCCGCCAAGGGACCATTTCGCCATCAAACCAGATGTAGCCATCACGATCGGCAAAGGACATCTAACCTCTCCTAAAATAAATTTGCGCACAGGTTTACTGCACTCTTTTCTGTACCTAATCAGCCAGCAACCAATAACCGATCCCAAACAGCCTTCACCTGTTCACGTTCAACCGCAAACTCTGAGGCTTCTACCACAACGGGCAATTTTTGTAATTGTAAGCGGTGTCCCACGGAGCGATAATTTTTATAGGCTCTCGTCAGGAACTCCGTATCTTCGGCCGATATAACCCCACTCTCCTCCAAACTTTCGAGGATCCGAATATTATCGCTCCAGCAGGTTAAATCAGGAAACTCATGGGATCGAGCCAAGACCGCAAATTGAACCATAAATTCGATGTCAACGATACCTCCAACATCTTGCTTAAGGTTGAAAATCGCACCTCCATCGTTGGATACTTTGCCAGTATCCCCATTCTTAGTACCCAGATGTGTACGCATTTTATTACGCATTTCAATCACATCAGCCAAAAGTTGATTACGGTCTCGCTGCTGGCTCAGCACCTTATGACGGACTTCATCAAATGCCTTTGCCAACCGGGCCGATCCAGCAACAGTTCGTGCTCTGACTAAAGCTTGATGCTCCCAGGTCCAGGCATCTTCCAATTGATATTTTTCAAACCCTGCCAAAGACGCAACCAACATGCCGGAATTACCTGAAGGCCTGAGGCGCATATCTGTCTCATAAAGATCACCGGACGCCATTTGCGTGGTCAAAATATGAATAATTTTTTGCCCCAAGCGCATGAAGAACGTCGCATTATCAATACTCCGTTCACCATCCGTTGATTTATTAGGGTTGGCATCGTGAAGAAACACAAGGTCGAGATCAGAGCTGTGGCCCAACTCAATGCCTCCGAGCTTGCCATAGCCTACTATTAGAAAACCAGGTTCAACACCATCCTCCCCTATTGCTGGGCAGCCGTGACGATCAGTCATCTGATCCCAGGCAATTTCCAACACATGGCTCAAAATCGCTTCTGCCAGCCAGGTAAGATAATCACTCACTTTCATCAACGGCAATATTTCCGTTACCTCACAGGCCGCCACACGCAAACTGTGGGAACGCTTGAAATAACGAAGCACCTCCATCTGCGACTCTAGATCATCTTCTGGGACTCGTAATAACTGCTGTCGCAACTCGTCTTCCAGCTCTTCCCTATTTGGCAAACTGTAGAGCGTCCTACTATCCAGCAACTCATCCAATAATGCAGGATAGTGGGATAACTGCTCCGCAATCCAAGGGCTATCAGCACATAGTTTAATGGTACTTTGAAGTGCCACTGGGTTTTCTTTCAACAACACCAAATAGGCACTTCGGCGGGCCACAGATTCAACCAACTGCAACACCCGCCCCAATGTTTCTGCATCATTGCTCAGCTGAGCACAGTGAGCAATTAACTCAGGCATCAAGCTATCAAGGCGAATCCGGGTATCCGATGCCATCGATAAAACTGATCGACTCTGTTGCAAACTTTGGATAAAGCCCAATGCCTGCTCTGTGTTTTCATAACCTAAAGCATCTAATTCAGCTACCAGCAAATCATCTTCACCATGGCTTTGCCAAATATGCTTAGCCTGTTGAAATTCATCACTCTCACTTTCACCCTCACCTTGCTGCTGCTCATCAGCAATCACCGCCTCAAAGACCTGCCGCACCAAAGCACGGTGATCATCCAGACAATGGAGAAAACTATCCCAATCATCAAACCCCATAAGGTAGGCCAACCTAAACTGATCCAGGTCTGAATCTGGCAGCATTTGGGTTTGTTTATCCTGCCACCCTTGGAGAGCGTGCTCTACATTGCGAAGGAACGTATAACTTTGGTACAAAGCATCCACATCCTCTGGAGGCAATAACCCTTCTGATCCCAACAATGCCAATACATCTTTCAATGCTGGATTCTGAAAACGAGCATCCCGACCACCACGAATAATTTGAAAGGCTTGAGCCACAAACTCGACCTCACGAATACCTCCGGCTCCACGCTTCACATCTGCCGAAATACCTTTGCGCTGCACTTCTCGATTGATCAAAACCTTCATATCTCGTAAGGATTCAATGGCACTAAAATCAATGTATTTTCGATAGGTAAATGGCCTCAGCATGGACATCAGCTGTTCTCCAGCCTCATGATCACCGGCGACTACTCGCGCTTTGATCATGGCATAACGCTCCCACTCCCGACCCTGAGTCTGGTAATACTCTTCCATGGCATCAAAGTTAAGAATCAAAGCCCCACTTTGCCCATAGGGGCGTAATCGCATGTCCACTCGGAATACAAAACCATCTGCATTGCGGGCATCCAATGCTTTTATTAGCTTTTGCCCTAGGCGTACAAAAAATTCCTGATTACTAAAGCTGCGACGGCCACCCTGAGTCTCTCCACTTTCAGGGTAGGCAAAAATCAGATCAATATCAGAAGAAACATTCAGCTCCCAGGCACCCATTTTCCCCATACCCAGAATCACCATTTGCTGGGGATCACTATTACAATTCACTGGGGCTCCCCAGGCTTCACAAGCAATGGGGTAAAGAAAATCCAAAGTACACTGCAGGCAGGCTTCAGCCAGCGCCGTCATATCAGCGGTTGTTTCTTCCAAGCTAGATTCCCGAGTAAAATCTCGCCAGACTATTCTTACCATTTCTCGGTTGCGAAACTGCCTCAATTCTCGCGCAAGATCATCTTCTGTTTCAGCACCTTGTAACCACGCCAACAAGCTTTTTTCCATTGAATCAGGGGAATAGCTAATTGATAAATCACCCGATTCAACCAGCTGGCGAAACAGCTCGGGATTACTAGCACAGGTATTGGCCACAAACTCACTACAACTCCAGGCTCGCTTTAAACCTGCTATAAATTCTTCACCTTTAAACTCTTCACCTTTAGCATCGAGAACTGACTCAAACCAATGAGCCTGTTCTTCAGAGGCCATATGATTAAAGTGTTCTAGGCGTAACAACCACTGCTCTTCTAGCAATTCGGGTAATGATTTCTGATCCATAGTGATTCCAGACAGCCCTTATTTGTCAAAACGACTGATTTCGAGGCATACAACGAATATTACAAAGATGGTAACCCAAAACCATTAAGCTACATTTGGTACACAACAGTTCAAACCACAGGCTTACTTGCCCGACTCGGGTGCCACCCTCATCACCTCTTCAACAGAAGTTAGACCAGCCCCTACTTTTTGAGCCCCACTTAAACGCAGGGTTCGCATACCCTCTTTCATCGCCTGTATACGCAACGCTGAAATATCTGCATCGGCGGTAATTAATGGTTTAATCGATTCATTCACCGGCAAAATTTCGTAAATACCCTGCCGGCCCAGGAATCCAGTATTACGGCATTCCAAACAACCAACGGGCTTATACAGCTGCTCCGGTGATTTCACTTTCCACGGCCGCACCAAAGGCTCCCATTCTGCAGCCTGAGTAGGCACTGGTTCTTTACAGTGGTGGCAAAGGGTACGAACCAACCGCTGCGCCATTACCCCGTTTAACGTCACTCGTATTAAGTGTGCTGGCACACCTAAATCCAACAACCGAGTAATTGCTGTTGGTGCATCATTAGTATGCAGCGTAGATAAAACCAAATGCCCAGTAAGTGCCGCCTGAATCGCCATTTCAGCAGTATCCAAATCTCGAATCTCACCCACCATAATAATATCTGGGTCTTGCCGCATCAGAGTGCGAATACCCGAGGCAAAATCAAAATCGATTTTGGGTTGTACTTGGCTTTGGTTAAAACTTTCTTCCACCATTTCAATGGGATCTTCAATGGTGCTGACGTTAACGTCTTCTGTAGATAACTGCTTCAATGTGGAATAAAGCGTGGTTGTCTTTCCTGAACCCGTAGGACCTGTCACCAAAACAATGCCATGGGGCCGATTGGTCATTTCTTCCCAATGTTGTAGATCATCACCACTCAACCCCAAATCACTAAAGCTACGTAGTAATACTTCGGGATCAAAAATCCGCATCACCAGCTTTTCACCAAATGCAGTAGGTAATGTAGAAAGCCTCAACTCAATCTCATTGCCTTCCGGGGTAACAGTTTTGACCCGGCCATCTTGGGGCCTGCGTTTTTCTGCGACATTCATACGGCCCAGAATTTTGATGCGGCTGGTCACAGCCGTCATCACTTGATCGGGCAATTCATAAACCTGATGTAATACGCCATCGATACGAAAACGAATTTTTCCTTTTTCACGTCGTGGCTCAAGGTGGATATCACTGGCTCTTTGATCAAAGGCATACTGTAACAACCAGTCCACGATATTGACGATATGCTGGTCTTGGGCATCCGGATCTTTTAGTGAACCGATTTCCAGCAACTGCTCAAAGTTAGTGACACCTGAACGGTTTTCGCCGGTCTGACCCTTGGCACCGAAAACAGACTTAGCAAGGGAATAAAACTCAACGGTGTACTTCCCAACATCAATGGGATTGGCAATCACTCGCTTTACTTTTTTACGACTAGTCTGCTCCAGATCTGCCAGCCAGGAGGTAGCAAATGGCTGTGTGGTAGCAACAATGATTTCGTCACCGCTGGCATCAATGCACAAAATACTGTGGCGCCGGGCAAACTGAAAAGACATCACACCCGTCACAGCCGTCACATCAACTTTTAGTGGATCGATATGTGCTATCTCCAAACCGCTAGTTTCAGACAACCAACGCGTCAGGTCTTCAATGGTGAGCTGCTTGCCAGGCTCACTGGCATTTTGCGGTCGCTGACCAGCAATATAAGCAAAGGGATGTAATAACGATTGTTCTTTATTGCGCTGAGAACCGGCAATACTATTCGCATCTTCACGAGCCAACAGACCATCAGCCACCAAGTCATTGAGTATATTGCTCAAATCCAGTTGACGCTCTACCACTGCTTCCCCGGCCATAACTTTCTCCTGACTGATCGTTTTCACCACACTAATGGCCATGTTGGCTGTTAATGAAACATGCCTGATTGTAGCTACAAAACCCCCGCTCAACCACCATTCAACCATGAGATAAGCCCATTCATAGAACTTCCACTTCACAACTGAAAAAAACGAACTAAGATTTACTTGATACAGGGCCCATAATCGAATCAAAGTAACTTAAGATAAAATTTAAGGAAGACACATGTCCAGGAAAGGAGAAGACGACGGCACACATTTTCGCTCAGCCCGAGTAGAGTGTTTGAATGGGCAGTGGTACTTCGCTGTTCGGGAAGGCGCAAAACTCGTTGGTCCTTTTGGCTCCCAAAAAGAAGCTCAAGACGCAGCTGACTCCTACGCCAAAGATATTGACGAAGGCCGTGACCCACTTCATGTCATGTCAGACCAAATCGTTGCCAAAGGCTTCTCTTTAAAATAGAAGCCATATCAACATATAAGAAAACCTATAGCCTCGCAGTTATTACCGGCAAGATCACAGGTACAACCAATCAGCAGTTGTAGCTTCTCAGGTTGCTTTTTCACATATCCACCGTAGACTCGAAATATGCAACTCATTTCCATGCTCCAACAATTGGTCGCCAGCAATTCAATAAGCAGTATCAACCCCTCTCTGGATCAAGGTAATAGAGGAGTTATTGAACTGCTGGCTAACTGGTTAAGCGAACTCGGTTTTGCTACTGAAGTGATGCCCCTTGCCGACCCAAGAAAAGCGAACTTAATCGCCACATTGGGAACAGGCCCCGGCGGCCTGGTTTTAGCTGGCCACACCGATACTGTGCCCTGCGATGAAAAACTGTGGAATAACAACCCTTTTCAATTAACTGAAATAGATAAACGTCTCTACGGGCTTGGCACCTGCGATATGAAAGGGTTTTTCCCTCTGGCCATTGAAGCAGTAAAACCCTTCCTTGAAAAACCGCTAAAGCACCCCCTGATTATTCTTGCCACAGCGGACGAAGAATCCTCCATGATGGGCGCAAGAACTCTAGTCAAAGCTGGCCAACCTAAAGCACGCTATGCCCTTATCGGTGAGCCCACTGGTATGAAACCCATCAGCATGCACAAAGGCATCATGGTGGAAAAACTAATAATTGAAGGTCGTTCCGGGCATTCCAGCGATCCTTCCCTGGGCGTTAATGCCATGGAAACCATGCATCAAGTTATGGGGGAACTATTGGCCGTAAGAGACAAACTCAAAAGCGACTACCACAACCCACAGTTTGCGGTGGATTACCCCACCATGAACCTTGGCTGTATTCATGGCGGCAATAATCCCAACCGCATCTGCGGCCAATGTGAACTTGATTTTGAAATCCGCCCTTTACCGGGAATGGATATGGCCAAACTGCAACAAATGATCAATGAGCGAGTACTACCTTTTGAACAAAAAAATGGCGTGACTATTTCACTAAATCATTACGATGTTCCCTCTTACTCAGCAGCACCGGATTCTAAGCTGGCCAAGATTTGTGAATCCCTGACCAACCACCCAAGTGAAGCCGTTTCCTTTGCCACAGAAGCACCGTATTTAGAACAACTGGGCATGGATGTAATGGTGCTCGGCCCGGGTAATGTCGAGCAGGCTCATCAACCTGATGAATATCTTGCACTAGACCGTATTCAGCCAACCGTAGACTTTCTCAGCCAACTGATTGGCCGCTGTTGCTTGTAGCCGTTGTGGATAGCTACCGTTTATAACTATTGATTATAGTTCTGGTTATTTATACTGTTAGATCTGACTAATAACTTTTACCGAGGTAAGTGCCCCAAGCACTAAATAAATTAAAGTGACCGACCCCGTAAAATTCCTGCGCGACACCGCCCCCTACATCAATACACACAGGGGTAAAACCTTTGTACTGGCCCTCAGTGGCGAGGCGGTTGACCATGCCAATTTCACTAACATCGTTCACGACATTGCTCTGCTACACAGCTTGGGAATCAAACTGGTACTAGTGCATGGCGCAAAAACCCAGGTGGAAGAACGGCTAAAAAGCCGTGCTATTACCGCACAATTTGATCAACACACTCGGATTACTGATAGCGAAAGTATGGCTTGTGTGAAAGATGCCGTAGGTAGCACCCGAATTACCATAGAAGCCAAACTCTCTACCGGCGCAGCGAACTCACCCATGCATGGCGCTCGGATTCAGGTGGTTGGTGGCAACTTAATTACTGCAAAACCCCTCGGCGTAAAAAACGGTATTGATTTTCACCATACCGGCGAAGTACGCAGAATTGATCAAAAGAGTCTTCAAAAGCAATTGGATGATGGCGCTATTGTGCTGCTCTCACCTATTGGCTACTCGCCCACAGGTGAAGCGTTTAACCTGAACTATGAAGATATCGCCACCCACACCGCGATTAGTGTCGGTGCTGAAAAACTGATTATGTTTAGTGCCGACAAAGGCATCTCTGATCAACAAGGTAACCTGATAAAAATGCTGTCTCTTAACGAGGTGCCCGGCTGCCTGGACAATCTCACCGATGAAGTTGCATTACAGAATGCCCTGATGGCCTGCTATCAAGCCTGTGAAAATAGTGTGTCCAGAGGACACATCATCAGCTTCGCCCACAACGGCGCACTAATAGAAGAACTGTTTACCCGCGAAGGGAATGGCACTTTGGTACTAAAAAATGGTGCGAATACCATTCGGCAAGCAACCATTGATGATGTCGGCGGGCTGCTTGAGCTCATTACCCCTCTGGAAGAACAGGGCATATTGGTCAAGCGTTCACGGGAATTACTGGAAACTGAAATCTCCCGGTTTTCTATTATTGAGCATTCCGAAGGCATGCTGGTCGGTTGTGCTGCGCTCTATCCCTTTAATGGGGACGACAGTAATAGTAGCAACAGTGCCGAATTGGCCTGTGTTGCCACCCACCCTGATTTTATCAATCAGGGCATTGCCAGCGGGCTACTTGAGCACATTGAAAACCTGGCCATTCAACAAGGCATCAAAAAACTATTTGTCCTCACCGTAAAAGCGAGCCACTGGTTTAAAGAAAAAGGCTTCGTAGATTCCAGCCTGGACGACTTACCCGCTGAACGTCAGTCCCTTTACAACTTACAGCGAAATTCCAAGATTTTCTGCAAGAATCTCTGAGATCAGGTAATCATCCTCGCAACTCTTTGGTATCCTTGCGAACTTGATGATTTACAAACCATTTTTATAGTTAATAGCCCTACAAATTAAAAGGTATTACCCATGCCGACATATCGTTCGCACACCACCACCAAAGGCAGAAACATGGCCGGCGCTCGCGCACTTTGGCGTGCCACAGGAATGAAAGATGATGACTTTCATAAGCCCATTATTGCTGTCGCAAACTCCTTCACCCAGTTTGTTCCAGGGCATGTACACCTGAAAGACATGGGCCAGCTGGTCTGTGAGGAAATTGCCAAAGCCGGCGGTGTCGGACGTGAGTTCAATACCATTGCCGTGGACGATGGTATCGCCATGGGCCACGACGGTATGCTCTACTCTCTGCCCTCTCGGGACATTATTGCTGACTCCGTAGAATACATGGTGAACGCCCACTGTGCTGATGCACTGGTATGTATTTCCAACTGCGACAAAATTACCCCCGGAATGTTGATGGCTGCACTGCGGCTGAATATTCCCGCGATCTTTGTCTCCGGCGGTCCAATGGAAGCCGGCAAGACTAAACTGTCTGAACACAAATTGGACTTGGTCGATGCTATGGTCATTGCTGCTGACCCATCAGCATCCGATGAAATGGCCGATGAATACGAACGCTCAGCCTGCCCAACCTGTGGCTCCTGTTCCGGTATGTTTACCGCCAACTCCATGAACTGTCTTACCGAGGCCTTAGGACTTTCGCTGCCCGGTAATGGCACCACACTGGCTACCCATGCGGATCGACGTGGACTGTTTGAAGAGGCCGGACGTTTGATTGTGGAAATGAGTAAACGATATTACGAAGAGGACGACCTCTCGGTATTGCCGCGCTCCATTGCCAGCTTTAACTCCTTTGAAAATGCCATGGTCATGGATATCGCCATGGGCGGTTCCACCAACACCATTTTGCACTTGCTAGCTGCCGCCCAGGAAGCCGATGTCGACTTCACCATGGCAGACATTGATCGTCTGTCACGCAAAGTACCACAGCTCTGTAAAGTGGCCCCCAATACTCCCGAATACCATATTGAAGATGTTCACCGCGCCGGTGGCGTATTTGGTATTTTAGGCGAACTCGATCGTGCCGGATTACTCCACACCGATGGCTCTACCGTCCACACAAAAACACTGTCAGAAGCACTGGACAGGTGGGACATCATGAGAATAAACGACGAAGCTACTAACACGTTCTTCAAGGCAGGCCCCGCTGGCATCCCAACCCAGCAAGCCTTCAGTCAGAACACTCGCTGGAATTCACTGGATGCAGACAGGGCCAATGGTTGTATCCGTAGCCTAGAAAATGCCTACAGTCTCGAAGGTGGTTTGGCCGTACTGTTCGGCAATATCGCACTGGATGGCTGTGTAGTGAAAACCTCCGGCGTAGATGAATCCATTCTTAAATTCTCTGGTCCCGCTTATATTTGCGAAAGCCAGGATCAGGCCGTTGATGACATTATCAACGACCGCGTCAAAGAAGGTGATGTGGTGATTATCCGATACGAAGGCCCCCGCGGTGGTCCCGGCATGCAGGAAATGCTTTACCCCACCAGCTACCTGAAATCCAAAGGGCTGGGCAAAGCCTGCGCACTCATTACCGATGGTCGTTTCTCCGGTGGTACGTCAGGTTTGTCCATTGGCCACGTTTCACCCGAAGCTGGGGCTGGTGGAGCTATTGGCTTAATCAATCAAGGTGACACTATCGAAATTGATATCCCCAATCGGACCATCAATGTTGCACTTACGGATAAAGAACTGGAAAGCCGAAGAACAGCGCGGGATAAGAAAGGCTGGCAACCGGAAGAAAAACGCCCCCGCCAGATTTCAGCAGCCTTGAAAGCTTATGCCATGTTTGCGACGAGTGCGGATAAGGGAGCGGTTAGGGATTTGGATCAGTTGAAGTAAGCTATTATTTTACTGGCCACTACACTCCCTCTTTGTTGAGCTAATTTGTTGAGCTAACCAAGTTATTGAGAAAGGGTAATGAAAGACACAAAACATAAACTTAGCTCACTGACTATCGCTCTACATTGGATAATTGGTATTACCATTATCGTGATGCTAGCTCTGGGCAAATATATGGAGTCATTCGAAGCTTATGCTTTGTACGACATTCATAAATCCATTGGCATGATCATCATTGCTTTTGTGCTGGCACGTGTCTTCTGGAGGATTCTTAACGGTTGGCCTGAGCCTGCTTCAAATTATTCAAGCATTGAACGCCTGACAGCGAAGGTAGTGCATTGGACACTGATTATTGGCACTGTCGCGCTGCCTGTTTCCGGTGTACTGATGTCTGGTTCCGGAGGTCACGGCTTAGCAATATTTGGCTGGGAACTGCTGGCTGAAAACATCGACCCAAATAATCTGGAAGAAGTGATCCCATTAAATAAAACCCTTGCAGGGCTTGGTCATGAAATACATGGCATCGCTGGTAACGTAATGATTATTGCTATCGTGTTACATCTCCTTGGTGCTCTTAAGCATCACATCATTGATAAAGATGGCACCTTGCGCCGTATGCTCGGCAAGAGTTTGTAGGCATTGTTAAAGGTATGTATTAAATAGTTCTACTGAAAACTAAAAGCCCCAACAGGAAGTTCTGTTGGGGCTTTTCTCTTGCTCAACCTGTTAAGTATTAATAAAGGCTAAACCAGAATAGAACCCAGACTCAGATGAAGACTCTCTGCTCCACATAACTTGTCCCGTCAACTCTAACAATTCACCCTGGATTTTTAACTCCAGGCTAATTTGACGATCCACATGAAGCTTATTGATAGAAAACAACTTAATACCAGATTCAGAAAGATCTATTGGCGTTAGTGAAGGGTTTTTGAGTATAAATGGTGACACCTTAACCCGCTGGTGCCTACGGCGAATACTCTTGGAAAAATCCTGTAAAGTCATCGCATTCATCCTCCCTATGCACCCGAAAAGAATTATCGGGGCTTCAAATCCATTGAATATAATGTAGTAAAACAAACTTTATATGACAACGAGCCATTTTCCTAGAGTAACTGCCCGCCCATGTTTGAGCTAAACTTTTTTCAGCTCATATCGACTTACCATCAAGTATGCATCAATACCAACATGTGAATAATTATTATTTGTCGCCGACCCCTTTAGTTCCACTCAAAACCCACCACAAGCTGAAGGCCATCATAGCCGGAGTTGTCGGAAACCAAACCGGCATTGGAAATATGGAAATATTGAAGCGAAATGCGAAGTCGCTTATCTGGCGCCATAGGAATCAACGTACCAGGACCAATAAATACGGTGAAATTTTCATCACTACCATCTGCTGGGAACGGCGGATTGCTCAGCATTTGTTGAAACCCGGCACCTCCCTCAAGATGATAGCTGGCACTCGGTGTGTGCCAAATGGTATAGCGCAGCATTAAGTCCACACCCAGGGAATGAGAGCTACCTTCCTCTACATTACGGGAGGGGTTTTTATCTGCCACTGCGTTCACATCCTAGTAGCCGTAGACTACGCCACCCATCACCGTCAGATTTTCTATGGAAGTGGGAGTTCCTACTCCCAGGGACAACCGGGATACATAACCCTCATCATTGAAATGAGCCACACCCCCTGATGCAGAGGTATACCCAAATAGGCCGTTGAAGGTTAAGCCATTGAGCGTATCGCTGCCTTTTTCAGCGCTGCTATAGACCGGCTGCACTAGAAGCACAGTAACAAGCATCATCAAGGCGGTCTTCTGTAAAAACACAATCTACTTTCCAACAGAGTACTCAAAACCCAGGTTCTAAACCACACTGGCCCGTTGCTTGAAGATAAGAACGGCGAACCTCTCTTTTAATTATAGATAAATACAGTGTGTTCGATTTGAAAGGCCTTAAAAAATTTCAGTTTTAAAGCTTAACCCTAGGAAGGCTTAGCCCCTAGGGCTCCTGGCAACTCGCTATTTTGGCGCCGCTTTCAATCAAGCCATCTCTTCTGTCAGCCTCACCCAATACATAGGCCTGCCACTGCCTGGCTGTTTTTTCACTCTTTTTATATTTCGCTGCCGTACCAAAAACTTCAGCCGCTTTTCGATAACAGTTTAAATTTACTAATGCATGACCCAATGTTATTTGAGTATATGAGGGGTATTTTAGCTGCCCTTTTTTAAGGGCATTTTTTGCAGCATGTACTGCGTGAGTATTTTCATCCAGATCTAAATAAACCATAGCTAACCGCGACCATGTTTCTCCAGTTTCTGATTTTTCTGCTGCCTGTTTTAATGGCTCTAATGCTTTTTGAGTTTCTCTGGCTTGTTGCCATGCGCCACCTAACAATTCCAAATTTTTTGCATTTTCTTCAATAATTTTTTTCTCTATGCCCTGCTCAATAATTTGTGCTGCACGATAGGGAACATCTGCCCCTAAATATAAATAGGCCAGTGATAATAGGTCGCGACTTTTGGTCAAAGCTTTATTTAAATAAAGAATATCTAATGAAGCAAGGCGATGGCTGTTTTCTTCCATCTGCCCATACATACCACCTAACTGATACCAATACAGGTGTTTGGGGTAATGGGTGATTAATTGCTTAAGTATAGAAATTACTTTTTTATTATTATATTTTTTATTTCTACCGTTTTTATTACCTGTACCTTCGTAATATAAAACTTTTTGTAACACCCACCAGCTTTCTTTTGGTGTGTGACCTTTTGTGCTCACAGAATCAATGGCTTGGTTTACCAATATTATTGCTTCTCGCTTTTTGTCTAGCTCGTAATAAACTTGCGCTAATAATATTTTGCCGTCGTTACTCACCACATCTGAACTCGCCATCCATATTTCTAGCTGACGTGCTGCGAAGGGATAATTTTCCTGCATCATATAAAGTTGAGCCAGGGTGTAATGGGTATCTATTTTTTGGCGTGGGTCTACATCCGGCTCTGCAATCATTGATTTATAACTAATGATGGCTTCTTGAATATCATTCAGTGAGTAATGGACAAAACCTAATAAATTATGGACTTGAGATTTTTCATAACTGGAACTGCAACTACTTTCTTTATAATCCTTTAATTGACGAATTAAATTCTGCAATTGTTTCTTACTTGGTTCTTTTTGTTCAGCCCCCTCTTCTCCACTTAGAGTTGCCTGTACAGACTCCAATTTTTTAGCACACTTTTGACTCACTGATTGTCGTTTTCGGGTTTTTACATTTTCAAATTTTCTTTCTTCTTGCTTTTCTTCCTCAGCATAGGCGTTGCCTGAAACATCAGTAATATTTAGAGCTGCCAATAGCGATGGAATAAAAACCGATAGAGCGCAACAGAAAATTAATTTTTTAAAAGAGCTCATCATCATTATTTATTTCGCTATCTGGAAGCTGAATTTATAAAAAACCCCGGGCACTTCTTCTGCCACACCATCTACTACCCGCGGTTTGTACTTTAATTTTTTTGCCGCTCGTAAGGCATATTTTCCAAACCCTTTATTTTCGGGGTATTCCTCTACCAGTTTAGGATCACGCACACCGCCTGTTTCGGTAATAATGACTTCTATAACAGCGTAGCCACTAATGCCTCGACGTAGTGCAATGGGTGGATAATCTGGCTGGGGAACATAGACGGGAATATAATCTGTATCACGATTAAAAGTTCCGCCCATGCCAACTTTCAAGCCATCAAAATTAGGCGCTGCCATACTTACTGCACCTGCTGGCGCGTCCAGCTCCATTTCAATATCGGGCATTTCAGGTGGTGGCTCTAATGGTTTCTCCGGTTTTTCCGGCAGCAATTGTTTGACCTGGTCAGTAATCGATCTATCTGTTTGCCAAATATCAGCGATTTTTTTTAGGGCCTGCTGCTCTGATGAAATATCACCTGAGGCAATTAACCCGTACATAACCGTCAACAACAGGAAGGTAATAGCTGCGCCGCAAAGTGCTGCCAAACAGAACCTAAATGGAGCTGTCTGACCAAGTTTCAAATTAGCACTCATTGTATTTTTGTCGCCACAGAAACATTGTTAATACCTACGGCTTTGGCCTGATCTGCCACATAATCGAGCATATCAAGGCTAGCTTCTTTATCTGCTTGTATTACTACTCCGCCCTGGGGGTTTTCTGTATGCAACCTTAGAATATGTAACCTGAGAGAACGAGGCTCTACCTTTGCGTTATCAATCCAGATTTCATTGTTATTGGTAATAGCCACCAGCACACTGACTTGTTGTTGATCCGCTGTCATCGCAAAGGACGGTGTGACATCAGCACCAGTCTCTTTAATAAATGTGGCAGTGACGATGAAGAAGATCAGCATGATAAACACCACATCAAGCATGGGAGTCAGGTCAATGGCCTGCTCCTCATCTTGGGAGCCTATGGTTTGTCTACCTATTCGACGCACGCTAAAAATTCCTTGTTACTAAACACTTGCTTCTAACCATGTGTTGCTAGATATGTGTTGTTAAGCATGTTTTAAGATTAAGCGATCAGCTAACAGCTGCTTTTCGCGATTAGCCATTCGGCTGACATAGGTATTCCCAAAAACACCTGAAAGCGCTGCGACCATACCTGCCATGGTCGGAATCGTTGCCTTGGATACGCCGGCAGACATGGATTTAACATCACCCCCACCATTCATAGCGAGCACATCAAAAACACCGATCATCCCTGTCACGGTTCCCAGCAAACCAAGCAGTGGTGCCAGTGCGACAAGGGTTTTAATCATTGGCAGCCCCGCATCAATTTTCAGTGTGACCTGGGAAATAATGGCCTCCCTGACTTGGTGCGCCCTAAGCGATTGGTGATCTGAACGGGATTGCCACTGAGTTAATGCCTGATTCAATTCTGACCTTAGCGTTGTTTTAAAAAACCACATACGCTCAAATAGTAACGTCCACATAACTAACAGCAGTAACGCAATGGCAACGAGGACCGGGCCGCCCATTTGCAAGAAGCCATCAATGCCACTCATGGCACCACTCATAGTATTAAGAAAGCCTGATACATTGAAGAGAGACACTTCTAGCCCTCAGCCTTCTGGGCAATAAGCCCTGCACTTTGTTCTTCCAGAATATGCAGTACACGCTGGGCCTTACCGTTTACAAGGGTATGGAGTAACACGGTAGGAATGGCCACACACAGGCCCAATACCGTTGTCACCAACGCCGCGGAAATACCGCCAGCCATTGCCTTTGGATCGCCTGCACCAAAAATGGTTATAGCCTGAAATGTCACGATCATGCCGACAACAGTACCCAAAAGCCCCAATAATGGCGCCACCATAGCAATAATTTTTAGCAGCGCAATACCCAACTCAATGGCTGGCCGCTCTTTTAAAACTTGCTCATGAAGTTTCAACTCAAGGGATTCAACATCCAGATTTTCATTGTCTTCACCGACTTTAAGCACACGGCCCAGAGGATTATCACTATCCGCTGTTTGGCTTTGTAATTGTGCATTGACCTTACTGGATACACCTATCAGCACCATGAAACGCCAAAGTGCCAACAACAAGGCACAGGCTCCGACAAAGGTGATGAAATAGCCAACGATACCACCTTGATGCCAGCGCTCGATCAAGCGGGGGCTGTGAATTAATGCTGCCAATAATGAACCACCACTAGGACCAGTAGGGTCTATTCCAACCTGGGTAAATTCACCGCTTGCTTGCTCTAACTCTGCTGCTGCACCGGTATATTGCCGACCCGGCTGGCGCGCCAATTCATTCATGAATCCGGTGGCCGGATTAAAGTTGAGATAGGAACCATTGGAGAGAAGATTAAATGCACCAACCCTTACCACGTCCTGTTTAATCTGCTCACCTTCTGCATTAGTTATTGTCGCAGGGAATTTGACGACCCTTGCCCCTTCAACCATTTCATGATTAATGGTGAACCACAGGTTTTCAATTTCTTCCATGGAAGGCAGTTGGGTGTTACTACTCATTTTAGCGATAAGCTCATCCAAAAAAGCGGTGCGCCCGGGATATTGGGCACTAACAATGGAGTGGCTTAACGTTGTACGAGTATCACCTGCTGCTGAGGTTAAATGTCCAAACATTTCACCCAGAGTACCCAATCGTTTCTGGAGCTGCTCTTCCAACGCCACCAGTTTTAATTCGTTTTCTGCATAGGTTTTTTCAAGCTGCTCAGCTTTACGTTCTTCAGCTGCTTTTACGGACTGGATATCTTTTAGCTTTTGCTTTTGTTGTGCCTTGGCCTGTTTAAACTCTGCTTCACGATTCGCATGTTCTTTGGATTCACTGATGGTCGCAGTTTTGATCATCTGCAACAGCTCATCCAAACTAGCTGCGCTTTTTTTAACCCCTGTAGTTTTAATCTCACTATTTTCGGCATGAACCACAGAGGCTGATAACCAGCCAATGCTCAACAGAGCCAAAAGAAAAGTGTTTTTCACCAAAACATAGAATGATGTTTTGATACCCATGGCTATTGAGCTCATTGCTACTGTTTTCACTGAATAGCCTCCGGAGCAGAGATCGGTAACTCCAGCATATCGACTGCCACCTGTTTATTCGCCATGCGAATACCTTTGGCTAAAGCTTCTTGTTCATCACTGCCGTCTAATAGCTGCCATTGTTTTGTGTTGCGATTCCAAACGCCTGAATATTGCTGATTGGCTGTTTGGTAGAGCAATGCGATGCGTCCAACACGAAGGATATTAACCTCTCTATCCTGCCCACTGACATTGATCATATCGGTGTAACTATCGATACGAGTGCCGTATTCACTTTCAATTTTGTACGCTTCTAACACTTGCCTGAATTTTTCAGCAGCACTTAAATCTGACCGATTTAAATTCTCACGCAAACGAGTAACTCGCTGCTTTCTTTCATCCAGTAGAAAAGGAAGGTCCAAATTAACGAACTGGTCGAGGCTATCAATCATTTTCAATGTTAACGGGGTAATTTGTCGCTCCATAATGGCAGCATTTTCAATGGAGGCTTCCAGGTCAGCCATGGTTTTCTGCTGATGTTCCACCTGTGCTTCTAACTGGGCGTTGTATACCCGCAACCCTTCGACCTGCTTGTTAACCTGCTTAAAGGTTTGGAACAGTTCGGTGGTTTGATCCGACAAGTTATCTATTTTTTGTTGTGATTGTTGTGCTTTCGCCGTTTTCTTGGCGCTGGCATCCAACGTACTATCCACACTGGCTGCATTCACATTGATGGCTAATACTGCACCGATAAGAGCAACAAAACTGCTGAGTAAAAACTCTTGCCTAAAAAACTGCCTGGAAAGCGGTATCACTGAGAATAAGCCAGTTTTACGCTGAATCTTTTTCATCTTTGTCCTTTGAAACCAAATACATTTTTATAATTAAATACGTTCTAGCACCTGAAAAAAGTAGGGAATATCAGACTGGGATTCAGGTTGTTGTCGGCCCACTTCCTGCCACTCTGATTCGTTGTACTCAGGGAAAAAAGCATCTCCCTCCACCTGTGCCTGCACACGAGTGATATACAACCGGTCAGCTCGCTCTAACGCAGTGCGATAAATTTCTTCACCACCAATAACCATTACTTCCCCGTTTTCCGGGTTTTCTTCTGCTGCTATCGCGACAGCCTGTTCCAATGAGTTAGCAGGCCTGACCTCAGGATGTTGCCAGTCAGCATTGCGGGTAATCACTATGTTTAAGCGCCCAGGTAATGGTTTACCAATGGAATCAAAGGTTTTTCGACCCATCACAATAGGCTTACCCATGGTCACAGATTTAAAGTATTTGAGATCCTCTGATAAGCGCCAAGGTAGTTCATTATTTCGGCCAATGGTACGGTTTTCCGCCATAGCCACTATTAAGGACAGCGTTATGTCAGCAGCCTTCCTATTGGTACTTCTTATATCAGCACTCATTAAACCGCCACTGGTGCTGATATGGGAGGGTAAGGGTCATAATCTTTCAGTTCAAAATCATCATATTGAAAGCTAAATAAATCTGTTACGGTCGGATTGATAGACATAACAGGCAATGGACGCGGCTCCCGGCTCAACTGCTCTTCCACCTGTTCCATATGGTTAGAGTAGAGATGGGCATCACCAAAGGTATGCACAAAGTCTCCAGGCTGCAGTCCTGCTACCTGTGCAATCATTAAGGTCAGCAACGCATAGGACGCAATATTAAACGGCACGCCCAACAACACATCGGCACTGCGCTGATAGAGCTGACAGGATAAGCGCCCTTCGGTGACATAAAACTGGAACAACGTATGGCACGGTGGTAATCCAGATTTAGCCATCACCGGAATATCTTTAGGGTTCCAAGCCGAGACGATTAAGCGCCGGGAATCTGGATTGGTTTTAATATCCTCAACTATTTGAGCAAGCTGATCCACGCCTTCAAAGTTACGCCATTGGTGGCCATAAACAGGCCCCAACTCACCATACTCTGCTGCAAACTTATCATCAGCTATGACGCGTTCGACAAACAGTTTCATTTGCTCGCGCCATTGCGGTGTGTACATGGGGTACTTTTCGTCTTGACCAGTTTCCCTCAGCCAACTTTGAAATGGCCAGTCGTTCCAAATATTGACACCATTTTTAGCCAAGTAACGAATATTAGTATCACCCTGAATAAACCAGAGTAGTTCGTGGACAATGGATTTGAGATGCACTTTTTTCGTGGTCACAAGAGGAAACCCTTGTCGAAGATCAAAGCGCATTTGATGCCCAAAAATACTCAGGGTTCCGGTACCAGTACGGTCTTCTTTACGTACACCGCTATCCCGAATATGGCGCATCAAATCAAGGTACTGCTTCATTTAATATCCTTAGTGAGAGAACGCGAAACCATAATGCTCCACAGTATCAGACCAACTCCAAAGGCAATCATGGGCAAACATAATGTCTGCCCTCGGGTCATCCAAGCGACTCCTTCGACTCCAATATCAGGTTCACGGAAATACTCAACAGCAAACCTAAAGCACCCATAGCCCAATAAAAATAGGCCGCTTATCATGCCTCTAGGGCGGGGTTTCCGGGAACATAAAATCAAAATAGCAAAGAGTACGATGCCTTCCAGTAAAAACTCGTACAGCTGCGAGGGGTGCCTGGATAGTTGTTGTGGGTCCTTGGGAAAAACCATTCCAATCCAGCTATCCGTTGGCCGACCCCAAAGCTCCTGACCAATAAAATTACCCAGCCTGCCTAACCCCAAACCAATAGGAACCATAGGTGCCACAAAGTCGCCCAAGGCAAGAAAAGGCTGATTTATTTTTCGGCTATAAACACAAAGCGCTAATAAAACGCCAATTAAACCACCGTGGAAAGACATTCCACCTTCCCAGATGCGGAGTAACCACAATGGGTCGGAAAACCATTTTTCAAAGTTATAGAAAACCACATAGCCAAAGCGGCCACCTAAAATGACACCAAAGGCACTGTAAACAATTAGATCTTCAATTTGGTTTTTATGGACAGGTGACCAGGGTCGCCTGCTTCTATGAATCGCAACGCGCCAGGCAGCAAGAAACCCCAACAGGTACATGATGCCGTACCAGTGTACTTTTAAGGGGCCTAAAGAAAAGGCAATAGGGTCGATCTCTGGATAACTAAGCATGGAATAATGGTGACCGAAAACCTTTGAATACTGACAAGAATGCAGGGATCATACCCTTACCCCATTCTGAGGTAAAATCCAGAATTGACTAACCATTTTTGATTGGTCCCAAACTATGTGTTTAATCGTTATTGCCTGGCAGCAACACCCAGAATATCCACTCATAGTAGCGGCGAATCGTGATGAATATTATGACCGGCCTACGGAAGCCGCCCACATTTGGCAACAATCTCCTGATTCATCAGTAACAAAAATTTTGGCAGGCCGTGACCTCTCTGCAGGTGGAACATGGTTAGGTATAAACGATAAGGGTAAATTTACTGCTGTCACGAATTACCGCGAAGGTATTCCGGAAACACAACCTCATTCCCGAGGTGATCTGACTACTGGCTATCTCAAGAGCAATATGCCGCCCGAGCAATATGCTCAAAAATGCCTAAACAGCGGCAATCAATATAATGGCTACAACCTAATACTTAACGAGGGAGACCAGCTACTTTATTGTTCAAACCGATACCCTGATATCAAACAATTACCCCCTGGAATTTATACCCTAAGCAATCATTTGCTCAACAGCCCTTGGCCTAAATCCATCCATGTTAAAGATGAGCTCATAGCCTTATTATCATCTGACTCAATCACACCACCGCCTATTCATATTGATGAGATCATTAGCTGTTTACATCGGCGCGAACCCTTTGCAGATGAATATTTACCAGATACAGGCGTTGGATTAGAAATAGAGCGAATGCTCTCGCCGCCTTTTATTTTGTCACCGGATTATGGCACCCGTAGTACAACTGTTGTGCTTAGAGATAAGACGGGGAAAACAACCTTTGTAGAACAGAATTATGAACCTGGCGGTTTAACTGGTGAACGTAAAATTTTTAGTTTTTAACACACCAACTTGACACTTTTTCAAATACTATGGTCTGACTAATTCAACTCAGTACGCCTGAATAGCCCAGCAACTTCCGGCTTTTTCAGTGCTTTTTCCATGTGCGCCCATACCGAATGAGCGTCTGGCATAACCATGACCTCTTCAAGTAGCTGCTCTGCCTCAGCCAAACTCACCTGACGCAATATTGCTTTAACCTTGAGCAAGTTAGTCGCACTCATGGACAGCACATCAAAGCCCAGTGCAATTAGCAATACAGCACCAATAGGGTCACCGGCCATTTCTCCACACACACTTATGGGCGTGTTTTCTCCTTTGGCACCCTCAGAAATAGCCCACAAGGCACGAAGTACACTAGGGTGGCAGGTATGATAAAGGCCAGCAACACGCGGGTTATTACGATCAACAGCTAACAGGTATTGGGTCAAATCATTGGTACCCACGGAAAGAAAATCTACCCGCCTTGCAAGCTCGCGGATTTGATAAACTGCAGCGGGCACCTCAATCATGGCACCCACGTTAGGCATTTCTATCTGGTAGCCTTCTTCTTCCGTTAATTCATCGTAAACCTGATAGATCAGCTCCAAAGCACTTTCCAACTCTGGCATGTTAGAAATCATTGGTAGCAAAATACTGAGGTTATTTAAGCCCTCACTAGCCCGCATCATAGCTCGCAGCTGTACCAAAAAAATCTCTGGATGATCAAGACAAATACGAATTCCCCGCCAACCAAGGAATGGGTTTTCTTCTTCGATGGGGAAATAAGGCAAATCCTTGTCACCACCAATATCCAGTGTCCGCATAGTCACTGTTCTAGGCGCAAACATTTCCAGTTGTTCTCTGTAAGCTTTACGCTGCTCTTCCTCGGAAGGGAAACGATCCAACATCAAAAATGGAATTTCTGTTCGATAAAGCCCTACACCTTCTGCACCACGATCAAGGGATAACATGGCATCAATACGCAACCCAGTGTTTACCCACAAAGAAATTTTGTGGCCATCTGCCGTTACACAGGGCTCATCAGATAGCTTTTCTAGATCAGCAGCTAGTAACTTTTCTTCGTAAATCTGTTGGGAATAGGCTTCCCGAAGTTCATCGCTAGGGCAGACAACAACTTGCCCATTGTGACCATCTACAACAACTTCTTCGCCCTCAAGGCCGCTCCAAGGTAAGTCAACGACACCCATCACAGTAGGAATACCAATGGCACGACCAAGAATTGCCATATGGGAATTTCGTGAACCTTTAACTGAGGCTATCGCTGCAACTTTTTCTAGGGGCACATCAGCAAATGATGCCGCAGACAACTCTTCACCAACCATCACCATGTTGTCAGGAAAAGACGTCCGCTTGGTTTCTGATTGCTGAAGATAGGCTAAAACCCGGTGACCCAAATCTTCAACATCAGATGCCCGTTCACGAAGATAAGCATCTTTCATACTCCGGAACATTCTGACGTGCTTCAATACAACCTGGGCCCAGGCACTTTGAGCCGTTAAACCTTCCTCAATTAGGCTGATAACTTCCCCACCAAGGGCATGGTCGTCCAACATACGAACATAAACATCAAATAAGGCTCGCTCTTCATCACTGAGCTTGCCAACCATACTGTCATCTAAAGCGCGAATATCCCGCTTGGTCTGTTCCATTGCCTGTCGCAACAAACAGCGCTCTGCATCTACATCATCTGTTTTTCTAATAGGTACCGCTTTTAAATCAGCAGGCGGCGCGACAACAACGACAGAACCAATAGCAACCCCAGGGGCACTGGCTACACCTTCATAGATGCGCTCATACAACGATTCATCTTTTGGATTAATTAAACGACCCAACTCACCTGTTGCATCTGCATGGGCAATGACGCCAGCAAGCTGTGCTGAAACCGTAACAAGAAATGATTCTTCACTTTCATCAAAACGACGCTGCTCTTGCTCTTGAACAACAATTACACCAAGGACTTTACGTTGATGAATAATAGGGGAACCAAGAAATGAGCGAAAACGCTGTTCACCCGTTTCTGGCACAAAAGAGAAATTTGGATGTGCTTCCGCCTCTTCCAGGTTAATGGGCTCAGCACGGGAAGCGACTAATCCGACCAACCCTTCCTTACTCGATAAAAACACTTTGCCAACAGAATCCGGATTCAGGCCATCTGTTGCCATAAGGGCATAATTATCATCCTTCGGGTTATACAGGTACACAGAACACATACCTGTATCCATGGTCTGTTTGACCAAATGAACAATTAACCTAAGGACTTCGCTGAAATCCTTGGCTGCATTAACTTGCTGTACGATCGTTCGTAATGAATCCAGCATTTAAAACCTACTCTTACGCTCCATCTCACACTGCATTGGCGATAACTCCTTTAGTGCCCTGCGGTAAACACCCCTTTTAAATTCAATTACCTGATTCACAGGGTACCAATAGTTTACCCATTTCCAACTATCGAACTCTGGCTTTGAACAACGGGTGAGGCAGACCTTGCTCTCTTCGCTTAACAACTTCAGCATAAACCATTTTTGCTTCTGGCCTACACAAAGGGGCTTGGAATGCTTACGCTGCATATTTGCTGGCAACCGATATCTTAACCAACCCCGAGTACTCGCTATGACCTCGACATCAGCAGACTCCAGCCCAACCTCTTCGTACAGTTCACGATAAAGCGCAGTTTCAGGCTTTTCGCCCGGATTAATACCACCCTGTGGGAATTGCCACGCATCCTGACCAATACGCTTAGCCCAAAATAACTTACCCAAGCCATCGGAGATCATAATCCCGACATTTGGACGAAATCCTTCTTTATCTACCACAACTCACACTCTTAATAACTGGCAACGCCACATCTTTCAAACCATGCCTTTAGTTTTTTTATTTCTGTAGCACGTTTGTGGCTCTCGTTTTGTAGAACAATAGAATGATCCTATACGAGAGCACCGCTCTTTAATTTTAGACCGTCGCTACTGGCACGAATAGAACAACTTACATGAATTATAGAGTTGAGGACAGCCCTATCTCTCGTTAAGCTATGCCGCCTTTACTGATCGACAACCTGAACACTCATTGAGTCACAAACTGAGAAAGACCCATGCCACTAGCCCTATTTGACCTCGACAACACATTGATAGCTGGTGACAGCGACCATGGCTGGGGGGAGTTTTTAGTGGCACAAAACATTGTTGATGCCACCTATTATCAAAAAATGAACGATCAGTTCTACCAGGACTATCAAAATGGCCAATTGGATATGTCTGCCTATTTAGCATTTTCTTTGGCACCGCTTGGAAAACTTAACCCCTCTGAACTTGAGCCATTACATAAACAATTTATGGCAGAAGTTATTGAGCCACTCTGGTTACCCAAAGCAGAAGCTCTATTGGAAACCCACAAAAAAAATGGCGATACGCTCATTATCATCACCTCGACTAATCGGTTTGTTGTGGAGCCCATATGCAAAAAACTAGGTGTCGAACACTTGATAGCCACAGAGCTTGAACAACAAAACAATCAATTTACTGGCCACGTCTCTGGTATTCCGAGCTTTAAAGAAGGAAAAGTCACTCGCCTAAACCAGTGGCTAGAGCAATCCGGGCTTAATCTTGAGGGTAGCAGCTTCTACAGTGACTCAATTAACGACCTGCCACTGCTTGAAATTGTTGATCACCCCGTAGCCGTAGACCCATGCCCACAATTAAAAGAAATCGCCCACGAGCGTGAATGGGAAATCATCAGCTTAAGAGACTAGTGCTGGAGTTGGCTAGGTTAGAAGCCGATGAACACTACCCATCCCTCCGAGCCAGAATTGATCATTTGATCCGAGATTGATAACACCACTGACATCTAGCACACTGAGCCAAACGCGCTAAATCAAACAAAATAGATCCGCAGGCAATAACAGTTTTCAGGGAGCAGCTTTCTTGCGATTAGATAAATACATTAGCAATGCTTCTGACTACTCTCGCTCACAAGTAAAAAAGCTAGTGAAACAATCTCTTGTTGAAGTTGACGGCACGGTTGCAACTAACCCAGCGGCTACCATCGCTCCAAGTTCTAAGGTTTACCTTAACGGTGAACCCGTAACCATGCCCGGGCCTCGCTATTTCATGTTAAACAAACCTGCGGGGGTGGTCTCTGCGACAAAAGATAGCGAACACCCCACGGCCATTGACCTCATCAACACACCGCGCACTGAATTACTACAAATAGCTGGCCGCCTGGACATTGACGCCACAGGGCTTTTACTGATCACAGATGACGGCCAATGGAATCACAGCATTACCTCACCACGAAGTGATTGCCGAAAGACCTACCAAGTAACAGTTGCTGAACCACTTAACTCGCACCTGGTAGAAAAGTTTCTCGAAGGCATATGGCTGGAAGGAGAAAAACGGCGCTGCTTACCGGCAGATCTGGAAATAGAAGATGATCACCATGCCCAGCTCACCATCAGCGAGGGCAAGTATCATCAGGTTAAACGAATGTTTGCTGCACAAGGCAGCCTTGTTACCAAATTGCATCGCATTCGAATTGGCAATATTTGTCTCGACCCAACCCTAGCTCCAGGCGATTACCGAGCATTAACACAGCTAGAAATTACACCGCAGGGGACTGGGGGGAAAGAACAAAATGTCTGATGCCCTCCTTCAACTCTTGGCTCAACAAGCTCAGCTCGTCAGCGGATCACAGCTTATGATTGTCGACGAAAACCTAAAAGGTGCTTCACTACAGGCTTTGCCAACGGGCAACATAATGCTTATTACCAATCGCTTTGACCTTAACGAACAAGCTATTTCAGCTGGCTTCAACAGCAAGTTCAATGACTTTGATTTCTCAGGTTTTGCCGACAACCGTTTTGAGCAAATACTCTACCGGGTTTCTAAGGAAAAGCTTGTTACCCACCACATCATCAACAATGCTAGAAGGCTAATAAAGTCAGGAGGAAATCTAGTATTAGCGGGCGAAAAAAATGATGGTATCAAGACCTATACTGACAAAGCTGGCCACTACTTTGGCTGCAAGGTTAAACCCAAAAAACAAGGTACGGCTTATATTTCTGTGATTCAAAAACAGTGTACTGAAGCACCTACCCTAGATGATGGAAACTACCCCAAACTCAGGAACTGTTTAGAGATCGACAATAACCCCGTATTGAGTAAACCAGGATTATTTGGCTGGAATAAACCTGATCAAGGCAGCGCCTTTCTAGCTGATCACATGCCCGACTTTTTCCAGAGCTTTCAGCGCAACCCTATGTCTATACTTGATCTTGGTTGTGGTTATGGCTATCTATCGCTGATGGCTAGCACATATATCGATGCAAAAATCATTGCGACAGATAACAATGCAGCAGCGATTGCTGCTTGCTCAAAAAACTTTTTAGCCTTTGGTATTGATGGCGAAGTGATTGCTGATAATTGTGCCCAAAATATCAAACAAAAGTTTGATGCTGTTCTCTGCAACCCTCCGTTTCACTCTGGCTTTGGAACAGACAGCCAACTCACACAACAGTTTGTTACCAGCAGTTACGAGCATTTGAATCCAGGTGGCAAAGCATTATTTGTTGCCAACCGTTTTGTACCCATAGAAAGCTGTGCAGAAAAACACACCAAACTGGCGAACATAGAGAAAATAGCAGAGAACAAGAGTTTTAAGTTGGTACTTGTTTCTAGGAGTTAAGTTTCTAGAGGTTAAGTTTCGAAAACTTAAAGAAAAAAACGTAAATAAAAAGCTAGTCTGGACGAGGCTTACCAAATTCATTGATCAAACGTTCAATTTTAGCCAGTGCATCTTCTGAGGCATCAATAATACGACAACCCGCCCAGCAACTTTCACCCTGCTCAAGACTGCTAGTCCACAGGCAATCAATGCCTAATTCAATATCACCCACTTTTTGCGCCTGCTCCTGGGGCACCAACCTGATCATATAAACACAATCAACCTCAACCATGCCCACAAGCATGAGGCCTTCGGTATGAATATCGACAATGGAGCCAATGACTTCGCCAGTCATCTGGTTTAGCACATCAATTTGTACATCAACGTAATATCGGGTCAAACGACGCTGATGTTTTTTTCTAGTGGACATCTGGAGATCCCTCCTCAGACTGCTCCTGAACTTTGGCATTCAAGTCAGAAAATATCGATTCCATGGTTCTTTCCACCAAAGGCTTGATACTGCCGGCAATCATCCTCATATCCCCGGCAACCATAGCATGGACCAACTCTTCACCCGTTTTCATGCCCGATCGTTTGCCCGCCTGATCTACAAACAAAAAATGCAGGGTCTTGGAGTTAAACCAAGCCACTTTTTCACGGCGACCATCTCGATGCTCAAACCAGGTGCCAAACTCCATCATCTTGAGCTTTTCTAAAACTTTTAATTCTTTCTCGCCCATGCTGTCAACGCTGACTTTCTCACCAGCTTTTTCTTCTGACAACTTGACCAGTTTGTCCCGCACTTCCTCTGCAGCAAGTTCGGGCTCAACGTTTTTCTCACGTAATTTATACAGGCGATCTATTGAGCGTTTTAATTTAACGGCTTTACCTGTGTCATAACCAATGAGGTCAAAACCTTTTTGAATAACACCCTGCATCCAGGGGTAATGCTTCTTCCACCGCAGTCGTTCACTATCGGAATCCGTTAGCTCTAATCCCCACAACATATTGTCTACCAGGGTTAATGCATTGTCCCAGGATTCAGATTCATCCCCATAACGTAACAACACAAAGGCCATATAGTCAGACCAAGGCTGCAACAAAAACAATAAAATGGCCGTAGGAATATCTTTCTCAGCAATGCGTTCATGGATTTCTTTATTAATCCGCTGCTTTACTTCTCTGAGGCGATCTTCACCACGGGCTTTTTCCGTCGCACGCTTCTCGAGCAACTGGACCCGCAGTTCGATTTTCTGAACATAGCCATTAAATTCCAACAGCAAGCCAGCAAACAGTTTGGTATCTACTTCATATTCATCCAGCACTTCACGAACAGTTTTGCGAATCTGATCAAGCATATTAAATTGGCTTGAATCATCATTACCCACCCATTTGGCGCCAGCATCTGCCAAAGAATTTAATAACAAGCGTGCCGGATGCTCATGGTGACTGAAAAAATCGACCTCAGAAAATGCCAACTTCAGGAATGGAGTATGTAGGAAGCTTAGAACCGTCTTAACTGAATCGGGTACTTGTTGGTCATTTAAAATATATTCAAATAACAAACCTACCAGCTCAATGGTTCGCATATGGTCTGCACTGAGATCAGGAGACTCATCTGAACCCGTAACCTCTTGCAATTGAGCCACTAGTCGCTGGCGTGCCTGAGCAATATCCAATGGCTGAATATTGTTTGTCGCTAACAACCCATCAGCAACAACCGCTTGATCTGATTGTTGAACCTGGCCCGCAGCCTGCATTAATTGAGCACTACTATAAATTGGCTGTAATGGAACTACCGTAGCAGATGCAGCTGAAACTGCTGCACCAGACGGCCCACCTGTAGCCTGGGTTGCCAAACGGTCTTGAAGCAGATGAATATTCTCTACCAATTGACGCTGATAATCCCCAACCGGGAGACCTGGCGACGGAGGAGCAACAAAGCCCCCCGCTGGTGCACCTTGATCCGCTGCCCTTCTTCCAGCAATCTGATCTGAGGCACGTCGCCCAGCAACAGGAGCTGGTTGATCATATCCTGCTTCTTCTGTGTCAGAAGCCTGGGTTCCACTATCGGCCCCCTCAGCCTTTTTAACTTTGTACTGCAAGTTAGGAAGAATACCCATACCTGACAGCACATTATTCATTTCATCGTAGACATGACCAAGTTGGGAGATGACTTTTCGTTCAAACAACTTGTAAACAACTAACTTTGCGGTCAACTGAATATCAGCAACCACCATGGCACGCTTAATAGCACTACAGTAGGAACCAGGCGACATGGGCAATTCACTTTCCTGGATTTTCTGCCCGCCAGTGATAAGCGATATCCGCTGGCTCAACATCCATAACTGCTCGTTAAAATCACCTTCAGCTCGTTGTCGTGCCGCTACGAGTGCAATGTTTTCGTCAAATTCATCTTGATTAACAAGACTAAGATGGGAGCCATCACCTGAATCAAGATTATCCCTGGAGCTAAAATCATGCTTGGACAAGCCTTCAAAATAAACCCTAAGCTCCCGCAGAAAGATCCGGGTAATCTCATTATTTTTATGGCTGAGACGGGATTGTGCATGAAGAAATTCAAAGCCTTTTTTATTGCCTTCGGAAGGTCGCTCTGAATATTCACTGAGCTTATCGTGGGTAAAGAACAGGAAGTCTTTACATAAAGACCTGGACGCCTCATCGAATAACTCACCAACTGACTCCAGCGCTTTGCCGGTTAGTTCTTGCCAGTTACTAAAGGATTGGTTATCGCTCATTATTACAGCTTATATTATCTTTCTAAATCGTGACAATTTAATCATGAAGGAAATGCACATTCTTGGGAACAAAAAGTGCTCATCCCTATAAAAATCCACAAAAAAGTATGTGCTGCCACAAAAAATATTTTTATTCGGCTGCTTTTTGAACAGCCCGCTATTTATTAATCTTCTTCTATTCTTATGGTTAAGGTGCTCGATATTCTGGAGTTACTCTATATTCTTAGGGGACTTTACTAAGAATATCAACTCACTAGAACATTAACTTACTTAATAGTTACTACGAATATCCACCAAAAGTTGCTGCAAACTTCTTTTAACTGAGTAATTCCCATTAGCCAAGGGCAACCCTTGGGATGCTAACTGTTCTGCTAAATGTAACTGTGCTGAAGCAAAGTAATTAGATGCCATCACCAGATAAATTTCTGGCTCTGTATGGTTAATTCTCATAGCCCTCTCTGCTACCGTATTAGATCGGTCATACTCCCCGGCACGATTATACCGCCAAGCATCCTTCAATAATTTTTCTACCGCACCATTGGACACTTGCTGCTGAGACGGGCTCGTTGGAACAATCACATCCCCTTTTTGTGCAGGCTCAGCCGGCTGGCTTGAAGGTGGGTATGGTGATGATGGCTGCTCTGCTGGTGTTGAAGAAGGGTAAGGCCCTGAAGGATAGTTGGGCCCTTGGGGCTTAGAGTCGCCAACCGGCACCATAATCGGGGTGCAACCTGTCGCCAACAAAGCAACGGCTAATACACACCACAAACCTTTAAAATTAAACATCTACTGCCCTTTTTGCCTCTTCAACTTTAGCTCTTTCAATCCAACCAGCATTCAATTACCAACCCAAAACATCTTTCAACCAATCCACTACATTCTCAATACTGGCAGGCGAACATCGGCTCTTACCCTTCGGCTCGCTACCTACAACAAACGGCAAGTAGCGGGCACCCGCACAACCCTTCTGGCTCAACAAGCCCGTCTCTGTTTCTACCCAATGATACTTGATACCATCTGGCTGACGAAAAACTACTGAGCGAGTCTCCAGCTCAGCCATCACATCTATCCAAAGCCGCAAAGCACCAGTGCCACCAGTAAGCGGTGTTTTACCATTATCATCCCGGCCCATCCAGACCACACTCAAATAATTACCACTAAATCCGGCAAACCAACTATCGCGCTGATCATTGGTTGTGCCTGTTTTTCCGGCTAACACCAAATTTTCAGGCAGGCGCTTATAGGCACTCTTACCTGTCCCTTCACGCAATACAACCTGCAGACCGTAATTGATCAAATGCATCAGCGCCGGATCAAATCGCTGCTCTGCCTTAAAAGGATAACGCTTGAGCGGGATATTCTTCGCTGTAAAAACAGAACTGATCGACCTAAGCGGTGAATAAAAACCATTGGTAGCAATGGTGTGATACAGCTGAGCCACTTCAAGGGGAGACATTTCCACTGCACCCAATATCAACGATGGCAGCTCTGGCAAAGGCTTGTCATAACCCAATCGCCTTATGGTATCCATAATGGCTGGCAAGCCAACATCCATCCCCACACGTGCTGTGGCCTGATTATAGGAATAACCCAACCCCTCATATAAAGGTACAGCACCATGGCTTTCACGCTCAAAATTCCGTGGCTGCCACAAATCACCGGTATCAGTTGAAACCGAAATAGGCGTATCTTCAACCTTGGTCGCTAGGGTGTAGGCAGCAGGATTTTCCAGCGCTGTCATATACACGGCCGGCTTAATAGTGGAACCCATGGGGCGTTTGGCATTAAGTGCGCGGTTAAATCCGGCATACCCTGCCTGCCGGTCTCCAGCGATGGCTACCACCTCACCAGAACCAACCCGAACAATGACCGAAGCCGTTTGAAGCTTACCCTTTTCAATTCGGTACCCTGATTCCAGGTTTTCAATTCGCGCACTAACTCGGCTCTCAAGTTTGCGTTGAACCTGTGGATCAAAATTAGTAAAAATTCTGAGCCCTTCCGTTTGCAAATCTGCGTGATCATAATCTTCACGTAACTGACGCTTTACAAGATCCAAGTAAGCGGGATATTGCCAGCGGCCGCCACCGGGCCTTGGTGGGACCACATCTAAAGGTTTCCGTTTAGCCGTAGTCGCTTCAGCTTTGGTTATCACCCCCTCTCGCGCCATCACATCCAACACTAGGTTTCGACGTGTCAGAGCACGCTCAGGATGGCGCCAGGGATTATAGTAAGAGGCACCTTTTACGAGCCCCGCTAACAATGCTGTTTGATGCAGCTTTAACTCTTTAATCGGCTGCCTAAAATAATGGCTGCTAGCTAAACCAAAGCCATGGATCGCGCGATCACCAGCCTGCCCCAAATACACTTCATTAATATAGGTTTCTAGAATTTCATCTTTGCTGAAATGTATTTCCAGCAAAACGGCCATCACCGCTTCCAATAATTTTCGCGTTAACGTCCGCTCCTGATTAAGGTAAAAATTCTTAACCAACTGCTGGGTAAGCGTGCTCCCACCCTGAACCAACTTTCGCTCTTTGAGGTTAGCGATAAATGCACGGGTAATACCTCTAAAAGATACACCATAATGTTGATAGAAATTTTGATCTTCAACGGTGATCAATGCTTGAGGAAGTGTGAGTGGCAATTGGGCCAGCTGCACCAACTCCCGGTCTTCCTTGTGAGCCGGGTAAATGCCCCCGATAATCATCGGTTCCAGCCTTGCCAATGGCATTTGCTCACCTTTGCCATTGACCAAACTTACAACCTGGTTGCCAGCAAAGCTTAAGGTCATCAGTTTGGCCGGCTCGGTCTCATCCCAAAAATCAAAACCGCGCGAGAACAACTGAACTCGATGGCTCGATACACTGTACTGCCCCGGCGATTTTGCTGAACTTACCCGCTGGTAACCCATACTTTCCAGCTCCCACTGGAGCTGCTCACGACTTAGGGACAATCCTTGGTACAGCTCTAGGGGGCGACTATAAACATGGGAAGGCAATGACCACTTTTTACCGGTGAATTTTTTATACACCACCGCATCAATGGCAACAAGACCCAATACGCCCAGTACCACAGCCAACACGAACAAACGGTAAAACCAGCGCCACCGTGAAGGGGCACTTTTTTTCGATCGGCTTTTCGCTTTACTTTTTGCGCTAGCTTTACCCTTTACTGATTTTTTCTTTACCGCTCTTTTAGCCAACCTTCACCACTCTTTTTGCCGAAAGGCTTCCTTTATCCTGATCATATTTTTTTAATGGAGCGTGTTTTCAAATAAAAGAACGCCCACATACTACTCTTGTCCGTTTCATTCGCTACAACGATGCGATTGACTCCGTGCAGTGCAGAGGGATAATAGCCGCCACTTTCTAAACTATAAACAGCTATCAACCTAAACAAGAACCTGACTCATTATGGCCAAATATCATGTTTACGGCATCGGCGCAGCGCTAGTGGATACCGAAATCGAAGTCACCGACCACGACCTGCAACAACTACAAGTAGAAAAGGGCCTGATGACTCTGGTAGACGAAGCACGCCAAACCGAACTGATTAACCACTTGCAGAACCACCTCACCGCGTCAAAAAGAGCCAGTGGAGGTTCGGCGGCCAATACCATTATTGCTGTTAGTGCTTTTGGCGGTAATGCATTCTATTCCTGCAAAGTCGCCAATGATGACAATGGGGAATTTTACCTGAACGATCTCTCAAATGCTGGTGTTGATTACCACCATAACGGCGAACAAGTCGAAGGGTTGACCGGCAAGTGCCTAGTACTGATTACACCCGACGCTGAACGCTCCATGAACACCTTCCTCGGCGTGAGCGAAACAGTTTCTGTCGAGAACCTAAATACCGAGGCCATCAGCCAATCAGAATACATCTACATAGAAGGCTACCTTGTAACCTCAGAAACCGGGCGTGCGGCGGCCATTCGCGCCAGAGAAATCGCTGAAGAGCACCAAGTTAAAACCGTTCTAAGTTTGTCAGACCCCGGCATGGTCACCTTCTTTAAAGACGGCCTAAAACAAATGCTGGGTAATAAAGTTGATCTGCTATTTTGCAATGAAGACGAAGCATTAGGCTGGACTGACAGCAACACATTAGAAGATGCCATCGAAGAATTAAAACATTCAGCTAACGCCTTCGCCATCACCCTTGGTAGCAAGGGTGCACTGGTGTTTGATGGCCAGAGCTTACACACCATTCCATCTCACCCTGTAACCGCCATCGATACCAATGGTGCCGGCGATATGTTTGCAGGAGCATTCTTGTATGCCATTACCCATGGCTATGATTATCAGCAAGCCGGTAATTTTGCCAGTGTGGCTGCAGCAAATGTGGTGAGCCAGTTTGGACCGAGGCTGAATGAAGAGCAGTATCCAGATATTCTGCTTTCTCTTTAAATATTCATTCAGACAAGCCTGGTTGCTGACAAGGCTTTCTTTCATAACTGAAAGCAATTTTTTATATTGCCTACACAATTTTTTACCTAGATCAAAACCTTTCTCATTAGAGATGGATATACTGAAAAAATTAGATTTCAAAATCTGAGATTAGGGACTTTCATTAGGAATGGCAGTAGTTAAGTGACAAATACTCTTAAAGAATTACTTAAATCAATGGTGGGCAGCCTGCGTGACTTGCTTCCTATTGTTCTGGTTATTCTGTTCTTCCAGTTTTTTGTACTACAACAGCCCCTACCCAATGTGGCGCAGTTACTCACGGGCGTATTGTTTGTGGTACTTGGGCTAACCTTCTTCATTCACGGCCTAGAACAAGGGCTCTTTCCCATTGGCGAGACCATGGCACACGCCTTTGCCCGCAAGGGAAGTGTAATCTGGCTACTCATTTTTGCCTTTTCCCTTGGGTTTGGCACCACAGTAGCTGAGCCCGCGCTGATTGCTGTCGCAGCCGAAGCGGCTAACGTCGCAGCCAATGGCAATATGATCGAGGCTACTGAAGCAGCGAAATCATCCTACGCCAATGGACTTCGGTTTACTGTCGCCCTGTCAGTGGGGCTGGCCATTGTTATCGGGGTAATTCGAATTCTTAAAGGCTGGCCAATCCAATGGATCATTATTGGTGGCTATGTCCTCGTGGTGATTATGACCATGTTTGCACCTAAGGAAATTATCGGGATCGCCTATGACTCTGGTGGCGTCACAACCTCCACGATTACAGTACCGCTGGTGACTGCACTAGGTGTTGGTTTGGCATCCTCTATAAAAGGCCGAAACCCTATGGTCGATGGCTTTGGGTTAATCGCCTTTGCCTCGCTGACTCCCATGATTTTTGTGATGGCCTACGGGATGTTGATGTAATGGATATCCTACGAGAAATCATCGACATCACCCTGGGCACAGTTAAAGATGTCCTGCCCATTGCCGCCATTATTTTTGGCTTCCAGTTTGCTGTGATTCGAAAAAAACCAGCTAATCTGGGGCAAATCCTATTTGGGTTTGTCTGGGTTCTTGTCGGACTTTCATTATTTTTACTTGGGCTGGAATGGTGTTTATTTCCCCTTGGTCGCCTGATGGCAGAACAACTGACCGACCCGGCTTTCATTCACGGCTCCAGTGCTGCTGTAGACCTACTAGCCAAGGGTGTTAATTGGCAAGATTATTATTGGGTTTACCTGTTCGCCTTTTTAATTGGCTTAAGCACAACAATTGCCGAACCATCCTTAATTGCCGTGGCGATAAAAGCTAATCAAGTTTCAGGTGGCGCCATCGGTGTTTGGGGGCTAAGAATGTCGGTGGCCATTGGCGTCGCAGTAGGTATTTCTCTGGGGTGTTACCGCATTGTGGTAGGTGATCCAATCCATTGGTACATTATTTCCGGCTATATTATTGTGGTTATTCAAACCTCATTTGCACCCAAATTAATTATACCTCTGGCCTATGATTCCGGGGGAGTCACCACCTCAACGGTCACCGTGCCACTGGTGGCAGCACTAGGGCTTGGCTTATCTGAAACGGTTCCCGGTCGTAATCCACTTATCGACGGCTTTGGCCTGATTGCCTTTGCCAGCTTATTTCCAATCATGTCAGTAATGGCCTACGCACAGATTAGCGAAGCCAAAGCAAAGTTATCCAAACGAAAAACAGCCACTGAGGCTGACCAATGAGATTTCACCCAGGAGAACACCATGCACTTTAAAATGATCGTGGTATTTGTTGAAGATGACAAAACCGATGTGGTGATGGATGCAGCTCGAGAAGCTGGCGCCACAGGAGCGACAGTGATCAACAATGCCAGAGGGGAAGGCTTAAATAAGAGTAAAACCTTTTTAGGTTTATCACTGGAAACCCAACGAGATGTGGTGGTGTTCCTGGTAGAAGAACACCTCAGCAGACACATACTGGAAGAGATTAGCCGTGTAGGTGAATTTGATACCACACCCGGTACTGGAATTGCCTTTCAACTTGATGTCGAAGATGCCGTGGGTATTGCCCATCAGGTAGAAAAAATAACTCACGATGTAGAGGAGCTTTTGTAATGGATAAGAAAGTAATTAAAGCCCGTGAAGTCATGCACGAAAAACATATTGAAATGGACGGCTTGGACACAGTGAAACAGGCCCTGGACGCCATGAAAGATGACAAAGCCGATGTGCTTATCGTCAAAAAGCGCAATGAAAATGATGCCTTTGGTATGGTGGTGCTTGCAGATATTGTCAAAAAAGTACTGGCCAAAGACAAAGCACCAGACCGGGTTAATCTTTACGAAATCATGGCCAAGCCTGTTATTTCCGTAGAACCAGATTTAGATGTTCGCTACTGCGCCCGACTGTTTGACCGGTTTGGTCTCTCCAATGCACCCGTAGTCGAAAAGGGCCAAGTTATTGGTATCGTCAGCTATGACGAGCTGGTATTCAACGGCTTGTGTGAATTGATAGAGTAAAAGCCTAAGCAGCATCAGCCAGCTGATTCGCTGCTTTGCAGTTAAGCCTGAGTAACCTTGATATTTTACTGCCGCAAAGCTGATCAAAAAACCCCCAGCCTTATCCAGACTGGGGGTTTTTAAATATTATTGATGACCCTTGCTAGCCTACCCCTGCGACAACAACTCCCTTAAATCAATCAACGCCGCATTGGCCCGGCTAATATAAGAGGCCATTACCAGTGAGTGGTTGGCTACAAAACCAAAGCCACTACCATTGAGAATAATCGGTGGGTAAACGGCTTCCTGCGCAGCCTCTAGTTCGCGAATAATTTGCTGCAAACTTCTCTGGGCATTTTTCTTTTGCAGTACTTCGGAAAAATCCACTTCAACTGCTTTGAGGAAATGAATCATGGCCCAGGTGCTGCCACGGGATTCATAAAAAATATCATCAATTTCTAACCAGGGAGTTTTAACCTGCACCTCTCGAGGTGTCGCTGTGGATTGTTGGCTTGCGGTATCTCCAGCCAAATCCGTATTAATTCTGCGCTGGCCCACACTGGCGCTTAATCGCTGGGATAAACTGCCCAATCGGGTTTCCAGCGTACCAAGCCAATAACGTAGGTTGTCGGCCCGAGCATAAAATTGTGCGTCGTACTCGTCATCATCAGTTAGGCGTGTCAGGTAATTTTCGAGATAGGACATCCCTTCGCGATACTCCGACTCTGAAGCCGGAACAATCCAGCTATCGTGGTCAAAGTTAAAGCGCGATTCTGCTAGTGCCAAATCTGTGTCTTCGGTGGATTGTGATTGGGAGCGACTGAATGCTTCGCGCATTGCTTTGCTGAAATCCCGAACCTGGATCAACGCACCGTATTCCCAATTAGGAATGTTATCCAACCAAATGCCGGGAGGTGCAATATCATTACTTAGATAACCACCTCGCTTTTCCAACAGCACATTAACTACTTCCACCAAAGCTGCCGCTGTTGTACTGCCCACCACTACACGGTCAGCCCGTGCCAGTGCATTATCATTCACATCAAAATGCTCGGGCTCTTCAGTCCAGTACCAACCCAACAGCAAAGCAAGTAACAAATAAACACCTATTACCATTAGGCCTATTTTCAACCAAGGCGAACCTTCTTCCGCTGTATATTCATCTGCCAAGGTATCTTTTAAGTCAGCTGCCTGATAAGACAGTTTGCTAGACACCCTTTTAACCCAATCAAATCCCTTCATTTAGCCGCCTATTTAGCCTTTTCATTCAGTACACTTTGCACTGGAGCAACGATTGATAATTCTTCACAACCTTCAAAGGAAAGTGTGAGGGTATGTTCCTCCCCCTCTTTCAAGCTACTTTCTAGCCCAAACATCATCAAATGATAGCCTCCAGGCACCAAACTAACATTGCCCCCTGCGGGAATAACAAGCGAGTCCACTCGACGCATAGACATCTTGCCATTCTTATGTGAATGCTCATGAATTTCAGCACTACTGGCAATAGGCGATGTAACGCCAACCAACTTACAGTCTTTATCTTGATGATTATTTACTGTCATAAATGCAGCTGTCACGGTTTGTCCAGGTGGCAAACCTCGAATATAGGCATCACTCACTGTCATACTACTTTCTGCCACACCACTGTTATCACCACATGCCGATAGCGTGATGGCAACAATAAAAAAGACTAATTTTTTACTCAAAGACAAGCTGCAAACTCCTAGAATTAGATGGCTGATTAAGGGATACGACTATAACACTCTGACCAACACCAGAAAATGATCTCGCACCCGGCAAAACGACTACGTACAATAGCACCAACTCCTAGCGGAATAAGAACTATTTATAGAGAAACGGCATACCACTTTATGTGAACGAACAAGTAGTAAACTGGTCTCTAACTGATAGCGCACAATACCCGCTTTAATAAGCACCTACCCAAAACAAGAAAGAGTTTAGCTAAGAAACTGATGTACAGCCGACGGATTTCAAACTTTTTATCTATTTTGCTATTTACAGCACAATTGTTGACTGCACAGCTACTAACTACAGAGTTAGTTTCTGCGGATGATCTGTTTCCATCATCAAGCAGCACTAGCGTACTGGGCGAAACTATTGAATTCCTACCTGTCGAAGAAGCCTATCAACTTAACGCACGCACAGAAAACCAACGACTATTTTTCGAATGGACTCTACAACCTGGGTATTACCTTTACCAACACAGTTTCAAGTTTTTAAACCCTGATGGTTCTCGGCTCGACATACCCACTGAGTCATTACCAAAATACAAACCTGGCAAGCGCATCTACGATGAATTTTATGAAAAAGAGCTGGAGGTGTATTACCACCAAACCAGTTTTGATATCCCCCTGCTCCCTGATATAACAAAAAGCTCAGTTACAACAAAAGGCTCTAACAAAACCAAGCTGATAGTTGAATCGCAAGCTTGCGCCGATGCAGGGCTTTGCTACCCACCACGCCGACAATTACTCACCATCAGCAACAAAACATCTGCGGTTACAGTTACCGATGCAGACAATATCGGAGCAAATAAGCTTACGTCTGAGATAAATAGCATTGGAGCTCTCACTGCAAACCAACCTCTTATCCTAAGCAGCTTATTGCTGATGCTTCTGTTTGCTCTACTAGGCGGCGCCATTCTAAATCTGATGCCCTGTGTGTTTCCGGTGTTATCTATCAAAGCTCTCAGCTTAACCACCAACCATTTGAGCAAGCACGGCAAACACCTTCATGGGCTAGCTTACACCCTTGGCATTGTGCTCAGCTTTATGGCAATCGCCGCATTATTAATGGCACTGAGAAACGCTGGTGAGGCTATCGGCTGGGGTTTCCAACTCCAGTCTCCACTTTTTGTCGGATTGCTGGTTTATTTATTTGTATTAATGGGACTGAGCTTTTCTGGCTTGTTGACGTTTGGATCAAGCCTGATGAACTTAGGGCAATCAACCACTGAAGGTCACAGCCTCTCCTCTTCGTTTATGACGGGGTTATTGGCAACCCTAGTTGCCAGTCCATGTACAGCACCATTTATGGGAACAGCCTTGGGCTTTGCTTTAACCCAGCCCACTTGGGTCGCCATGAGCACATTTGCCTGTCTCGGCTTAGGCATGGCACTTCCATTATTGATCCTATCCTGGTGGCCTGGCATGGCAGAAAAAATGCCAAAGCCCGGCATGTGGATGGAACGCTTTAAAGAGTTTTTAGCTTTCCCCCTGTATTTAAGCGCCGTATGGCTGCTGTGGGTATTAGGCAGGCAAGCAGGTAGCGATACCGTCGCAGCTGTCATTTGTGGCGTGGTATTAATACTGTTTGCACTTTGGTTATTAAAAGTTCGCAGCGGCAAATTAAGCACAACTGTTGCCATCTGTGCATTTATTATTGCTTTGCTTCTACCCTGGCAGACCCACAATAACAATGACGACACCAATCAACCTTGGCAACCGTATTCCAAACAAACATTGGAACAATTGCTGGACAACCAACAAGCCGTTTTTATCAACCTGACGGCGGACTGGTGCATCACTTGTTTAGCCAATGAAAAATTAGCCCTGAGCTCCGACCGGTTCCTCGATACACTGAAACAAAACAACATCACCTACTTAAAAGGTGACTGGACTAATTACAATCCAGAAATCACCCGCTTGTTAAATCAACATCAACGTAGTGGCGTCCCTCTTTACCTGTTTTATCCCGAAGAAGCCGATACCCCTATGATTCTGCCCCAGCTCCTGACGGAAAATATCGTGATAAAGGCAATATCGACACAAGATTAACGAATATAGCCACAAAGTTTAGAAACTTAGTCGATCTGACAGCTAATATGCCGACATCCTGCGAGAAATCACCCTAAAAACACATAAAGCCATTTCATCGTCCTGTCATTCACCACAAAAAATACACAATTTAGCTACAAACTTGTCGCGAATAGAGTCAAACATCTAAAAAATACAAAAAAATGGACAGTTCTTTTTTTTTGTTGCAGACTGCCTTTCAACAGGTAGCGCATAAACAGAGCGATCTCTGCATCTGCTTGCTTTATTCACTACTTGAATAACAACTTTTCTCGGGGACATTACTAGGAACACTGCTATGGCAACTATTCTGGCATTACACGGCCCCAATCTAAACTTGCTGGGCACACGCGAACCCGATGTATACGGTAGCGAAACCCTAGAAGACATCAATCAACGACTCACCGATATTTGCATAGGCGAAGGTCATCACCTGCAGAGCCTGCAAAGTAATGCCGAGTACGAACTGATTGACCGTATTCATGATGCAAAAAAAGAAGGGGTTAATTTTATTATCTTTAATCCCGCCGCATTTACACATACCAGCATTGCTCTACGTGATGCACTGCTGGCTGTAGACATCCCTTTTATTGAAGTGCACCTGTCCAATGTACATACACGGGAAGAATTCCGTCAATTCTCGTATTTCTCAGACATTGCAAAAGGTGTGATTTGCGGGCTTGGCAGCATCGGCTACGAAATGGCTGTCACCGCAGCAATAGAACAACTCGAGTCCTAACCCTAACAACACTAACTAATTGACCATTTGGAGCAAACACAGATGGATATTCGTAAAATAAAAAAACTGATAGAGCTGATCGAAGAATCAGACATTAACGAGCTGGAAATTAAAGAAGGCGAAGAATCTGTGCGTATTAGCCGTGGCGGACAAACCATCGCTGCAGCGCCAACCTACGCTGCTCCAGTTGCTCCAGCACCAGCTGCTGCGCCTGTTGCCACAGCGGCAGCACCTTCTGCTGAAGCACTGGCTGCTAACGAGCTTGAAGGTCACGTTCAACGCTCACCTATGGTGGGTACTTTCTATCGCTCATCCGCTCCAGGTGCAAAAGCATTTGTCGAGGAAGGCCAGCAAGTCAAAGCAGGCGAAGTGCTCTGCATTGTTGAAGCCATGAAAATGATGAACCAAATTGAGGCCGACAAGTCCGGAACTGTCAGCGCTATTTTGGTACAAGACGGCGAACCCGTTGAATTCGACCAACCCATGATCACTATCATTTAAACCGCAGAGGACAGGAGCAACAGCTATGCTGGAAAAAGTGCTTATTGCCAACCGCGGCGAAATTGCCCTGCGGATTCTGCGTGCCTGCAAAGAGCTCGGCATTAAAACCGTCGCCGTACACTCAAAGGCGGACGCAAGCCTGAAACATGTATTAATGGCAGACGAAACCATCTGTATCGGTCCCAACTCTTCCGCACAAAGTTACCTGAATGTACCTGCTATTATCAGCGCTATGGAAATTTCCAATGCCCAGGCCGTACACCCAGGCTATGGCTTTCTTGCAGAGAATGCCGATTTTGCAGAGCGAGTGGAAAAGAGCGGTTTTACCTTTATTGGTCCAACTGCTGAAGTCATCCGTATCATGGGCGATAAAGTTGCCGCTATCGATGCGATGCAAAAATCAGGTGTACCCACAGTGCCAGGGTCAAACGGCCCCCTCACAAATGATGCCGAACGGACAAAAAAGATTGGCATCGAAGTAGGCTATCCCGTCATTATTAAAGCCGCTGCAGGTGGTGGCGGTAGAGGCATGAGAGTTGTTCGCAGCGAAGCTGAACTGATCAATGCTATTCAAGTTACAAAGGCTGAAGCGAAAGCAGCCTTTGGTGACGATACCGTATACATGGAAAAATTCCTGGAAAATCCACGCCACGTGGAAGTTCAGGTATTGGCGGACGGCCAGGGAAATGCGATACACCTGGGTGATCGTGATTGCTCCCTACAGCGTCGCCATCAAAAAGTATTAGAAGAAGCGCCTGCACCTGATATTCCAGATGGCGTGCGCAATGATGTTTTACAAGCCTGTGTTAATGCCTGCATTGAAATTGGTTACCGCGGTGCCGGTACTTTCGAGTTTCTCTACGAAGATGGCCGCTTCTTCTTCATCGAAATGAACACCCGGGTTCAGGTAGAGCACCCTGTCTCCGAGATGATCACCGGAGTCGACATTGTTAAAGAGCAGCTGCTGATTGCCAGTGGAGAAAAGCTGAGCTATAGCCAGGAAGACATCATCTTTCGCGGCCATTCATTTGAGTGCCGCATTAACGCAGAGGACTCAACCACCTTTATGCCCAGCCCCGGAAAAATCACTGCCTACCACGCCCCTGGCGGCAATGGGGTCAGAGTAGATTCACACATTTATGCAGGTTATACCGTTCCACCGCATTATGACTCCCTGGTGGGCAAGATCATTACTTACGGTAAAGATCGAGCGGCAGCTCTATCTCGCATGGAAAATGCGCTAGATGAACTCCACATTGAAGGCATAAAAACCAATACTGAACTCCAGCGGGATTTGGTCTGTGATAAAGCATTCCAAAAAGGCGGCGTTAACATCCACTACTTGGAGAAAAAGCTGGGGCTTTAACCTCCCACACAAAACCCAAATAAAGAGCCCCGAATTTCGGGGCTCTTTATTCAGCCCCTTATTCATACACAGTTTTTTTACCAAACATATATTCAATAGGTACACGCATGCCCTGGCTTCAACTCAAAGTAAACAGCTCAAGAGACCAAGCTGAACAAATTGAAGACAAACTATTAGAAGCAGGTGCTGTTTCCGTTACCTTTGAGGACAATGCCGACGAACCCATCCTCGAGCCCGCCTTGGGTGAAACACCTTTGTGGCACGAAACAATAATTACTGGATTGTTTGATGCAGCCAGCGACACTAAAGCAATCAGCGCAACGATCAACAAAGCAATACATGACATAAACCATCGCTGGGAATTACTGGAAGACAAAGATTGGGAACGGGAATGGATGAAGCATTACCACCCCATTCAGTGTGGTAAAAAACTTTGGGTCTGCCCTAGCTGGATAGAACCACCCCACCCGGAAAGCACCAATTTATTGCTGGACCCAGGTTTAGCATTTGGTACCGGCACACACCCCACAACATTTCTTTGCCTGCAATGGTTGGATCAAATTCAATCCGAAGGAAAGCTTAAAGGAAAAACAGTTACAGACTACGGCTGCGGCTCAGGCATTCTCGCCATTGCCTCGTTATTGCTTGGTGCAGAAACCACAACCTGCGTGGATATCGACCCTCAAGCGCTGACTGCCACGGCGGACAATGCACAAAGAAATGGATTATCTCCCGACTTAACTCCAGTGTATTTACCAGACAAAGCACCGAACGTTGCCACTGACGTGGTTATCGCAAACATTTTGGCCGGCCCACTGGTTTCTCTAGCCCCATTGCTCAACTCACTCACCAAACCGGGCGGCTTACTTTGCCTTTCAGGCATCATCGAAAGTCAGGCAAATGAAGTTATGGAAAGCTACCAACCCTGGTTTGATTTTGATGCCCCCAGTTGCCACGAAGGATGGGTTAGACTAACGGCAACTTATTTTATGAGACCTTTGCAGGAGCCGGAATTTTGTTCTCTGGTAAGGCAAAAATGCACGGAATGAGGGAGTTTATAACTATAAATGACCGATTGAGTACATTTTTACCAAAAGTAGGCGCTTTTAGGCGACGCCGCCAGAGGGCAAAAGAACCATCGTGCAAAGGTCTCACTGATACGGATGATCTGTTTAATTGCATCGTTAAGAGTAGAATAAACCAAGATTTGCAATGACTGTCCAGGAAAAAAGACAGCCCTAATATGATTACCCACAACGACTACTCACAACAAAAATGACTGACATCATCACCCGATGTCCCAGCTGCTCGGTATCCTTCCGAGCATCGCCAGCCCAACTACAGGCAGCAAATGGCCAGGTTCGCTGTGGTGCATGCCTAACGATTTTTGATGCCTACAGCAATGAAGTGGTAGAACAAAATCCTCTAGAAGAAACTCAAAAACCCTCACCAGAAAAAGACGACCTGATGATCTTTGATGAGATGGATGTCAATTCTGCCGAGGAGCAGGAGCAGGAGCAGGAGCAGGAGCAGGAGCAGGAGCAGGAGCAGGAGCAGGAGCAGGAGCAGGAGCAGGAGCAGGAGCAGGAGCAGGATAATGATGACTCCAACCCAATTCAAAGTGCCACAGTATTTACTGATCCGACTACCTCTGACCAAGAAACAGAATCAACATTTCAGGACATGGTCGCCATAGACCTATCCCTTCCCGAAACAGAAGAAGTACCAGACTCGGAACCTGAGACCGAGACCGAGACCGAGACCGAGACCGAGACCGAGACCGAGACCGAGACCGAGACCGAGACCGAGACCGAGACCGAGACCGAGACCGAGACCGAGACCGAGACCAGTTTAGTCGACGCTATCGACCTACCAACGTCAACAAATTTTGAATTAGATTCTCTAGCCCCACCTCAAGAGAAAAACCACAAAAGGCTGATGTGGACTGCGCTCTCCCTACTGGCAATCCTGGTTCTTGCAACCCAATATATTTACTTCCATGTGGATGTGCTTGCTGCAAACTCAAACAATCACAATTGGCTAAATCGCTTTTGCCAAATAACCGGCTGTGAAATTCCCGTTCAGACCGACACATCGTTGATCCAAAGCAGCCAGCTAGTTGTCCACTCTCACCCAACCACACCCAACGCATTGGTCGTTGATGCAGTGATTATTAATCAGGCCAATTTTGATCAGCCCTTCCCCTTACTAGCACTGAGCTTTGAAGACATACAAGGGCGCAGTATCGCAAAACGACACTTTCAGCCAGAAGAATATTTAGCGGGTGATTTGGCAAATATAAAACTTATGCCCTCACAGCAATCCATTCGACTCATGCTTGAAGTTATTGATCCAGGCCCAGAAGCTGTCAATTACTCCCTTTATATCCCGGAATAATCTTTTTCCATTTGGAAACAACGGGTATCATATCGCCCCCCATTTCAAAGACAGTCAACAGCAACTGAGACCAGCTCTTGATGCAACAGCCCTTGGTACAGAGCCCTTGATAACAATAGGTGAGCACAAAATAGCAAACCGGACGATCCTGGCCCCCATGGCTGGCGTGACCGATTTGCCGTTTCGCCAACTCTGTCGTCAACTGGGTGCCGGGCTAACTGTTTCGGAAATGATTACATCAGATACCCGTTTGTGGAAAAGTAGAAAAAGCCAGCAGCGCTTGATTCACAAGGACGAACCATCGCCACGCTCCGTTCAAATTGCCGGAAGTATCCCAGAAATGATGGCCGATGCCGCACAACAAAATGTTGAACTGGGTGCTGAAATTATTGATATCAATATGGGCTGCCCGGCTAAAAAAGTCTGCAAACGCGCCGCAGGCTCTGCACTGCTTCAGGACGAAACACTGGTCGCTGAAATTCTCACCGCCGTGGTATCCGCGGTTAATGTGCCCGTTACATTGAAAATTCGTACTGGCTGGGATGAGCAAAATCGCAATGCGCTCAATATTGCTCGTATCGCTGAAGATGCGGGCATACAAGCACTGGCCGTCCATGGCAGAACCCGTGCCTGCCGCTTTAAAGGCCAGGCAGAATACGACACCATCGCGGCCGTCGCTCAACAGGCATCGATACCGGTTTTTGCCAATGGCGATATACAAACACCGCAACAGGCAAAGCAGGTTTTAGAGTACACCGGAGCCGCAGCAGTAATGATCGGCAGGGCCGCCCAGGGAAACCCATGGCTGTTCAATCAAATAAATCATTACCTAGCTCATGGAACAATTCCCGCAAAACCAACAAACAACGAATTAATAACGGTCATCCGCCAACATATTGAGGCTATCCATAAACATTATGGCGAATATCTAGGACTACGGATTGCCCGCAAGCATGTGGGCTGGTACGTTAGCTCCCTGCCAAATGGAGAAGCATTTAGAAAATATTTCAATCAGCTGGAAGACCCTTGCAAACAAATACAAAGCCTGCAGCATTTTTTCGCAGCAGATAACAATAATTGGGACCAAGCCGCATGAGCGCCATTGATACATTTACCATTCAGGCTGAAACTGACGCCGAAGAAACACCTGTAATGCCCCAACACGAGTCACTGCGACAATGTGTTGAGCGTGCCCTTGAACAATATTTTCAAACTCTGGACGGCCAACCTGCCAATGACCTCTACCAACTGGTATTGAGTGAGGTAGAAGCACCACTACTGGAAGCGGTGCTCTCATACACCCGCAACAACCAGAGTAAATCTGCAGAAATGCTTGGCCTTAACCGGGGCACATTGCGGAAAAAACTTAAGCAATATGACCTGCTGTAACAGAGCCATCTACACAGTCAAACCATATTCAACCAACAAACACTAAATTAAAGACGAGGACATCATGAGCGATCTACGTAAAGTCACCCGCGCTCTTATCAGCGTATCCGACAAAACAGGCATTGTTGAATTTGCCCAGGCTCTGAGCGCCCAAGGCGTTGAAATCCTCTCCACCGGTGGCACCCATCGGTTACTTAATGAAAATGGCGTGGCTGTTCGCGAAGTATCGGATTACACCGGCTTCCCTGAAATGATGGATGGACGAGTCAAAACCCTGCACCCTAAAGTACACGGTGGCATCCTTGGTCGCCGCGGCACCGATGATGCAGTGATGGAAGAACACGGCATTCTCGGTATCGATATGGTCGTGGTAAATCTCTATCCATTCGCTGCAACAGTAGCCGATCCAAATTGCGACCTGCCAACCGCTATCGAAAACATCGATATCGGCGGCCCCACCATGGTTCGCTCAGCAGCGAAAAACCACAAAGATGTCGCCATCGTAGTGAATGCTGGTGACTACAGTGCAGTACTGGACGAAATGCAAAACCAAGATGGCCAGCTGGATTACGAAACCCGCTACAACCTAATGGTTAAAGCCTTTGAACACACCGCTGGCTACGACGGCATGATCGCCAACCACTTTGGCGCCAGAAACACACAAAACGAAGCACGCGATTTCCCCAACACCTTCAATGCTCAGTACATCAAAAAGCAGGAAATGCGTTACGGTGAAAACCCTCACCAGAATGCTGCATTTTATGTAGAGGAAGATCCTGCCGGAGCAAGTATTGCCACGGCCACACAGTTACAGGGCAAAGAACTGTCCTACAACAATATCGCGGACACCGATGCCGCACTGGAATGCGTCAAACAATTTGACCAGCCTACCTGTGTGATTGTGAAACACGCCAACCCCTGTGGTGTGGCTGTTGCTACCGATATTAAAACCGCTTATGACTTGGCCTTTGCTACCGATCCAGAATCAGCCTTCGGCGGCATTATCGCCTTTAACCGCGAGCTGGATGCAGCCACTGCTGAGGCTATATGCGAACGTCAATTTGTTGAGGTGATTATTGCCCCCAGCATTTCTGATGCAGCCAAAGACGCCATCAGCGCCAAAAAGAATGTACGCTTGCTCGAATGTGGCGAATGGGATACATCCACAGAGGCAAAAGGCTTTGACTTCAAACGCGTCAATGGCGGCCTGCTGATTCAAGACCGCGACAAAGGCATGGTTACAGCTAAAGACCTGAAAGTGGTGACCGAGCGCAAACCCACCGAAGAAGAATTTGACGATATGCTGTTTGCCTGGAAAGTCGCCAAAATGGTGAAATCCAACGCCATTATCTACACCAAGAACAACCAAACCATCGGTGTCGGCGCTGGCCAAATGAGCCGGGTTAACTCAGCCCGTATCGCTGCCATTAAAGCGGAACATGCCGGGCTGGAAGTCAAAGGTGCGGTGATGGCATCCGATGCCTTCTTCCCCTTCCGCGATGGCATCGACAATGCTGCCGACGTAGGTATTAGTTGTGTGATTCAACCCGGTGGTTCCATTCGTGATGATGAAGTCATCGCCGCTGCCAACGAACATGGTATGACGATGGTGTTTACCAGCATGAGGCACTTCCGCCACTAAATACTAATCAACAATGCTCTCTTACGGCGGCTGTATCACGACGATACAACCGCCGTTTTCATTTTAGAGCCCTAATTAATGTTAACGCTTGCCAATAACAGACCATAAATCTAGTTTGGTTTATTGACTTCTTGTTACTAGTCTATTAGTCTAGTCTATATATAAAGAGGTCATCTATATGCTTAAAGAAATTGGCTCTTATGACGCAAAAACCAAACTGCCCGAAATCCTACGTCGTGTTGAAGCCGGTGAATCATTCACTATAACAAACCGAGGCAGGCCTGTTGCTGACGTAGTGCCTAGCAGCACAGCTAGCCATGAAAAGGCTCAGGCTGCCATTGAAAATATTTTGGCAGCAAAAAAGCATCCCATTTCCGATGAAGCCCTAGCGGATCTTCGTGGGGCTGGCCGCAAGTGAGTAGATACGTATTAGATAACTCTGTTGCTATGCGTTGGTTACTGGTCAGCCAGAAAAAGGCTGACCAAGCCTACGCCGAAAAGGTTTTGCAAAGCTTGGCCGAAACCGAAGCAGTTGTGCCCCATCTATGGCATTTAGAAGCTGCCAACGTACTGCTAGGTGCAGAAAAACGTGGTGAATTGGAAACTGGCGAGGTAGAACGCTTTCTCGCCCAACTTGAAAGCCTGCCCATCCAGGTTGATCCGTTGACAGCACACCAAGCATTTAGCCGGACACTCGGCCTATCCAGAGCATACAAACTAAGCAGCTACGATGCCGCGTATCTAGAATTATCTATCCGTGAGGGTTTACCTCTGGCCACCCTGGATAAGGATTTAAGAAAGGCCGCTAAAAAGGCTGATGTAGACCTTTATTTAATCTGAACACACCTACCGAGCAGTTTTTGTCACTTTGTATTTTGCCCACATACAACCTGCTACTCTCTGGTACAATCGCCGCTTTGATTTTAGGCACTATCCTTTTTAAGCTGCTTTCAGTTTAGACACTACAAATTTTGGACAGGAAAAACTTCCATGAATATTCTGGTGATTGGTTCAGGTGGCCGCGAGCATGCATTGGCGTGGAAAGCAGCCCAGGGAAAAGATGTTGAAACCGTTTATGTGGCCCCCGGCAATGCCGGTACTGCACTGGAACCGAAACTGGAAAACCTGTCTATTGATGTCGGTAATTTTGAAGCCCTGGCGGATTTTGCCGAGCAAAACAACGTGGCCCTCACCATTGTTGGCCCAGAACAACCTTTAGTGGATGGCATCGTCGATTACTTTGCCAGTCGCAACCTGAGAGCCTTTGGCCCCAGTAAAGGTGCTGCACAACTGGAAGGCTCCAAAGCCTTCACTAAAGACTTTTTAGCCCGCCACAATATTCCCACCGCGGAATACCAGAACTTCACTGAAATAGAACCCGCTATTGCCTACCTACAGGAAAAAGGTGCACCCATTGTGGTAAAAGCCGATGGCCTTGCCGCAGGTAAAGGCGTAATCGTCGCCATGACCTTGGACGAAGCGGAAACAGCCGTGAAAGATATGCTGGCAGGCAACGCCTTTGGAGAAGCCGGCCACCGTGTGGTCATCGAAGAATTCTTAGCCGGTGAAGAAGCCAGCTTTATTGTCATGGTAGACGGCAAAAACATTTTGCCCATGGCCACCTCCCAAGATCACAAAGCCCGGGATAACGGCGACAAAGGCCCCAATACCGGCGGCATGGGTGCCTATTCCCCAGCTCCTGTGGTTACTCCAGACATTCACAATCGCATTATGGCCGAGGTGATTCAGCCTACGGTTGAAGGCATGGCATCAGAGGGTAACGACTACACAGGGTTTTTATATGCAGGCCTGATGATCATGGCCGACGGTACCCCCAAAGTAATCGAATACAACTGTCGTTTTGGTGACCCTGAAACCCAACCCATTATGATGCGCCTGAAGTCCGATATAGTCGCACTCTGTAATGCCGCATTAGACAAGCAACTGGACCAGTGCAGCACCGACTGGGATGCCAGAGCCGCATTAGGCGTCGTGTTAGCAGCCGGTGGCTACCCCGCCAGCTATAACAAAGGCGATGTGATTTCAGGCTTGCCAAGCACTGATGCCGACAGCAGTAATGAAAAGGTTTTTCATGCTGGCACCAAGGATATCGACGGGCAGGTCACTACCAATGGCGGTAGAGTTTTATGTGCCGTAGGCCTTGGCAATACCGTGACCGAAGCGCAACAACAAGCCTATGAACTGACCAAGAAAATCTCTTGGGATAAGGTTTATTACCGTACGGATATTGGGTATCGGGCGGCTGCGCGGGAGAAATAGACCCAGTTTAAGTACCTACTACTCTTACTGTCTGCTTTAGACTAATACCGCCTGCTTTAGGCCAAAAGCAGGCGTTTATTGTGGTGGAACAAGGACGTAATAAGTACCGCGCCCCACACCCTTGGCTTCGATTAAATTCAATTGAATCAGTTTTTCAAAATCCAGTTTTCGCGACGCTAAACTACGGCCAGTGATACCGCCGTATTCTCGCTGGGTAATACTGCCTCGCTCGTGAATATAATCCAGTATTTGTTGATGGTGTGGCTCTAGTCTTGGTCTGACCTCTGGCCTGAGTTCTGGTCTTAGCTTTGGCCTGTCTCGTGATTGTTCCGGCAATATTTTTATCACCCGGCGCAGCTCGTCCAAAATACCTTCGGCGAAATACTCCAGCCATGCAGAAAAGTCGATGCTGTCTTCCGAGTCACTACTGCCTTGTAGATCCCCGCTGCCTTGTAATTCATAGTAATCACCTTCAAGACCAACGGTTTTAAAGTAACGGGTAATATTACGATTGTAGTAATCCTCAAAACTAAATATCTCGAACAGATCAAGTCCAGCCTGCCCCAGTATCGCGGTCGTTAACAATCGTGTTGTTCGGCCATTACCATCGATGAAAGGATGAATAATGACGTTCTGGCGATGAAAAATACCGGCAAGAATAACAGGGTCAATCTTGCCAATATTGTCATTCACAAAGCTCATAAGGCTTTCTATCAACAGTCTTACATCTTTTGCATCTGGCGGAATAAAAACAATTTCATCGGGCTTGCGTGGATTGCGGATGATCACCGGGTCTTGACGCAAAGCCCCACAATGGGAAGGATTATCCATTAAGCCCTCAACCACCTGCCCTTGAACTCGCTTCAAGGTTTTAACATTCAATTCAAAACGGTTTTGACGAACAGATTTAAACAGTGCCTGTAGAGCCTGATTGTAATTGAGCACCTCTCGCTCAGTATCCCGAATGCTTTCTTTACCGGTTTTCAGCAAATGCTTTACATCAGTAAGTGGTAACGGATTCCCCTCTATACTGGTCGACGCATAGGACGATAGTTCTCTGGCACTTAGCTCCAACTTTGCCAAGGCAGTGTCAGTCAGGCGCAGTGATTTGATTTCACCGATAGACTCACCGATCTCCCGGGTAGTCAGGAGAAGTTTATTGCTGATAGTATATTTTGGATGCCAAGACATAGCCTTAAATTAGCCGTTAATTGGCCGAAAATCAACCATAAATTAGCCAATTGAAGACTTTAGCTAAAAAAATAAATGCGTCCCCTTTTTTTCGTGATAACGGCGACAAAGGGCCAAATACTGGCGGCATGGGCGCCTACTCCCCTGCACCCGTAGTGACACCCGACATTCATAATCGCATTATGGCTGAAGTGATTCAGCCAACTGTTGAAGGCATGGCAGCAGAAGGCAACGATTACACAGGCTTTTTATATGCAGGCCTAATGATCATGGCCGACGGCACCCCCAAAGTGATCGAGTACAACTGCCGCTTTGGTGACCCGGAAACCCAACCCATTATGATGCGCCTGAAGTCCGATATAGTCGCACTCTGTAATGCCGCTTTAGACAAGCAACTGAACCAATGCACCACTGACTGGGATTCCAGAGCAGCCCTAGGCGTCGTGTTGGCAGCCGGTGGCTACCCTGCCAACTATAACAAAGGCGATGTAATTTCTGGACTACCAAGCACTGATGCCGACAGCAGTAATGAAAAAGTTTTTCATGCCGGCACCAAAGATATCGACGGACAAGTCACCACCAATGGCGGCAGGGTTTTATGTGCCGTAGGCCTTGGCAATACCGTGACCGAAGCGCAGCAACAAGCCTACGAACTGACCAAAAAAATCTCTTGGGATAAGGTTTATTACCGGACGGATATTGGTTATCGGGCGGCTGCGCGGGAGAAATAGTTCCAAATCTAGGGTGCTGGTAAAAATTTATTTTTCGAGGCACTCTTTGATGCATAAGCTCACGAATTTTTACTCTGACCCCAAACTTCTGAATGTAGGGGGCGACGCTGCTTAGTTATTACCTCTATAGTGACATCAGCTCCTTTATTAGTTTATGGATATCTGAGTATGGCTGATCTTGATGTTGAGAATTAGCATCGGCAAGGATTTGCGCTCTCTCTATTGCAATTTCCAGCTTATTGCTTGTGAGGTTAAAGATACCTTCGGCCCCTTTATCGTAGTCAGGAATGTGATTTTTAAGCTGACATAGGGCGTCATGACGATGTAGAGGAGCTTGGATGTCCTCGAAGTGAAGGAGTAGCCAGAGCTCGAAACAAGGAACAGAGACTACTGCTTCAAAGCTAATCATTTTCCTTTCATCATTTTGCTTCCTAACGAATTATGGAGAGTATTTGCTTATCGTTAGGCAGGGACATTTTAAAGCGAGCACTTAACCGGGAAAGTTCTGGCGGTAGTTCTAGTGAGTGGCTCAGTAACACAAGGGTAATGGCGCCGGAGGTATTTTTCTGGGCAATGTCTTTTAACAGGCGAATATTTTTGGGGTGGTCATCGAGCCAGTGGTGGAAATCACAAAGGACGTAAAAGCCGGGTTCTGCGCCACCTTTGATTTTTTGTAGGACTTCTTCCGGTTCGTTGTGTTGGGTGTCTTTTACCAGCTGTAGGCCAAAGCTGACTTTTTGCAGGCCGTCGGTCAACGTCCACTGGTATACGGGTTTATCCCGTTTGCGGCCAACCCGTATAAACAGGTCGATGGCTTTTAGCTCTTCATAGCTTTCCAATACGATGATGGGTATTCGGCAATCCAGAATAACTTCTAGGTCGTGGACATCCTGCATAGTGGAGCTTCCTTTTTTCTTTTTAGCTCTGTGCCCTTATTGTAGAGATCTTTGCATGAGCCGGGCTTTTGTTCTCTGGCAAGGCAAAAATGCACGGAATGAGGGAGTTTATAACTATAAATGACCGATTGAGTACTTTTTTAACACCGCCAGAGGACAAAAGAACAATCATGCAGAGATCTCTTTTTTCTCTTGCCTGCTTATCCAAATATTCAGGCCTTGGGCATTTAAATCTAAATCCATGGCGAGGACTTTCCCCATAGTGTCTAAATCCAATTCGGGCTGCTCCGATGATAGACGCGCTAAGGTAATATCTTTCAGGGCCTGGTGTATTCTTTCTTCCCGCTCTGATTCATTCCGTAGCAGTTGTGCAATCTGTCGATAGTCTTCGATCTGGGCACGAAGTAAATCTGCCTGTGGTTCTGGGTTTTCCAATACACTGTAGTGCGTTAAATAAAATTTCTTTGGGTTATAGCTCATCATTAAATCGATGGAGGCTAATAACTTGTCTGGATCAAACTGTACGGGGGATGTGGTTGGAATGATAAACCGGTCTGATCTGTGTTTCTTTAGGTCATTACCCATTTCATGGTAGGAAATACCAAAGGTATCTCCTGAAAACCAACCTTCGCTAACGCTGTCCCAAACACAAAAATGATGCTCTGCATGGCCTGGTGTGTGGCGGAATTCCAAAGCTCTGCCATTCAGTTCATGCTTTTCCCCGTCCTCCACTGAAATCACTCGTTCTTTCGGGACAGGAATCAATTCGCCATAGAATTGCTGAAATTTCTCTTCGCCATAAACCGCCTTTGAACCCGCCATTAACTGGGTGGGGTTTACCATATGCCGGGCCCCGCGCGGGTGAATCAGCATTTGCGCCTCTGGGTATTGCTGCATTAACAGGCCGGCACCACCGGCATGGTCTAAATGGACGTGGGTAGGAATAATGTAGCGAACCGCTTCTTTAGGTAGCTCCAGTTCTGCCAGAGCCTCAGCTATGCCTTCCGCTGTGTGTGCTGTTCCCGTCTCAATAATAGCGACCTGATCGCCTTCAACCATTAGGTAGCAACAAGCGATGCCATGCTGGATATATCGTGCGTCTACGCAATAAATACCGTGGCCTAAGTTTTCAAAACCAGGGTTCTCTTGGCCAGTATTTTCTGAACAGTTTTCTACAAAATCCGACTTCATTTAAGCTCCTCTCAACATGACCACAGATTTTGCTACAATATGCCGACTTAAAACAGTCATATGGCGACTATTCAATAACTATTCAGTAACTATTAATTTTTTAGAGACAATTAGCGATGCCCTCAGAGACGTTCACCAGCACAGAGCAAACAAGCCCAAAGGCTGAAACAAGAAGGCTTTCCCTCCTTGATAGCTTGTTGATTCAGGTGGACCATGCGTTGAGAACTGTTGCTGTGGACAAGCCACCCCATGATCGTCTTTCACCCGCCAAAAAAGAATCAGAACAAGAGCTCACGGAACAAGAAAAAAGCCATGCTGCAGGCTTAATGCGTGTTAATCACACGGGTGAAGTTTGTGCACAGGCGCTGTACCAAGGCCAAGCATTAACCGCCAAGCTCACATCTGTACGCAGTGAAATGGAACAGGCTGCTGATGAAGAGATTGATCACCTTGCCTGGTGCCAAGAACGCGTTAATCAATTGGGCAGTCATACCAGTCTCTTAAACCCACTGTGGTATGGCCTTTCTTTTGGTATTGGTGCAACAACGGGGCTGATCAGCGACAAACTCAGCTTAGGGTTTGTGGCTGCTACTGAAGATCAGGTGTGCCAGCATTTGGAAAGCCACCTCAACAAGCTTCCACCTCAAGATGACAAAAGCCGCGCCATCGTCGAGCAGATGCTGGAAGATGAAGCGAAACATGCTGATGCCGCCTTGGATGCTGGGGGGCTGAAGTTCCCTGCCCCGGTTAAAGGTTTGATGACAATTATTTCAAAGGCGATGACCAAAACCAGCTACCGCATTTAGGGCACATCTAAAAACGTGCTTTTTCCGCGATAGCGGTGTCGCCTAAGAGCGCCTACTTTTGGCAGCTCCGTACTCGAATCCTCATGTATAACTTATACACTGTGGTTCTCCGTGCGGTGCTTTCTAACTACCACGAAAAAATCCCTGTTTTTAAAAGCACCCTTTAACTTCCCGATCCAGTTTCTTTTGAATGGGCGGCCAGCTTAGCTTTTTCCTGAATTTCTCTTACGATACCAACGATTTTTTGTTTTACCCACTGATGCACCGGGGACTTAATGGTTCTGGCGTGCTGCACCAGCACTACTGGCACTGTGCTATCGAACTCTAGTTCTTTGGGGTACGGCTTACGAACAATGCCATAGGTCTCACCCTCTATTTTTAAGTCATGCATGGTCGCCATCATTAAACAGTCGGTTTGCCATAGGACATCCATGGCTGTCATTAGCTGGGCTGTCACCAGGGCTTTTTTTCGCTTTAAACCAAGTTTTGTAAGTTGGCGATCAAACCTTGTCTCTGCTGATGAGGAAGAACCCGAACGAAGCAATGAGTATTGAACAAAAGGGTAGGCTAGCATTTCTTTGAGTGTGAGGTTTTCCTTATTGGCCAATGGATGGACTGCTCGCATCCAGACCGCAGGGGTAAAGTGGCCTAGTGGCGTCACATGAAACTCTTCGCTGTAGGGGCGCGCTATTTCAATAGCAAAATCTAACCCGCCATCTTCAAGGGCCCTGGCCTTGCCATCAGATTCCCCTTTTACCAGCAATGACATAAAGGGTGATTCATTGATAAGACGGTTGGTTAATGTCGGCATGACCTGAACGGCGATAAACTCTGCCGTCATAATGGAAATTTCTCCCTCATAGGCAAGGGGGTCAAATTCAGTTTGAGCCACTAGGTCACTGACTGAGGACAAAACGACAGGTAATTGCTTTTCTAACTCAGCGGCCCTCGGGGTTGGCACCAGGCCTCTGCCACTACGTATAAAGAGTGGATCGTCAAACAACTCCCGAAGCCGCTGCAATGTTTTGCTCATGGCAGGCTGGGTAATGAACAGCCGATCTGCAGCTTTTGTAACGCTCTGTTCCTCCAACAATATCTGGAGAGCCACCAGTAAATTCAGATCTATTCGTGATAAAAGCTTGGCATCCATTAATACACCACCTCAATACATTCCTCAAAGTTATGAATGGTATTATATTAATACATTTGAATCATAGAATGCCACTCCCTATATTACTAACCTAACAGCGGAGTCAAGAAGAGTTCTCAGCCATCTACCCCCAAGGCAAGTGCTCTGACTGACAAAGCTACAGATTACATGGTTGGTTGAAGTCTCAGAAGTTAGTTTTAACAACCTGTATTCAAGTTGACACCTCTATTACTCCCTCAGTATCCCTTTAAGGCAGCACTAGCTGCCTTTTTTTTGCCTGGGTGTTTTTACACTGAAAATGTCAGAGATACCAAATGGAAAGGCTATTAAAAATAGGTGTGTTAAACAGGCTAGGTACGGATTTCGTGGCTATGAGTAACTTCAACACCGCCCTTACTTAGCATAATAGAGGCGGAGCAATATTTTTCTGCTGATAGCTTAACAGCATTGCTCACCATGCTTTCTTTGAGGTTGTTGCCTGTGACAACAAAATGAAGATGTATTTTGGTAAAGACTGAAGGCACAGCATCTGCTCGCTCTGCTTCTATTTCGGCAACACAATCTGTCACGTCCTGACGGCTCTTTTTAAGAATATGGACAACATCAAAGGATGAGCAGCCGCCCATACCTATCAACATCATTTCCATCGGACGTGCACCCTGGTTTTTGCCACCATGATCTGGCGGACCATCCATCACTACGGTATGACCTGTTTCTGATTCAGCAGTGAATTTGGCGTCTCCGCCCCAAGTTATTTTCGTTTTCATGACACCGTCGACCCTAAAAAGGTCGAGAGCCTAACATAAATAATGTGCTTTTAACCTTAGAATTGTCTGTCCAGTCGCCACTTTTCCCTACAAGGAACGATAACTAATGATAAATTCGAACTTGGCCAATGATGATTTTATCCCCATAATGGGTGCCGTCTATGCGAGAGATCACAAAAGGGAGGAGCTCGAGTTGGCACCAGCACCGATAACACCTCACATTCAAAATGTGGAAGAGTTCTTAGTTCACTGTCACAGAAGGAAGTATCCCAGCAAAAGCACCATTATTTATGCTGGCGATGAAGGTGACACGCTCTCATACATTATTAAAGGTTCGGTCACCGTTCTTCTTGAAGATGATGATGGCCGTGAAATGATTGTTGCCTATCTTAATGAAGGCGACTTTTTTGGTGAAATGGGATTGTTTGGTCTAACAGACCGAAGCGCCTGGATTAGAGCTAAAACCGAGTGTGAAGTCGGTGAAATTAGCTACTCCAAGTTTCAGGAGCTTTCTAAAGATCACCCCGAATTTCTATTTGCCATTGGTGTACAAATGGCAGAGCGCCTGCGTGACACCACACGTAAGGTAGGCGATTTGGCTTTCCTTGATGTAACAGGTCGTGTCGCTCGAACGTTACTGGATCTCTGTAAAGAGCCCGATGCGATGACACACCCCGATGGCATGCAGATTAAAATCACTCGTCAGGAAATTGGCCGCATTGTTGGCTGTTCCCGTGAGATGGTTGGCCGAGTATTAAAAACCCTCGAAGATCAGGAGCTGGTCTCGGTGAAAGGAAAAACGATGGTCGTGTTTGGAACTAGATAGTTTAGGGCTAGAAAGTTTAATTTCTAACACGCACAAAAAAGGCCTCTTTCGAGGCCTTTTTTATTACCGGTATTTTTTAAACAGACCCTAGCAGGTTTTGAAAAACGTTTATGGCGCAGCTCTTTCCCTAAAAAGAATGGGTAGGCAACACCGCCAGAGCAAGTAAATTAGTTTTTCAATTGAACATCTCCAGTAGCTTCATCCCTGGCTCATCCGCCCGCATAAATGTTTCTCCTACCAGGAACGTATTTACATCGTGACCACGCATAGCGGCAACATCATCTGTTGTGAGAATACCGCTCTCTGTTACAACAATTCGGTTATCCGGGATTTTATCCAACAAACCAAAAGTCACTTCCAACGTAGTATCAAAGGTGTGAAGGTCACGGTTATTTATACCGATCATCGGGTTATCAATTAATAACCCACGATCCAACTCTTCTTCATTGTGCACTTCCACCAAGACATCGAGCCCCAATTCACGGGCAATGCCATGAAGCTCTTCCATCTTTGCCTGCTCTAATGCGGCGACAATCAATAAAATACAGTCAGCACCCAACACATAGGATTCATAAACCTGATAGGGGTCCATGACGAAGTCTTTACGCAACACAGGTAAGCGAGTTGCTGCACGTGCCATTTTTAAATATTCATCAGAGCCGAGGAAAAAGTCTTGCTCAGTCAGAACGGATAAACAAGCGGCCCCGCCCTTTTCATAGCTTTGCGCGATACTGACAGGGTCAAAATCCTCACGAATAATGCCTTTGCTGGGTGAAGCTTTTTTCACTTCCGCAATAACAGCAGCCTGACCTTGCTCAATTTTTGCTTCCAAGGCATTAACAAAACCGCGTAGCTCTTGCCCTTCTTCACCTCGCCCTTCCTTACACCGGGACTTTAACTGATCCAAAGAAACAGAAGCCCGCCTTGCGGCCACATCCTCAGCTTTTTTAGCGAGGATTTTATTTAATACTGTTGGAGTATTTAATGCTGTGTTCATAGTTATTTTGGTTCGTCTGTTTTTCGTTTTATTTAAAGCAGCGGGTAAAAGAAGCTAGCTCACTAATCTTGGCCTTGGCCAAACCGCTACCAATAGCATCCTGAGCCAGGCTAATACCTTCCGCCAAATCATCCGCAACACCTGCGGCATAAAGTGCAGCACCGGCATTGAGAGCTACCATATCGGAAGCTGAATTAATGGCTTTTGAGGCTGACCCTTTTGAACCTAATCCCTTTGAAAGAGCCTGCTTGATCATTTCAAGGCTTTCTTTGGCATCAGCCACTTTTAAATCCTTTAGGTCACCTCGGGTGATACCAAAGTCTTCCGGCTTAACAGTGTATTCGGTAATGCTGCCATCTTTTAACTCAGCGACCCAGGTTTCCGAGGCCACACTGATTTCATCCAGGCCATCGGCAGAGTGCACCACTAAAATATGCTGGCCACCTAACTGCTGCATTACCTCGGCCACAGGACGAACCCATTTACGGTCAAACACACCAAGCAACATATTCGGCACACCAGCCGGATTCGTTAGCGGCCCAAGCAGGTTAAACACCGTCCGTACACCCAGTTCTTTACGAGGGCCGATGGCATGTTTCATGGCACTGTGATGGTTTACGGCAAACATAAAACCAACGCCGACCTCTTCGACACAAAGGGCTACTTGTTCAGGGGTTACATCTAATCTAACACCGGCAGATTCCAGCAGGTCAGCACTACCGCTTTTACTGCTAACAGATCGGTTGCCGTGTTTGGCTACGCTGGCACCTGCTGCTGCGGCCACAAACGTACTGGCAGTAGATACATTAAAGATACCGGCACTATCGCCACCGGTACCGACAATATCCACGAGATGATCACCGCTGACAGCAACCGGTGCGGCTAACTCACGCATGACCTGAGCAGCACCCGTGATTTCAGCTACGGTTTCACCTTTCATACGCAAGGCCACTAGAAACGCTCCGATTTGAGCATCGGTGGCATTGCCGGTCATGATTTGTGTCATGACATCACGCATTTCGTTGGTTTCCAGATCCTGCTTTTCAAGTAGCTGGCTAACTGCCTGTTGAATATCCATGTCCGTCTTCAACCCTTTAAAAAGTTTTCGAGCATATCGTGGCCGTTCTCGGTGAGAATCGATTCCGGGTGAAACTGCACACCTTCTACCGCCAATTCACGATGGCGGAAACCCATAATTTCATCTATTTCACCGTCTTCTGTTTGAGTCCACGCTGTCACTTCCAAACAGTCGGGCAGACTCTCACGCTCAACCACTAAGGAATGATAACGGGTAGCCTCAAATGGGTTGGGCAATCCACGGAATACACCGTTGTTATTGTGATAAATCGGTGAGGTTTTACCGTGCATTACCTCTCTGGCTCGCACCACTTTGCCACCGAAAGCCTGACCGATACTCTGGTGACCAAGACATATTCCCAAAATGGGAACTTCACCAGCAAAACGTTCGATGGTCGCTACGGAAATACCTGCTTCATTAGGCGTACAGGGCCCGGGTGAAATCACAATTTTTTCCGGGGCGAGATCTGCGATCTCATCCACAGTGATTTCATCATTGCGCACTACCTTTACATCGGCCTTAAGTTCACCGAGGTACTGAACCACGTTGTAGGTAAAGGAATCGTAATTATCAATCATCAGTATCATCGTTAGACTCCTTACACCACCAAATCAGCAGCACGGAAAATAGCCCGCGCCTTGTTCATGGTTTCTTTCCATTCCAGCTCTGGCACTGAATCTGCCACGACACCGGCACCGGCCTGAACATACAATTTGCCGTTTTTAATGACTGCGGTACGAATGGCGATGGCCGTATCCATATTGCCATTCCAGGCAATATAACCCACAGCACCACCATAAACACCGCGCTTAACTGGCTCTAGCTCATCAATAATTTCCATGGCGCGGATCTTTGGCGCGCCACTTAAAGTACCCGCAGGCAATGTGGCTCTCAATACATCAATGGCACTGGTGCCCGGATTTACTTGTCCGGTCACGTTGGAGGTGATGTGCATTACGTGGGAGTACCGCTCTACGACCATTTGTTCTGTCACTTCCACAGAGCCAATTTGAGAAACTCTGCCGGCATCATTACGACCCAAATCGATCAGCATCAAATGCTCTGCGATTTCTTTCGGGTCGCTCATCATATCTTCTTCGAGGGCTTTATCTTCCTCGGGGGTATGACCGCGGCGGCGGGTTCCAGCAATTGGCCTGACGGTGACTTCACCATCTTCCAGCCGAGCCAGAATTTCCGGTGACGACCCGGCAATATGAAAATCACCCAAATCCAGGAAGTACATATAGGGCGAAGGGTTCAAACAACGTAGTGCGCGATACAGGTTCAATGGTTCGGTATCGAAATCCGCAGATAACCGCTGGGACGGCACCACTTGCATGGCATCACCGGCCAGGACGTAATCTTTTACCTTATTCACCGCCGCCTTAAAGTTGTCTTCGCCAAAGCTCGAGACAAAAGCCGATTCATCCAAGCCACCGCCTTTGAGGTTTACATCCGGTAGCTCTGGTACTGGATTTTTCAGCTTAGCTTCCAGGTCATCGAGACGCTTTTGTGCTTTGTTCCAGGCATCTGGCTCAGCAGCATCTTCATGGACCACAAAAATCAGCTTGCCCAGTAGATTGTCAAAGATCACCACCTCATCGGAAGCCATCAATAAAATATCAGGATTGCCTAAATCATCATTAGGTACAGAAGCCTTTAACCTTGGCTCCACATATCGCACGGTGTCATAGCCAAAATAGCCTACTAAACCACCAGTAAAACGGGGTAACTGGCTTAGCTCGGGCATTTTGTACTGAGCGTGAAAATCTTCAACATCCTTAAGGGGATCTTCCGTGGTTCTCGACTCAATAATTTTACCGTTGCGCTCAATCACCAACTCATCACCAAACACTTTCAGAATGGTATTGGATGGTAAGCCAATGAGGGAGTAACGCCCCCACTTTTCACCGCCATGAACGGATTCAAATAAATAGGAATAGGGCCCGCGGGCCAACTTCAGGTAACAGGATAATGGCGTTTCGAGGTCTGCCAACACTTCACGGACAACTGGAATTCGGTTGTAGTCCTGCTTAGCCAACTCTGCAAATTGTTCAGGGGTCATTATTGTTCCCTTGCGCGTACCAGCGCAGAATAATCAGATAAAAAACAAGTAAAGGGGGGTGGTGTTGCGGGCAGCCATTTTTAGCGCACGCACACCGAGGTCACTGGCTACGCCATCGCCAGGGAAGTTGGGCAGAAAAACTATACTGACACTGAGGTTGGCACTGGGTGAAAATCACCTGCGTCTCCAAAAACTACTTATATCTCAAAATTACTTATCAAAACTACTTATCGAAATTAAGGGAGGCATTCTAATTCATTCATTCGAAACAGGAAAGTCAGCTGTGCTATAGCTATATCTTAGCCAGTTCGGTGCGCATGGTATCTATGGCCTGCTTATAATCTTCAGCACCATAAATAGCGGAACCCGCCACAAAGGTATCGGCACCAGCCTGAGCAATTTCACGGATATTGTTAGTGGTAACACCACCATCAATTTCCAGGCGAATATCGAAACCACTGCTATCAATTAAAGCTCTGGCTTCACGCAATTTATCTAATGTTGAGGGGATAAACTTCTGCCCACCAAAGCCAGGATTAACAGACATCAGTAAAATCATATCCACCTTCTCAAGCACATGCTTGATCTGCTCCAAGCCCACAGCAGGATTCAACACCAAGCCACTTTTACAACCGGCATCACGAATCAATTGCAACGAGCGATCCACATGGCGGGAAGCTTCCGGGTGAAAGGTTATCCAGTCCGCGCCAGCATCGGCAAAATCACCAATCAATTGATCTACGGGGTCCACCATCAAATGAACATCAATAGGCGCCGATATGCCGTAGTTACGTAATGCTTTACAAACCATGGGGCCAATGGTCAGATTAGGCACATAGTGATTATCCATCACATCAAAATGCACCACATCAGCTCCAGCATTAAGAACAGCATCCACCTCTTCACCCAAGCGGGCAAAATCAGCAGAGAGTATCGAGGGTGCTATCAAAAAATCAGTCATGGATATTCACTTCTCTAGGTTGGAGTAGTTGAATTATTGGAGCGATTAAATTCATTCGGCAATTATAGCGGCTGAGCAATTGCCTGTAACATTTCTGCACTACCTTTTTATAGATTAAGTATAGGGATTCACTGCTTTATTAATTAGATTCGGCATTGTAAATAGTTTGAAAGCGGCCTGCCCTAAAGCCCTGCATACGCTTTTTACCCACAAAAATAATCGGAACGCCGGTGCCATTCATTTTGGCATAATCCCGCCGCCCTTTACTTGAATTCTCAATATCATATTCTCTAAAAGGGATGCCTTGCTGCCTAAAATAGTTGCGGGCTTTTCGACAGTAACCACACCAGGTTGCACTGTACATCACCACCTTTGGACGCTTTCTGACTTCTGTTTTTTGGCGCTCTCTCGCCTCCAACTCTCTAGCTTCAAGAAAGTCACTGTCCGAGACATCCATTCCTTCAAAACTATTGACCTGAACATCTACCTGCTCAGTTTCGACCTTCTCAGGCTTTTCATCACTGAAATGTACTTTGCCGTTTTCATCTACCCACTTATAGATTTCGCCCTGTGCGGCAGATACTGATAGACAAAAAACAAAACTGGTCACTATCCATAATTTGTATAAACCCATACCCACTCGTCCCTGTTAAGCCTAGAACTATACAGCTGGAGTATACAGAACCTAGACAAAACAGTTGCGAGCTTTAATCACTACTATCGACAGGCATACATAAACAATCACACCCAAGGCTCATCTCTTTAACTTAACTCTTTAACTCAATTCTCTTTAGCCTGCTCTCCTTTTACATAAGTGGTGTAGGCATAGATAGGTATTGATAGGTCTCCCAGCTTTGATTCAATCAAAGGCTTAACCTCATCCCAGCTAAACCCTCCCACACCAGTAGCTAGCTTGGGCAAAGCGACACTATCTAACTTTTCGCTTTCAATTAACTTATGCAGTTCTCTCAAGGCATGATTGACGTGTTTAACACTCGCCTTTCCCGGTTTTTCTCCATTTTTATAAGCACCTTCCTGGGTAAACAGGTTGGCAATTCGAACACCATTGACACCACCCCAAACCCATAGAGAACCTTCCTTTGGATGTTGGGTCTGGCAATAATGTCTGAAGTCCTTATACATAGCCGGCCACTGCTCTCTTAGTGAAAGCGCCAAGCCCTGATTAAAATTATCACTGGGTGCAATTCCATGGGCAACAACAGCAGCTTTTGAGAGTAAAATATCTCCGGTTACTTCTTTAATCATAAAAATATCCTTACATTTAAACGTTGTCTTTATCACTTATATTCTGCTCCGACCCACACCGTTTATAGTTGATACATATCAGCCCTAATCCCGAAATAATCACCTTCTCTAGTTAACTATTTATACCACCAAGAAACTCTCCAGTTGTTGCAGCTATGGGTGAAATCCATCACCAAATATGCGACAGTCTGTATCCCAAAGGAAAGGTACTTCTATCCATGAGCTCCCATAGCTATCGCTTAATAATTTCTTGCCCAGACAGAGTTGGTCTTGTTGCGGCTGTTAGCTCTTTTCTTGCTAAAGAAGGCGGTCTTTTAACTGAAGCTAATTACTACCGTGACCCTGAATCCAACTGGTTCTTTATGCGCCAAGTGATGGAAGCCAACTCCCTGCCCTATGGCCCCGATGAATTAAAATCCCGCTTTCAACCACTGGCGGACAAGTTCCAGATGCAGTGGCAACTAACCGATACCAGTGTGCCAAAACGTGTTGTACTAATGGCCAGCAAGCAATCACACTGCTTGTCTGACCTACTCTATCGTTGGCGTAGCGATGAAATGAAGTTTGATATTCCTTGTGTGATTTCCAATCATAATGACTTAGAGAGTTATGTGTCCTGGCATAACATCGACTACCACCACACACCCGTTGATCCTGAGAAGAAAGCTGAGCACTTTAATACCGTTGAAAAACTGATTGATGATAGCAATGCCGACGTTATTGTTCTGGCTCGTTATATGCAGATCCTTCCGCCGAATCTATGTGCCAAATATCCTGGAAAAATCATCAACATTCACCACAGTTTTTTACCCGCTTTTGTCGGTGCGAAGCCCTATCACCAGGCCTCCGAACGTGGGGTGAAATTGATTGGCGCCACCTGCCACTACGTTACCGACGAGCTGGATGCCGGCCCGATTATTGAGCAGGATGTGGTACGTATCAGCCATCACGACAGCATTCCCGATCTGGTACGCAAAGGAAAAGATGTGGAAAAAAATGTACTGGCGAGAGGGCTACGCTATCACCTGGAAGACAGGGTTTTACTTCACGGAAACAAAACCATCGTATTTGAATAAGTGTGTTTGAATAGTTTCTAGAATTAGGATTAATTAACTGCTGCCATCACGATCAGCCAGCCAAAATTTTTGCATCTCGATATACATAAATGAAGCCGTCCAGGCAATCAGAATCAACCCGGTGAGCCCTTCCAACCCTGCCAGAAACCGCACGTGGCCAAAAGGCTCAATATCACCAAACCCCAATGACGTGTAATTAGTAAACGAGAAATAACTGCAATCTAGCAATGAGCCATCAAAGTTACCGCCCAACTTACTACCGGCATCCCATTTCAACATCAACAAGTAACCCACCGCAAATACCCAGACTTCAGCTACGTGAGCCATAAAGGCACCTGCCACACCTACCAACACCCGAAAACGAGGAGGAATCCTTAACTTAGGCAATAACAAAGCCAAACGATAAAGTGCTTCGTAATGCACTAAAACAGCAATGCCAATAACAACACCGTTGAAGATAAAAACTGTGGCCAAGCTATCCAAAAGCTAACTCCATTTCTTAAATTGTTAGAAAACGGTAGTGATAAGATGAAATATCAGCCGACACCAGCCTCATCCTTATTTCTTACCCTGATAATAACTCCATTCCCTCCTAAATCAATAAGCTAGCGTTTAGGAATACTGAGAGACTGTTGCAATCCCTCGCCATTGCCGTAACACTTTGCACACTTACTATCTGTGGCCCTATCCAATATGACCATTAAGCATTCTGACCTACGGGAATTTATCGATTTCCTGGAACAGCGCGGTGAACTCAAGCGCATCACTGCTGAAGTTGATCCCAACTTGGAAATGACGGAAATCTGCGACCGCACCCTGCGAGCCGGCGGCCCCGCACTATTGTTTGAAAACCCTAAAGGTTTTGATATCCCGGTATTGGGCAATCTTTTTGGTACTCCCGAACGAGTGGCGATGGGTATGGGGCAGGAAAGCCTCTCAGCCATGCGGGAAGTGGGCGAACTGCTGGCCTTCCTAAAAGAACCCGAGCCCCCCAAAGGCATGAAAGACCTGTGGGAAAAGCGCCACCAGTTTAAACCCATCCTGAACATGCCAGCCAAAGTGGTAAAAAAAGCCCCCTGTCAGGCCGTAGTGATTGAAGGCAATGACGTGGACCTGGGCAAGCTGCCCATCCAAACCTGCTGGCCCGGTGATGCGGGGCCATTGATTACCTGGCCACTGGTGATCACCCGCGGCCCGGAAAAAGAACGCCAGAATCTGGGCATTTACCGTCAACAGGTGATCGGAAAAAACAAACTGATTATGCGTTGGCTCTCCCACAGAGGCGGCGCTCTGGATTTTCGCGACTGGCAACAGGCCCATCCCGGCGAACCCTTTCCCATTGCCGTGGCATTGGGTGCCGATCCCGCCACAATTTTGGGTGCGGTAACCCCGGTACCCGACAGCCTGTCGGAATACGCCTTTGCCGGATTATTGCGCGGAGAGAAAACCGAAGTGGTGAACTGCCTGGGCAGCGACTTGCAGGTTCCCGCCAGCGCCGAATTTATTCTGGAAGGGTTTATCTACCCCGATGAAATGGCCGACGAAGGGCCATTTGGCGATCACACCGGCTACTACAATGAAGTGGATCAGTTCCCGGTCTTTACCGTGGAGCGTATCACCCACCGCAAAGACCCGATTTATCACAGCACTTACACCGGCAGACCACCCGATGAACCAGCCATTTTGGGGGTGGCACTGAACGAAGTGTTCGTGCCGATTTTGCAAAAACAATTTCCGGAAATTACCGACTTTTATCTGCCGCCTGAAGGTTGCTCCTACCGCATGGCTGTCGTGACAATGAAGAAACAGTATCCCGGCCATGCCAAGCGGGTAATGATGGGAGTGTGGTCTTTCCTCCGTCAGTTTATGTACACAAAGTTTGTGATTGTTACCGACGACGATGTAAATGCCCGTGACTGGAACGATGTGATCTGGGCAATTACCACCCGGATGGACCCAAAACGGGATACGGTAATGATCGATAACACCCCCATCGACTATCTGGACTTTGCCTCACCGGTTTCCGGCCTGGGGTCAAAAATTGGTCTTGATGCCACCAATAAATTCCCCGGGGAAACTAATAGAGAATGGGGTGAACCTATTGAGATGGATACGGCAGTAAAAGAGAAAATTGATGGACTTTGGGATTCCTTAGGGATCGATAAATAGCGGACGATTTAATTATCGGTTTCTTTGAATGATACCCATCATCTTGTAGATCAACTGCGCAGCAGCAAATTCATAGGCATGAAAGCCATGCATCGGCGCGAACTCCATTAGGTCGAAACCAATAATTTCTCGCTGCCGTGCTACAGATTCAAACAGACTCAGGGTTTGATACCAACCCAGCCCACCGGGGACGGGTGTGCCTGTGGAGGGAAACACCGATGGATCCATGCCATCGACATCCAGAGTGAAAAAGACCTTTTTCGGGAAGTTATCCGGCAGGATAATCTCGGTGATATTGTTGGGCACCAGCTGATCGGCATCCTGAAACAACACGTTGTATTTTTCACGTGTAGCAATTTCTTCTTCACAGTAGGCGCGAACACCCAACTGGTACAGCGGAACCTCCAAATCCACCACCCTCTTCATCACAGAGGCATGGCTTAGGGGGTTGCCCTCGTAGGCATCGCGTAAATCCGCATGGGCATCGATCTGCACCACTCCGAAATCAGTAATACCTGCATCCAGCAGCCCTTTGACCACTCCACCAGTTACTGTATGTTCTCCTCCAATGGCTACGGGCATTTTCCCTAGAGATACAACCTCTTTGGTCGCCGCTGCTATACGTTCGATCACAGCAGAGTCTTCACCGTCACAATCCACAGCTTCCCGAGTATAAATGCCCAGCTCACAGGGAGTGCTTTTGCCATCCCAGGTTTCCAATTGCCAGGAGGCATCGAGAATTGCCAGTGGGCCGTTGGCAGTACCGCCACCATAGCTCACGGTACGCTCGTAAGGCACCGGGATCACATGGAAGAGTGTACTCACTGGATCACCTTGTGCTAGTTCGGAACCAAGAAAGCGTGTGTATTTGTTCATAGCCGGATCACTCATGCTCTCAACTTAAGCGATTTTTGAAATCATCATAGCCAAACTCTTTTACCAAATGCAGCTCGTCGTTTTCCGAATTCCAGATGGCAATCGCGGGCAGGTTAATGCCGTTAAAGGTGGTGGTTTTCACCATGGTGTAGTGACTCATATCATCAAAGATTAATCGCTGCCCCACTTCAAGGGGCTGATCAAAACTGTAATCACCAATCACATCACCGGCGAGACAGGTCATCCCCCCCAAACGATAGGTATTAGGATACTGCTCCGGCAAACCGGCACCCAGAATATCTGCACGGTAGGGCATCTCCAAAGTGTCGGGCATATGACAGGTCGCCGAGGTATCCAGAATGGCCAGGTTCATATCATTCCATGTGAGATCCAGAACCTCCGCCACCAGCACACCGGTGTGAATAGCCACCGCCTCACCGGGCTCCAGGAACACCTGGACATTATATTTCTGACTAAAGGCTTTGATCACCGAAATCAGCTCATCCACCTGGTAATCAGGCTTAGTTATATGGTGCCCACCACCAAAATTTACCCACTGCATTTGATGCAACAGATCACCAAACTGTGCTTCCACTGCCGCCAAAGTACGTTTCAGCGGCTCAATATTCTGCTCACAGAGAGTGTGGAAATGCAGGCCCGTGATACCAGCTAGGGATTGCCCATCAAACTGACTCCGGAGAATACCCAGCCGCGAAGAAGGTCCGCAGGGGTCATAAATTGCCACATCCCCTTCTGAATGCTGAGGGTTAATCCGCAGCCCGAATTGCAACTGGGGCCTTGCCTGCTTAGCGCTTTTCAACAACGATTGAAACCGTTGCCACTGGCCAAAAGAGTTGAATACCACATGGTCGGCAATTTTGAGAATCTCCTGCAAATCCGATTCCCTATAGGCAGCAGAAAACACATGTACCTCACCGCCATATTCCTCATGCCCTAATCGGGCTTCATGCAACCCACTGGCACAGGTACCGGATAAATATTTTGAGACTAGTGGCGCAAGATTCCACATAGAAAATGCCTTTAACGCCGCCAAAACCCTGGCACCACTTTTCTGCTGCACCCGATGGAGAATTTTCAGGTTGCGCTCGACCGCCGCTTCATCCACCACAAAGCAGGGGGAAGGCACACGTGAGGGGTCAAATTGCAGAAAAGCGTTGCTGTAATCTGACATCAGGCCAACTCAAACTCAGGATCTTCAATCGCTACCCAAGGAAGACCATACTTATTCATATCGTCCATAAAGGGGTCTGGGTCGAGCTGTTCCATATTCCACACACCGTGCTTCATCCATTTGCCTTCGAGCATCATTTTGGCACCGATCATAGCGGGCACGCCGGTAGTATAGGATATGGCCTGGGACTGAACCTCGGCATAGCACTGTTGATGGTCGCAGATGTTGTAGAGGTAAACCGTTTTCTGCTTACCATCTTTGATGCCCGTTACCACGCACCCGATACAGGTTTTGCCTTTAGTGCGCGGGCCTAGACTGGCAGGGTCAGGCAGCAGGGCTTTGAGGAACTGGATGGGCACAATTTGCTGACCGTTGAATTCCACCGGGTCGATGCCGGTCATGCCCACATTGCCCAGCACTTCCAGGTGTTTCAGGTAGGCGTCTCCGAAGCTCATCCAGAATTGGGCTTTTTTCAGAGTGGGGAAGTGTTTGGTGAGACTTTCCAGCTCTTCGTGGTACATCCGGTAGATATTATAGATGCCCACACCTTCCGGGCAGGTGAAGCTCTGTCTGGAGGACATGGCGGGTGTTTCTACAAACTGACCGTCTTCCCAGTGGCGGCACGCTGCGGTTACTTCACGGATATTGATTTCCGGGTTGAAGTTGGTGGCAAAGGGGTAGCCGTGGTCACCGCCATTGACGTCGATAATATCCAGGGTGTGGATTTCATCAAAATAGTGCTTGGCGATATAGGCGGTAAACATGTTGGTGGCGCCGGGATCAAAACCGGAACCCAGTAGGGCCATGAGACCGGCTTTTTCGAACTTTTCCTGATAGGCCCACTGCCATTTGTACTCGAATTTGGCAGTATCCAGTGGCTCGTAGTTAGCGGTATCCAGATAGTGCACGCCAGCTTCCAGGCAGGCATCCATGATGGTGAGGTCCTGATAGGGCAACGCCACATTGATCACCATATCCGGTTTAATCAGGTTGATCAGTTCCACCAATTCGGGGACATTGTCGGCATCCACCTGGGCAGTTTCAATGGGCCGATTCAGCTGGGCCGCTATTTTTTTACACTTTTCTTCATTGCGGCTGGCCAGCACGATGTCCTCAAACACATCTACCAACTGGGAACATTTGTGGGTCACCACACCGCCGACTCCACCGGCACCAATAATCAGTACTTTTGACATAGTTTTTTCTCTAACGAATTAGTCACGTTCAAAGTAAGTGTATCCATTCAGGCTATTACTGAATGTTTGCAGCATCTGCCGACGTTCCACTGCTGTGATCCGCCCAGATTTTACCGAGGCTTCTGCATTTACTCGGAATTGTTCATAGAGCTCTTTGGGGCTGTATTCCACATAGCTCAGTACATCTCCAATGGTGTCACCCTGAATTTCTTCCACAAACTCAAACTGGCCATCATTATCGATACGAACACTGGCCACATGGGTGTCGCCGAACAAGTTATGCAAATCACCCAGAGTTTCCTGATAGGCACCCACCAAGAATGCACCCATGTAGTATTCCTCCCCTTCGTTCAATTCGTGCAAGGGTAAGGTGTGTGATTCACCATCTGCATTGGCAAACAAGTCCAGCTTGCCATCAGAGTCACAGGTTAAATCACCGATCACGGCTTTATTGGTGGGCTTTTCATCTAAGCGATGAATCGGCATGACAGGGAAGATTTGATCAATAGCCCAAGCATCGGGCAGCGATTGAAACAGGCTGAAGTTGCCGTAGTAAATATCCGCCAGTGCTTCATCGAGGTTTTGCAACTCTGGGGGTACTCGCTTGAGTTGGGGTAGCAATTCACGGGTACGCTGGAGAATTTCAAGATAGATGTTTTCTGCCAATGCCAATTCCCGCAACTGCATTTGCCCCTGGCGGAACATGCGGCGGACTTCCTCCCGGTAATGCACGGCGTCGTTAAAGCACTCTTGCAGGCTTTCCTCCGTTAAACCTTGAAGTGTCACCCAGAGGTTATGCAGAAAATCATTGCTCTGTTCTGGCAACCGCTCTGGCAGCGGACGAGGTTTAAAATGACTAACATCGAGAATGTTAAACAACAGCACCGATGAATAGGCTACGGTTGCGCGACCAGATTCAGTGATAATTGTAGGGTGTGGCACATCGCTGTTGTTGAGCGCTTCACCGATGGTTTCGACGATGTCCACACAGTACTCTTCAATGGAGTAGTTTTTACTGTGGGTCTCATTGGTTTTGGCACCGGTGTAGTCCACGGCCAAGCCACCACCGAGATCGAGATAACCCAGAGGAGCTCCCTCTTTGACTAGATCCACATAGTAACGACAGGCCTCCTGCAAGCCGTCACGGATATTTCTAATATTGGGGATTTGCGAACCAATGTGATAATGCATTAGCTGTATGCAGTGCAGCATGTCGGCATCTCGGAGTTGATCCACCACATCCATTAATTGATTGGTGGTCAAGCCAAACAGGGATCGATCACCCCCATCACCAAACCAGTGCCCTTCTACTTCAGCGGCCAGTTTTACCCGAACACCAATGAGCGGCTCGACGCCCAATTGTTTTGACTGCTTCAGAATAATAGCCAGCTCTGAAGGGGTTTCGATGACAAAGAAACATTTGAGACCCAGTTTGCGGGCGTGTAATCCTAGCTCGACAAACTCAGCATCCTTATAACCATTGCAGACAATGCAAGCTTCGCTATCTCGAAGGTGGGACATGGCAATAATCAATTCTGCTTTACTGCCCGCTTCCAGGCCATGGTGGTACTGGGCTCCAAATTTGGCAATCTCTTCCACCACATGGCATTGCTGGTTCACTTTGATGGGAAAAACGCCGCGGTATTCACCCTGATAACCAAAGTCCCTAATGGCTCTGGCAAAGGTTGTGTTGAGGCGGGTAATACGTTCATCTAGTAGGTTTTCGATGCGCAGGAGCACTGGCATTGCATGGCCACGTTCTTCGAGGCCCGCCACAATACCCATGAGGGAAGTTTCTACCGGCAAGCTATTTTTTCCGGTGACAACGGTCATCTCACCGTTATCGGAGAGACCAAAGTAGCCGGCACCCCAATCATTAATACCGTATAAACTTGCTGAATCAGCAACTGACCAGTCGGATTTTCGATGAAGTATCAAGGTGCTAGCCTCCCGAGGAAACTACCATCAGAAGAAGCACAAAAGAAGCGACTGTGATTAACCAAGGTCATCATCAGTACCCCCTGCAGCAAACAAAGAGTAGTACCAACAACCGGAGGAGCCATGCCTCCGAACCCACACAAACTTTTATAAAAAATATGTCAATTACGAAAAGTTGCGTAAATTTACCCGCCAGTGCAGAGCACACTGTAAGGGGCCGCAACTTTCACAAAAAATCATACGATTTGGAAGAATAATTTAACCACTACAAGATACTAGTAATGACCAATATCAATAAAAAAGTTTCGGCCTTTTTACTGATCTATCTAATTCAGGTTGAATTTAAGTCCAGCCTAAAGTAGTTTGAAAAAAATATTGGCGTAGGCTTAAGCAGGAACTACATAAGATGACGGGCCAAGTTACTACGGATCAGGCTGATTCTGACATTCACGATGCCAAGTTTGTTCTGTCTGGTCAGAAGATTGTGGATGTTCACTCATTACAAACCTGTGCTTCTGAGATTTACACCCAATTAAAAAAGCCATCCGATAAAACACCAGAAAGTGCCAAGGGTATTATTGATCAGGCCAATGAAGCGAAAGAAACAGCAGCCATTGATTTTTTTGCCCTTAACTGCCTTGGTAGTGTCTGCGATAAAGTGGATACGGAGGTGTTCTTCATCAACTTGTCTCCTTACACTTTGTGTGCAAAAGAGAACCTGGAAGAGCTTCAAGAGAAACTCCAAACTCTGGTAGAAACAGGCAAACAAATTGCCATTGAAATTAATAATCCTCCCCGTGAATTAAACAGCCAGGAATACATACAAATGTATTCAAACTGCATGAAGCTGGCGCGAAGCGGCTTGAGGTTTGCAACTAATCCCTATTACCGTGCAGCGGATGTGTCTGTCCACCTGGATAAAGAGCACACACCTTTCTTGAAAATCGCCCGCCCCTTACTGCATAAAACATTGGTATCTGAACAGGCAAAAACTGCGCTGGAAAGAGACATTAGAATTGCCAAAATTCAAGGCCGGAAAGTGATTGGTGAAGGTGTTGAAACGGAACAGGAACTGGAGCATTGCAAAACGCTTGACTGTGACTGGGCCCAGGGTTTTTATATTGGGCACCCGGTTCAGCTATTTACCAAAGGTTTGAGCCTGAACGACGAACTTATTTAACTCTCCGGAGTTCAAGCCACGCCTTAACGCCATACCCTTAATTAACCCATATCGCTCCAGGGGTTAGCTTTATCAAATACAACGTTTTGCTCATAACCTGGCATATGGATGCCGTCCTGGCTGATATCGATACCTGTTTCATCGATCAGTGGCTCACCAAAACGATAAACGACATTGACCTCTCCGTTATCCGCTCGGCTTGAATAAGCTGCTGCGGCTTTACGGGTTTGCTCTCTACGTTGCTGATAATCCGACATTGCTTGCCCATAACGACGGGACAACATTTGCTCTACTTTATTGGGCGATAATAGAACCGCAGTGGCATTATTCCCACCAAAGCCTTTTGAGTTGATAAAGGCTACATCCATTTTTCGATCGCTGACATCAAGGTCTTCTAGTGGGAAAAGCATTCTCTCCTGACGTACATCTTCTGCAATTTTATCGACGGTTTTAATGCCCGGTACGATATCGTATTTAAAAGTACCCAATGCAAAAGTGAATTGGTCACCACTGGCTCCTGCTAAGGAGTGCCCAACAAAAGCCTTTGCTGCCGTAACTGGCCAATCGTGAATATCAAATGCTTTAGCGACACGGTCAAAAATCTCTGATTCTGTCACCCGGTTTGCGGGTGTACTGGAGCCGTGGGCATGTATAAAGCTGTGCTTTTTAACCGACTCTTCTCCGGCAATAACAACCGCCGAGGCGACAGCCTTAGCAAAGGATACATAGTTACCCGCACCAGGAGCAGAAATAGACTTTTTGATGCCATCAGCGTTGACGAAAACATCAGTAACGGCACCATGTATATCAGCACCCAACTCCATTGCTAATGCATCGTCCATCAGAACTGTATATTGAGCGCCTTCACCAATACTGAAACCACAGTTTTCGCCAAATGGGCGACTTGCACGACGCCAATCCGGTGTTTCCGTACCATCCAACTTACACAAACCTTCATCGGTACCCAGCGCACCCATGTTAGTAAACCCGGCCATAATTTCCGGTGTTAACCCGGCCTCAGCGCTGCCCACAATAGCAACCCTGCGGCGACCACTGCGAATATCTTGTACTGCTGACTGCAATACATATAAAAAGGAAGCACAGGCACCGGTAATCGCCGCCGTATGACCAATGCTACCTAAGACATAGGCATTCACAAAATCTGCCGGCATAGTATTAAGCGCCATGGCATACTGTTTTGAGGTTGTCCTTTCACCGAGTAAACGACCCTGTAGTAAACCGCTTAACCCATCTTTTGTTACTTGCCCCATGATACTGGTGCAGTAAACGCCAATTTCATCTGGGTGAACACTGGCAGCAATGGTATCCCAAGGAATGCCAACAGACTCCAATGCATCACTAGCACCTAAAAGTGCCAGCTGTAATCCACGGGGATGAAAGCGGGATTTGTATTGTGCGGCCGGGTCAAAACCTGAAGGCAATTGCCCTGCGGCTTTTGCTTCTTGCTCTGAATAGACAGGGACCATGAACTCACCAACACCCTGTATATGAATCTCATAGGCACTGCCTTCTAGGGACTTCACATCCCAATGTTCTGGAATAGATTCAGGTAAGTCCCGCTTGCTCAGTTTAAAAGTGATGCCGTCACCGTTTTTTGTCTCCAGGTACACACGTTTGTGACCATAGATTTTGGCCGGATCAAACAAGGCATTTTCCAAACGACGAATCAAAGTACCTTCAAGTACTTTATTTTCGAACTGAGCAACAACTTGTTCTGCATTAAGGGCCGTATTATCAGCATCACGATAGCTCTCACCATCCCATGAAACTAGTTTCATCAAACAGGCAAGGCCTACAATTGTTTTTTGCTGTTCATGTGGTGGGAGTGCTTCCAGCACTGTTCGGCGAAAAGCCTGATGGGAAGAACTTCTTCCTGCGGCGTTATAGCCCCCAAAACCTACGATAACAGGCAATGCTTGCATTGATACGGCATCCTTCTAATGAATACTCGGCAGTCTATCAGGCAGGGCACATTGATTTTTGTCATTTATAGACATATATTTTTTCATTATGGCCAAAAAGATCACTATTAAACCAACAACAGATAAAAAGGCACTGGAAGAATCGCCACCTCTTCGTGTGGCTACATTGCTGTATGACAACTTATTAGGCACCAGCGCCACACTGCCGGTAGAGATGCTCCGAACAGCTGAAGCCTCTGCACGTCCTGGTAACCCAGAAACCCGTCGTGTAGAGGCTTTTACCTTATCTATTGATAAAACCCCCGTTGCATCGCCCTCTGGTTTTTATATCAATCCTGCAAAAAGCATTGATGAGGTGCATCAATGTGACATCATCAGCCTGCCAGCTTTGTGGAGGAACCCTCGCCCGGCACTGAAAAAGTACCAACGCTATATCCCTTGGTTACAACAACAAGCCCAACAGGGTGCAGTGATGATCGCGGTAGGTACAGGTGTTTGTTTTCTCGCAGAAGCAGGGCTATTAAATAATCAGCCTGCCACAACCCATTGGCATTATTTTGATCGCTTCCAAAAGGATTACCCTGAGGTTGAATTAAAGCGCCAGTATTTTATTACCCAAGCAGGTAATCTTTATTGCGCCGCCAGTGTGAATGCGATGGCAGAATTGATGGTGCATTTGGTGGCGCGATTATATGGTCGTGGTGCTGCCACGCAGGTGGAACGTAACTTTTTTCACGAAATTCGTAGTACTTTCGAGCCTACCAGTTATTTTTCTGATGATGTTCAGGAACACCCTGATGAGCAGGTGGTTCAAGCACAGATTTGGTTTGAGGATAATTTTAGCAAGCCAGTAAAAATATCGGATGTCGCTGAGCAGTTTGATTTTAGTGTCCGCACATTTAACCGCCGCTTTAAAAATGCTTTGGGAAAAACACCCTTGGAGTATTTACAAACTACCCGCTTGAATAACGCCCGTGAATTGTTACAAAAATCCAACCTGTCTATTTCAGAAATTGCAGCGCACAGCGGTTATCAGGATGCAGCATCTTTCAGCAAAACATTTAGCCAGCATTTTGGTACCTCACCATCAAAGTACCGAGAAACCGTACGCGCTAAATTATTCAGTACCCACTAAATCTGCTAATTCCATTTATAGCACTAAGTGTATAAAAGGCCTGAGCCAAATTAATCCAGAATATAGAGTAGCCATTCGGCCAACAGAGCGGGTTTGTTTTTATCCTTAATATTTATGGATATATCTACAGTCAACAACCGCCCTTCACCCTTAACTTTATCGGACAACAACACCCAATTAAGCTGAACGCTACTTCCGGCATAAACAGGTGTGATAAATCGCAGGCGATTTACTCCATAGTTCAAAATAGTCACTTCACCTATCTGGGCCATGAGTTCATCCAGCATTAAATGGGGTAACAACGAGAGGTAAAGAAAACCATGTGCAACGGTTCCACCTAACGGTGTTTTTGCTGCACGTTCCGGGTCAACATGTAAGTACTGATGATCCAATGTTACATCAGCGAACTGATTAATTTTCTGTTGGCTGATGGTAAACCAATTTGATTGACCTCTGAGTTGACTGTTCATCCACAATACCCTTAAGCCTTTTTAAGAATGTATATGAGGAAAATCTACTAGAGAATTAAGACAAGAATATGTATCAACGATTAAAAACGTAAGTGCCAGGAGCGTTTTCCATAGGTTTATGACGAGGGTTTCCCAATGTTTTTCTTGCTGGTTTTTTTGCACCTGAACGCTTGGCCAACCATATAGACCAATCCTCCCACCAGGAACCCGGATGTTGCTCAGCTTCTTCCAACCAATCTTCAGCTAACGGCGGTAGGTTATCGGCACAAAAATATTTTGTTTTTTTATTACTTATTTTATTCGTTGCTTTATTTGGTACAGGTGTCACCAAGCTCTGAATATGACCACTAGAACTTAATATAAAACGGATATCTCCACCGACAAACTGTGTCGTTTTATAGCACGCTTTCCAAGGCGTAATATGGTCTGTTAGGCCCGCAGTAACGTATTTATCGCAATCCAGTTCTGCCAGGTCAATCTTTTGGCCCAGTACTTCCATCTCACCTTTGTACAACAAATTTTCTTCATACAAATCGAGGAAATCACTGTGTAGTTGGGCGGGCAAATTGGTTGAATCACTGTTCCAGAACAATAGATCAAAAGCCGGTGGGGCCTCCCCCATCAAATAGTTATTTACGTGGTAATTCCACACCAAATCATTTGGTCGCATCCAGCTAAATACTTTTGCCAGCTCAGCCCCCTCAAGCACTCCCTTTTCCTGCGAGCTTGCTCTGGCGGCTTTCAATGTTGCGGGAGAAGTAAATGCATTTAGACCCATGTCATTAGAATGCATACTAAGCATACAAACGGACAAACTCAGGCTGTTAACTATATTGGCATCCTGATTTAAACAATAGGACAGGATAGAAGCTGTAATGCCTCCAGCACAGGCGCCTACCAGATTAATATCATCACTCCGCGTGATATCTAAAATAGCACTTACTGCATCGCTGGCCGACTCTACGTAGGTACTCATACCCCAATGGCGATTTTCAGATGTTGGGTTTTTCCAGCTAATGACAAAAACCTGGAACCCTTGGGACAAACAAAATTGGATAAAACTTTTTTCCGCCGTTAAATCATAGATATAAAACTTATTAATCTGGGGGGGAATAATAAGCAATGGACGCTTATAAACTTTTGCAGTGAGGGGCTTGTACTGAATTAATTCAAGAACTTCATTGCGAAAAACTACAGCCCCTTCTGAAGTTGCCAGATTTTCTCCCACCTTAAACTGACTGGTATCCACTTGGGAGGGCATGGCATTATTGTTTTTTACGTCATACACGTAATTGCGCAGCCCCTTGAGTAAACTCATGCCTCGAGTCTCTACAACTTTTCGCATGGCTTTGGGATTACTTAATAAAAAATTGGTAGGTGCCAATGAACTGGTAACAACTTCTTTAAAGAATTTGGCCCGACGGTCATCTGTGGTGTCTAGACTGAGATCATCAACAAGCTCACCCATAGACTCGTCCCAGGCTATATAGGCTTGTTTTAATCGGTGATAAACGGCACTTTCTTCCCAGGCAGGATCATCGAAACGGCGATCGCCTTTAGGCTCTTCAAACTTATCGGTACCTTTAAGAATATCGACTACTTTTCCTGCCAATTTTTTACTATTTTTGGCTAGTGTAGAAGGCTGCTTAATGGCTTGTTTAGCCGTTTGCTTGAGGATTTTTTTTAATTCTTCAGAACTGACCCCGACCAATGGGTTTAAGGCAATAGTTGCCTCCATGGCCTTAATCAAAAGCTCTTCCTGCTCTTGTTCTGTAGAATTTTCTTTCTGTTTAGACATCCTCATCTCCCATGTTCATCTGCTATAAAAAGCTGTTTTTCAACAAATTACTTTTCAGCAGAGTTCTCTCTCAGGGTAAGAATAATCATCCCGCTAATTACAAACTACAGGAGTCACAGCCAACTGGCAATTTTAGTGAATCTATCTACCAATATGATCTAGGAGTGCCAACTAAAAGAAATTATTCTATGTTGCACTCTTAACATAGTCTTGAAGACTGCTGGCTAAATAGGATTCCAGGCTTTCCAAATCGGGAATTTGCATGATTTGGCCATCTAATTCTACATGCATTAAAACATAAGGTGCTGAGCCCTGATCATCGACTTGCTGCAACGGATCATCTTCTGCGATACGAACAAGGTGTGAAAAGTCCTGAGCATGGATCGCATAGTAGCTAAGCCCTTTTTCTGGGCTCAAGGTATTTATGACCAACGCTGATGAACTGCCAGAAAAGCTCTCACGGCTCTCTGTACTGAAAGCTTCAAATGAAATCAGCGGAACGCGCTTTTGGCGCCATTCCAGCCAGCCATTAAACCAGACCGGAGCATTTTCCTGTGCTGAGACCTCAACCGCTTGTATCACCTCAGCAACGGCTGACATAGGAACTAACAGAGCACTCTCGCTTAAAGGAACAAACAAACAGTTTATTTCTTCAACTTCTTGAGGTTCTGCTGGGGCTACCTGGCTCATGGCCTGCTCCTGTAGAAAAAATCTTTATTAATAACCATCTTTAGAATAAAAAGTCACTTAAGCCAAAGGGGCTGAATCTTATGTGCTAGATGATTCTTCTTGTTCTACCAAATTCATAAATGTTGTCATGGCTTCAAGCAACTCTTCTTCCTGGTAAGGCTTACCTAAATAACCCTCAACACCTAAATCAACAGCACGTTCCCGGTGCTTCTCTCCCGTTCTGGAAGTAATCATAATAATAGGTATATTCTTAAGCTCTTCACTTTCTTTGACCCTTCGTGCCACTTCAAAGCCATCCATGCGAGGCATCTCAATATCCAATAGCATGATGTCTGGCTGGTTTTCCTGAAGCAACTGCATCGCCTCAACGCCATCTCGAGCTGTCACAACTTGGAAACCTTCACGTTCGAGGAATCGACTGGCGACTTTCCTTACAGTTACTGAGTCATCAACGACCATCACCGTTGGTGCATCAGATTGACTGGACTCTTCCCTTGAATCGAGTACCTCAACCCCAGGTTTAGCTGTCACCTGTGCCCGCAACAGAGCCAACAGATCAAGGATCACCACGACTCGGCCATCACCCAGTAACGTTGCCCCGGACAAACCCGGCACTTTGCTAAATTGCGGTCCAAGGCTTTTCACCACAATTTCACTACTGCCTGCCAAGCGATCAACCTGAACTGCATAGAGGCGGGTTTCTGAGTGCACTAATACCAGGAAGACCGATTCCACGGACATATCGACCTTCGGCGTTAACTCTTCACTTAACAAGCTGCCAAGGTATCTTACCTCGTAGCGACCACCTGCATATTCAAGTCTCACATCGGGGAAACGATAGTAATGCTCTAACTCCATAGAGCTGACCCGAACCACACCATCCACACTGTTTAATGGCAAAGCATAGCGGTCTTCACCAATATCAATCATCAGTGCACGGTTAACCGATACCGTAAATGGTAAGCGGATACTAAACTGAGTACCTTCACCCTTACGGGTAACAATTTGTACAAAACCACCTAGCTCTCGGACTTGGCTATTCACTACATCCATGCCGACACCACGGCCTGAGACTTGTGTTACTTCTTCGGTGGTTGAGAAGCCTGGCTGGAAAATAAATTGAATGATTTCCTGATCACTGAGGTCACTATCTTCCGCCATCAGTTCCATCTCAATTGCGCGCCGGCGGATCGACTCTATATTGAGGCCACGACCATCATCGGCCAATTGAATGACGATATCGCCACCTTCACGAACCAAGCCAATGGAAATAGCACCTGCTTCAGATTTCCCAGCATTGCTCCGTTCGTCTTCTGATTCAATGCCGTGGTCGATGGAGTTTCTGATCATATGCTCTAATGGAGGCAGCATCTGCTCCATCACAGAACGATCCATCTCACCTTCAACATTGGCTAGATATAATTCTACGTTTTTGCCTAACTCATCACTGAGCTGGCGAACCATACGGCGCAGCCTGGGTACGATTCTAAGGAATGGCACCATACGAGACTGCATTAATTGTTCTTGCAGATCAGTATTAATACGGGACTGAGCAAGCAATTCAGCGTCAGCACCACGAGACTTATCAACCAGCGTATTTTTAAGGTCCTGTAAATCCGAAGAGGATTCAAGCAGGGAACGAGAGAGTTGTTGTAATTGAGAATAACGATCCATTTCCAAGGGATCAAAGCCCTCGGCAACGAACATGGCTTCCAGTTGTTCCTGACGGAACATTACTTGTGCTTCAGTTTCCATACCAATACGGCGAATCTGGTCTTTTAGACGCTGAATCGTGGATTCCATTTCATCCAAGGTGAAAGCAAATTCACTAACATGTTGCTCTACACGACCACGTGAAATACTAGTTTCACCCGCCAAATTCACCAAGCTTTCTAACAGTGCGGCAGGCATCTTGGTCATTTCCTGAGGCTGACTTTGACGCTTGATGTCTGGCATGCTGAGTGCCGCTGCATCTGGTTTAAACTGAGCTTCTGAAGTCTCGTCTACCACATGGGGCAACACAGTTTGCATGATCAATTCGGTGCCAGCACCTGCTTCTTGCTCTGTAAAGACCTCCTCTACACTTGGCTCAGGCTGCACATTCTCTTCGGTCGTCGCGTCACTTACCGGTAGCTCTGGCTGTTCGTCAGAATCATCAAAGAGCCTGCGGGCAAGGTTAAGTGACTCTAATAAATAATCCTGCTGGCGAAGCAATCCCTGAAAAATACTTTTATTGAGTTGATCTGGCTTTGTTTCAAGAATCGTCACTTCTGTTTCGAGGTCATGGCTCAAAGTTCCAAGCTGTTCCATACCCGACATACGTGCACCACCCTTAAGGGTATGCAAGGAACGCTTTAATGCTTCCACATGATCTTTGCTAGACCAGTTCTGCTCCCAACCTTGAAGTGCCTGGTCAATCTCCTCTAGCAACTCATCCGCTTCTGATATAAAGGTTTCCAGAATATCAAGGTCAACATCTGCTCTATCTAGTGGTTCAATCGTCACCTGAGGCAAAGCCCCTGACTCCCCAATGTCAGACTCAGGCTGAATATCCTCCGTACCCATCCCAGCTTTATCATCTGGTGAGTCAACTTCATTAACTTCACCAACAACTTTCTCTATATCTGCCTCAGAGCCCTGATCTATATCCGCTGCAGACTCGACAGATGCGGCTAACGCCTTATCCGAAGCTTCAATGGCCAAACGATCAAGTTGTTCAGCCAATTCAGCTGAAACAGGTGATAATTCTTGACTTGCTGCGACACAATCAACCATGCCCAATAATTCTTCATGAGCCTGCTGTAACAGCCCGGCATCCTCATCATTTAAGGACAAATTGCATTCGATAATACTGTCGTAACCCGTACTTAACAGGAGCGACAGGTCACTCATTGCATCAACACCCGCACGACTTGCCGCCGTTGCCAGTTGTTTCAATTCGTCTCTTAACTGTTCAAGTTTCGATGTATCGCCTGAGGACTGATGCCAGTGGAGCAAACTCTCATCTACATCTAACAGATTTTGCATACCCTCGGTCATCAACATATTCAGTAATTCTGGATCTACTGAGCTTTGTTGTACCTGTTTAGTACTAACTAGAGGCGCTACTGAACGCTCTCGCAACTCGGCCAACCTAGTCAGAAATGCCCCAAGTTCAGGAATATCTCCCATTCGATGCTCATGCTTCATAGGCGCAATGACATGGCGGCAATAATCTACAGCATCAGCGAATAGCTGGACAATGTCGTTATCAACTTCTAGCTGATAGGTATAAAGTTCTTTGGTGTAGTGCTCCAGTGGTGAAATTAAATCTGCAATGGGAGTAATTTCTGCCATACGAGCTCTGCCTTTCAAGGTATGGAGGGCACTCTGTACAGTACTTGTAACCGGACTATAAACAGGTGCTTCCCGACGCTGCTCATCAACAAAACTTAGTATTGTTTTCAGATAATCTTCCGCTTCAGTAGAGAATATATCTAGGAGTTCACTCTCTTTATCCTCTGGCTGAAAATCTTTTGCTAAATCGCCATCTTCTTCTATAGAGCTTTCTTCTGCAGACCCTTCTTCTAAAAGCTCATCAAGTGCTGAGACCTCTGCAACCTCATCGACAAGCACCTCTTCGTTGATCTCATGTGAAGTATCAGCTTGCTCGGCTTCATTTTCATCGACAACAGGTAATTCAGGGTTTTCCCCTTTGGCCAATGCATCAGCTGCTGTAATTAAGCCTGATACATAATCCCAACGTTCGTAACTTTTTTGGTGCTGAAATGCTTCAGCCAAACCAGATATTTCTTCTCGCGCAAGATCGACCAATGCTACAACTGTCGGCGTTACTGTAATCCGCTTTTCAATCACTTTATTAAGAAGGTTTTCAACGGCCCAGCCTAGCTCACCCAATGACTGGGCTTTGACCATGCGGCTACTTCCTTTAAGCGTATGAAAACAACGTCTTAAATCACCCAGACTGTCTTGATTCTCTGAATTGTTTACCCACTGGTTAAAAGAGAGGTCAATGAGCTCTTCAAGTTCGACTATTTCTTCAAGATAAATCTCGATGATTTCCTGATCGGCAATCTCATCATCTTCTTCAGGAATATTCGATTGACTTACAGGCGTTTCGCTAATAGCTTCATCTGAGGCCTTCTCATGTACAGTATCAGATGGTGCCTCCGACAAATCGGGCTCTACATCCCCTATAGGGTAACCAAGCTTGGCTACACCATTTTCTGCCAGACTCAATATTGTTTGTTCAGCCTGATCGTCTTCTGTACCTACAAATTCCAGATAGTATTCAATACTGGTAATAGCATCTGCCAAAGCATCTAACAAATTCCAGCTGGGAACATTTTCTTCAACGAGTACTTGTTCAACCAGAAATAAATTACAAGCATCCAGCACTTCAGCCGCTCGCTGTAGGTGCATCATTTCCAGCGCACCACGAATATCCAGAATGGCCTCTGGTACACCATCAAGTTTTTCACGCTGCCATTGCGATGCAATAAAATCAACAATGGCCTCTTTAACTGTATCCAACCCTTTTCTGGCTTCTGTTAATAGGGCCTCTTGGGCACGATTAACCTCTACCTGCATTTCATCAGGCGGGGTGTAACCTTCCATTAACTGTTGATTGCTATGGAGCCAGCTTTCCAGATCCGATTCCACCTCCAACAATTGGGAGGCAACCAGCATCAGGCAACCTTTTGCAGAATCAGAGGGGTTACTACGAAATGCCGCGACTTGTTCACAGGTGCTAGCCATGGATTCGCGCAGCTCATTGCGACCCAGAACGGCCAAAGAATCTCTGGTACGCCGTAATCCACTAATCGAATCGTCTAAGAGCTGGAGATTTTCACTGTCATCTCCATCACTACCCATCATGGCATAGCGGTCTAAACTATCTTTTACTTGGCCAATTTCTTGAACCAAGGCAGCCACAATAGCTTCTGCTGTTTCTGGATGATAGATCGGTGAAAGACCTTCGCCACTATCTTCGAGCAGAGTTTCAGGCAATGAGTCATCCAACCCATATTCTGTTCGAACTTGCACTGCTCTAGGTGCATCACTGCGAGCATAAGCAATATAAAACAAAAGGTTTTTTAGTAATGCTTCTGGCAGTGGTTGAGACAATCCGTCAAAACCCATCTTTGCCAATTGTTCGATTTCACCATCCAGTTCTTGCAAAAGCTTTCTAACAGAGTAACCAAGGGGTATTTCCTTAGCTGAGATACCCTCAAGTAGAGCCAGAACTGCTGTCCATAATGGCTCCCGTGGAAAGCCCTTACTCAATTCTTTTAACCGGGAAAAAACTTTGTCTAAATAACCAAAATTTTCCCCGACTGTTTCATCTTTGACCACCCCAGCCAAAGCAAACTGATACATTTGACGCAGCTTGCGAAGCAAATTAGACATCGCAATTTGATCAGGCTTACGATTGTAGGGTGTGCTCAAATTTTGAGCCGCATCCATCTTCGGAGAGAAAAAGACTGTCTCAGAAACAAGGTGCTCTCCCCTAACAGCCCTAAGGTCGTTAAGAAGAAGGAGTAAGGTTTCTGGCTGATCACGACGACTGATCATGACCTGACGCAGGTAAGCCGGCAACTTTAGAATCGCCTGCACCATGACATCACAGGCATCATCTATATTAGAAACATGTTGCTCCAACATGCTTTCAGCCAAGCTTTCCATTTCCTCGGCCAATAGTAATGGTCCATGACACTCAACTATCTTTAAAGAGCCATGAATTTGGTGAAGATAACTTAGACAATATCGTATTTGAGCTTCATCAGAGGAATCTGCAAGGTAGGATTCGAGCGCCTCATAAGCAAGATGAAGACTGGCTTCCACCTCCTCAATCAACCACTCCAGGCCTTGTAATCGTCCCTTCAATTCCATCAACAATTCCCTGCGCTAACCAGCACCAGCGGGCCCAGCCTTACAAGCCTTAATACCCTAGATGTTGTGCAGATTGTATTTGCCACACCTTGTTTCATCATATTTGGTTTTGCTATACCTTGTTTTGCAATAGCTAGCACCTCAGAACCAAATATCAATAAGCCCTCTGCAACACTCACATCTGGCTTAGCAGAGAGATACAGGGACTTTAAGTGGATATTTGCCATGCTAAATATGAGCCGTTTTAAATACGTTCGTCCGTAATTCGCCTCCCACCCTTATCTTCATCTATATCAAGTTCAATGCCTTCAAGAGACAGTTCTTTGTCTTCTGAAGCATCTTTTTCTAAATCTAGAGACCCAAGCTCTTTATCGACATCCCAGTCATCACCTGCACCATCACCTTCTAGCAACTGCTCCATGGCAGCATCTTCAGCCAGGAATTCTTCTTCGGACAATCCCAGGTCTTCTTCCAAAGACGTCTCGCCAGGCTCGCTGGTAGAAAGAGGAGCACTCGCTTTAGCAATGTCATCATCGGAAAGATCAAAATCTTCTTCTGGCTCTGCCGTTTCAACAACTTCCTCAGAAAGGGGTTCATGGTTTACCGGGAGTGCTGAAATTAGATCAGCCCCTGATTTTTCAGGTACAAACGTATCCGCTGGTGTTCTTGAAATATTCACCCGCTCCATGGAAGAAGGCAGCTTAAATCCGGAAACAGAACCGCGAAGTTCGACCGCCAAATCAGCCAATTCACCAATGGATTGAGCTGTATTGTTAGTTCCCGATAGAGTTTGTGAGGAGATATCCTGAATCACATGCATGGTTCTGGAAACTTGGCCCGCTGTTGAGGTTTGCTGACTAGCTGCTGTTGAGATATCGCGAATAAGTTTAGCCAAATCTGCCGATACAGTTTCAATTTCTTCCAGCGCTCCACCAGCCGCATGAGCTCGTTCTGCGCCCTTCACCACTTCTGCGGTGGTTTGCTCCATGGAGTTCACAGCTTCATTAGTATAGGTTTGAATTGTTTTAACCAATGATGCAATTTGTTTTGTTGCCACAGCAGAACGTTCAGCCAATCGTTGAACTTCATCGGCAACTACCGCAAAACCACGACCTGCATCACCTGCCATCGATGCCTGAATAGCAGCATTCAATGCCAAAATATTGGTTTGGTCGGCAATATCATTAATCACTGACACGATATCGCCAATTTCCTGAGAGCTCTCACCCAGTCGTTTAATTCGCTTAGATGTATCCTGAATCTGCTTACGGGTCGTATCCATACCGCCAATTGTGCTTTGTACAACCTCAGCACCTTTTTTGGCGATTGATAGTGATTTTTCTGCCACCGTGGCAGATTCCGAGGAATTGGCAGAAACCTGATCAATAGTAATCGCCATTTGATTGATTGCTTCTGATGCCCCAGAAATTTCATGTGCCTGGTGCTCTGACGCCTCAGCCAACTGTAGCGCAGTTGCTCTCGTTTCGTTAGCAGCTGCGGATACGTTCTCTGACGTATCCTGAATCTGTGCCACCAAAATTCTCAACTGGTCAATGGCATAGTTAATAGAGTCTGCAATAGCACCCGTAAAGTCTTCGGTTACTGTTGCATGACTGGTTAGATCACCTTCACCCAACCCAGCAATTTCATCTAACAGACGAAGAATCGCTTGTTGGTTATGTTCATTGGCCGTAGCGGTCTCACGCAATCTCCGACGTGTTTCAGATGTTATCAACAATCCCATAACCGCCAATAACACAACGCCCAACACACCAGCATAGAGTGCAGTTTGGTAGGTAAGGTCACGGCTTTCAGGTAACGAAGCTACTGTATCGGATAGCTGACTAATCTGTTCCTGTAACACAGGCGACTCATCAAGTATGGCGTTGTTTGCCTGACTGGCACTAAACAATGCAGGTGTCGCTTCAAAGATTTCTTGAACAGAGCTGCTCACAAATGCAAACCGCTCTGTAATACTGGCCAGACTCTCCCCTGCCTTACGACTAGTGACTCGGCTGATGCCTAATTGAGTATCGCCACTTTTCATACCCTCGAGAACTTGACCGAATAGATTTGCATCCCTGTTGAACTGATCAGCAGCAACTTCTGCGTCAGCACCACCCTCTAACATTTTATCAACGTTACGGCCTATACGTTCTGCACGCCATGATTGTGCTTGAGCAACAGCAACTTGATCTGCTGGGGCTCTACTCGCTAATAGTATTTCTACTACTTGGGTATGTTCTTGTTGGAGCTCAGGTAGTGTTTTATTTAATGTTGCTGCAATTTTATTAAGGAAAATAACGGTTTCTTTATTGTCGATAATCGTCAAGGCATTTTGATGAGCCTTACGCCAGGTTGCCTCTAACGTACCCAGTTGATTGGCAGAAACTTCATCGGCCAAATTGGTATTCAGGGTATTCCAGGTTTTTTCCATTTGGCCTGCAACATTTTGCAACTCACCAAATGCCCTCTCTTTACCCGCTGCAGATTCACGGGACAAACTTACTAACCGGTAGGACTGTGCACGCATTTCTGCCACGGACTGAAGGTTATTCTGGTCTTGGGATGTCTGCTGAAAGACCTTCAACAGGTCATACCCTAGAAAAACGACCACCAAGGCTAATATGATCGATAGCACAAGGATGGAAGAATTGGTCTTTGACCCCTGGATTCCTTTTTTCATGTCAATCTCACTCCGAACAAGTGACGCCGGTTTATACCAGCATTTTTAGGAAATAATGTTTTGGTAGGCCGCTATGCAGCCACCTCCATAAAGCGTGGATCACTCTGAAGCTTACCTGGCCTCAGCAATATCCATGTATCATCTTCTTGATAAAAACCACCCTCTGCATAGGGTGAAAATATTTTGGGAATACCTTCTGGCTTTCGCTGAAATTTATCCACTTGCAGATTACGCATACCGTAAACCTGATCCACAACCAAGCCAACAAATACACCGCGTAAATCAACAACCAACACCCTGTGTAATTTACGTGGAGACGTTAATCTTCCACCCAAAAACTCGGCAAGATTTACGACAGGAAGTAAGCGGCCTCTCAAATTTGCTACGCCCCAAACCCAGTGTTTGACGCGAGGCAGTCGGGTACATTGGGGCAGTTCAAGAATTTCTGTTAGCTCTTCAAGCGCCATGGCAAGGTTGACGCCCATGAGAGAAAAACAAACCACCTTTCGAGTCGGTGCTATGTCTTCCTGCTCAGGTAACCAACGGGCAGAATTGTTGTATTTACCAGATAGCGTAGCGAGCGTGTCAAATGCTTGGTTGGCTTCAGCCATCACAATATAGAACCCTTACTTGGTGCATAACATCTGGTAGTCCATAACATCCTGTAGTGCTCCAATAAGGTTTTTCTCACTGACTGGTTTGGTTAGATAGGCTTTGGCACCCTGGCGCATCCCCCACACTTTGTCAGTTTCCTGATCCTTGGTGGTCACAATAATCACGGGGATATGTTCTGTTTCGCTGGAACGACTTAATTGTCTTGTTGCCTGAAATCCATTCACACCTGGCAACACAATATCCATAAGAATGGCATCCGGGTGCTCTTTTTTTACAACTTCAGCTCCCGCTTCACCACTTTCGGCTACCAGCACACTGTATCCATTCTTTTCTAACATGCCGCTGAGCTTGTGTATCTCAGTGGGTGAATCATCAACTATCAATACTATCGCCATACTCCCCCCCAGGCGGAATAACGGTAGGATTAGATTTATGCTTCTGATGTAGATCTGGAGGCAAACTTCTCCAGAGCACCAAACAATTCAGTCTTACTAAAAGGCTTTGTCAGGTAATCATCAGCACCCACAATCCGGCCTTTTGCTTTATCAAACAATCCATCTTTGCTTGACAGCATAATCACCGGAGTGTGTTTGTAATTACTATTATTTTTAATCAGGGCACAGGTTTGGTAACCATCTAATCTGGGCATCATAATATCCACAAAAATTACATCCGGACTTTTGTCTGCAATTTTAGAAAGTGAATCGAACCCATCTGTTGCTGTAATGACTTCACACCCGGCTTTAGTTAACAATGTTTCTGCCGTGCGCCTGATAGTATTACTATCATCTATCACGATTACCTTGAGGCCTTTAAGGTCATCTTCCATCTTATGCTCCTCATTTTATAATTATGTTCAACTGGCTTTTGACAGTAGAACATTATTTAACACAAACATCAGGTTTAATCTATAACTGTCTGTTAATTATGTAACTTATGGTTTCTTTTTTACATAAAAAACTGCCTTCTTATTAAACTTCCTGAAATTTATTAGTAACTGGCAATAAACTTTATGCGCTGTATGGTATCTATCATTCCTGTCATAAATAGGTTTAGCGGTTCAGACCGACCATGCCAATGTAAATAATGTTAACAACACCTAACTTTTACTAGGGGCCCCTGGTTTACAATCACGGGTTACAATCATAAATAACAAATGGCCCTCTGTGGCGTGATACAGGTAACACTTATGAGCAAGATTCTCGGGGTTGTGATGGATCCCATTAACAACATCAAACCCTATAAAGACACAACCCTCGCCTTATTGCTGGCAGCACAGCGCCGAGGCTGGGAGCTCATGTATATGGAACAAAGCCATCTGGCTCTTGCTAGTGGAGACCCCATTGCCAAGATGGCACCCTTGACCGTCAGGGACAGCACAACTAATTGGTTTAGTGTTGGAGAAGAAAAAATACGCCCACTGTCTCACCTCAACGTCATTTTAATGCGCAAAGATCCGCCGTTTGACAGCGAATATATTTATTCAACCTATATTCTTGAAGCTGCTGAAAAACAAGGAGTACTGGTTGCCAACAAACCTCAGAGCCTCAGGGACTGCAACGAAAAAGTATTCGCGACCCTGTTTCCACAATGCTCTCCGCCACTACTTGTGAGCAGGGATGCATCACAGCTAAAAAACTTCCATAAAACTCATGGTGATATTGTTCTAAAGCCATTGGACGGTATGGGAGGCTCCTCCATTTTTAAGGTCAGCCGGAAGGACCCTAACCTTAATGTCATCATTGAAACCCTGACGCTTGATGGTTCCCGTACTATCATGGCACAAAAGTTTATTCCCCAAATTGATGCCGGCGATAAACGTGTGCTGATGGTTGATGGCGAACCAATTCCACATTGCCTGGCTAGAATCCCCCCGGAAGGTGATATCCGTGGCAATCTTGCGGTAGGCGGCACTGGAGTAGTACAACCATTAAGTGAACGGGATCTCTGGATTGCGAAACAAGTCGGCCCAATACTTAAGGAAAAAGGTATTCTGTTTGCCGGCTTGGATATTATTGGTGATTACTTGACAGAGATTAACGTTACCAGCCCCACCTGTGCACGCGAAATTGACCGCCAGGAATCAACAGATATTGGCGGCAAACTAATGGATGCCATTGAACAAGCGTTAGTTTAAATAGAACAAAGATCAGTTTAATGGAACAACGGTCAGCTTAATGAGTATTGCGATACCTCAAACCAGACCTGAACATGAGCCTGACCGCTTTGGTTTTTCCATGTTTCTTGCTATCGCTGTCCACGCGTTATTAATTTTTGGCCTGGGGTTTAAATTACACCAGGACAAGCAAGCTGCTCCGACCTTGGAAATCACCCTCGCACAGCATCAAACTGACTCCAAACCCGAAAATGCAGACTTTCTGGCACAGGGCAATCAGCAAGGCAGTGGAAACAAAAGCGATAGAGACGAAATAACTACAGACCGGCAAGCGGATATACATGATGCCCGCCTAAAGAAAACCGGTGCGCCACTGCAACAGTTTCAAGAACAATCTGCCATTAGTAAAACCCCTGCTATTTCCACCCTATCAGACAGCCCTGAAAGCACTGCGGATAAATTAACACCGCAAGACATGGAGCAACCCGTCATAACACCCTTGCCCCCGTCCCCTTCTCTAGAAATTGCCAGCTTAAAAGCAAAATTGGATCAACAGCAGCAAGAATATAGCAAGCTACCCAGAGTACTGAGAATCACCTCAGCCAGTACAAAAGCAGCGGACCATGCAGCCTACTTACGCTACTGGATTGACCGAATAGAAATGGTAGGTAACAACAACTACCCGGAAGAAGCTCGACAGAAGTCACTCTATGGCGATCTAAGACTTGCGGTAACCTTGCTACCTAATGGGTCCGTCGACAGTGTTGAAGTATTATTAAGCTCCGGACAACGAGTGCTGGATCAAGCAGCTATCAGAACGGTTAGACTGGCATCTCCCTTTGCTCCATTTCCTCCAGAGATAAAGCAATGGGATAAATTGGAAATCATCCGCACCTGGCGATTTGTTCCGGGTAATCACCTAAATACCATTAACTAGGTTCTGCCCGTACCACTTGAAAGTTCTATGACTTGATATACAAACCTATGGCTTGTTTTCCATAAAAGGGGAGCCATACTTATAGTTATGACAACACCATCAAAAAGTACGAAATCAGATCATACGATAAAAGACCTGAGCAATCATTTTTTAATCGCTATGCCAGGATTGCTTGATCCCCATTTTTCTGAAGCTGTCATCTATCTGTGTGAACACAATGCCGAGGGTGCGATGGGACTGGTCATTAACCAACCTCTCAACATACCCGTTAGTCAAATATTTGAGCAACTCGAGCTAGGCTATACGACAAAAGTTGGTAACCAATCATTGCTCTCGGGCGGCCCAGTTCAAGTTGAACGCGGTTTTGTACTACATCGAACCAGTGATCAACAATGGGAATCTACACTACCAATTTCGAACGACATTAGCCTGACAGCATCTAGTGACATCATTTCTGATATCGCTAATGATCAAGGGCCAAGTGACCTTATTATTACATTAGGCTATTCTGGTTGGGGCCCTGGCCAACTCGAAGAGGAACTCGCCAGCAATGCGTGGCTGACCATACCTAGTGATGCCAATATTATTTTTGATGTTCCCTTTGATGAACGTGCTAAAGCAGCAGCGGCTAAAGCAGGTATAGATTTCAGCCTGATAAGCTCTAACATTGGGCACGCATAAAAAAAGAGACTCTACTATTCCTACTGAATCCAACACTATTAAGTCCAACGTGGCTAAATCCAAGACAGTACTCGCCTTTGACTTTGGAACCCGCCAAATTGGTATTGCTATTGGCCAAACATTGACCAGCACCGCCAATCCTCTGACCGTCTTTAAAGCAAAAGATGGTATTCCCGACTGGAAACAAATTGAGCAGCTTCTCGAGGAGTGGCAACCTGACCAAGTGCTTGTTGGGCTACCACTGAATATGGATAGCACTGAAAGTGAATTTTGTGCACGGGCCAGGAAATTTGGTAGAAGGCTACATGGAATGTTTGGACTTCAAGTCAGTATGGTAGACGAACGCCTTTCAACATTTGAAGCGAAGCAGCAAGAACCAACCCTTAGAGCGGGCGAAAATAGACGTGGTAAAAAAAGCTACAAAGAACAGCCTGTAGATGACTTGGCTGCCGTCATTATTTTGCAAACCTGGCTATCAGACCCGAGCTGTGCCCAACCAATCTGATCGCCAACTGTTTGCAAATCCTCTATTTCAAAAAAACACTTTAAAAGAAATTATTTTGGTTATCCTGGTCACCCGCCACCTGTAAATCATCGGCAGCATTCGACAAATACCCCGGATCTGTTTCTGACTGGAGCTTGATAAGCAAACGTAGGTCATTTTTCGAATCAGCATGAGCCATCGCATCTTCGTAGGTAATTTGCCCCTCGTCATAAAGCTTAAACAACGCCTGGTCAAAGGTTTGCATACCCAACTCTGTAGAACGTGTCATCAATTCTTTAAGTTTATGTACCTCACCCTTACGGATCATATCTCCCGCCAATGGCGTATTAATTAAAATTTCAATGGCAGCCAATCGACCTGAACCATCAGCAAGTGGAATAAGCTGCTGGGCGATGAGTGCTTTAAGGTTCAGGGATAAATCCATCCACAACTGATTCTGGTTCTCTGTGGGGAAAAAATGCTGGATACGATCCAATGCCTGGTTTGCATTATTAGCGTGTAATGTTGCTAACACCAAGTGCCCTGTTTCCGCAAAAGCAATGGCATGATCCATAGTTTCTGGAGTACGGATTTCACCGATTAGAATCACGTCAGGCGCTTGCCGTAAGGTGTTTCGCAGTGCTACTTCAAAAGATTCTGTATCAATACCAACTTCCCGCTGGGTAACAATGCAGCCTTCATGTTTATGGATAAATTCAATGGGATCCTCAACAGAAATAATATGCCCCTTACTATTGCGGTTTCGATGCCCAATCATCGCCGCTAAGGATGTAGATTTACCCGTACCTGTTGCACCTACAAAAATAATAATGCCACGCTTTGTCATGGACAGTTCGTTAAGAATGGGTGGCAACGACAACTCTTCTACAGTGGGAATTTTGCTTTCAATACGACGCAGAACCATGCCTGGCTCATTTCGCTGGTAAAAGGCACTGACCCGAAAACGGCCAACATTAGGGCGACCTATAGCAAAATTGAGCTCCTTGGTTTCGCGGAACTCCTTCACCTGATCGTCATTCATCACACTTTTTACGACCTGACCTGCTTTTTCAGGAGTCAGCGGTGTTTTACCAACTGGCATGATCGTGCCATTTACCTTGATGCTTGGAGCAACGCCTGCAGTAATAAAAAGATCCGAAGCTTTCTTTTGTACCATCAAATCCAAAAGAACATCAAAATCCATAACTTTCTCCATTCACCCATATCTATGAGTTTAGTTTAATCTCTATATCACAATCGACAGCCACTAAAGCCTTTTAGCTACCAGAGGCCCTTGGCTAAAAGTCCTCTGGGATTTTGGCTTTCTCACGAGCGACTTCTCGAGTAATCGACTTCTGTTGCACCAAGCGCTGTAAGTGCTGATCCATACTCTGCATACCGTGGGCTGCACCCGTTTGTATAGCAGAATACATCTGTGCAATTTTATCTTCACGAATCAAGTTTCTAATGGCGGGAGTACCTACCATAATTTCGTGTGCGGCAATTCGGCCACCACCAATTTTTTTCATCAATGTTTGCGAAATAACTGCCTGTAATGATTCCGAAAGCATAGAACGCACCATAGACTTTTCTGCACCGGGGAACACATCAACAACCCGGTCGATAGTCTTTGCCGCAGAGGTCGTGTGCAAAGTACCAAATACCAAGTGACCCGTTTCTGCCGCTGTCAGCGCCAAACGTATAGTTTCCAAATCACGCATCTCACCAACAAGAATAATATCGGGATCTTCACGAAGTGCTGAACGCAATGCTTCACTAAAACCATGGGTATCACGATGGACTTCCCGCTGGTTAACCAGGCACTTCTTACCCTCATGAACAAATTCGATAGGATCTTCAACGGTCAGGATATGCTGATAACGGTTTTCATTGACGTAATCAATCATGGCAGCCAGAGACGTAGACTTACCAGAACCTGTCGGTCCCGTGACCAAAACCAAGCCTCTCGGCAACATAGACAAATCCCTGAATGTTTGACCAAAGCCCAGCTCTTCCAGGGTCAGCACGCGAGAGGGAATAGTCCGAAATACCGCTGCTGCACCACGGTTTTGATTAAACGCATTAACACGAAATCGTGCTACGCCGGGAACTTCAAAAGAAAAATCCGTTTCTAAAAATTCTTCAAAATCACGACGCTGTTTATCGTTCATGATCTCATAGACCAAGCTATGAACTTCCTTATGCTCCATGGGTGGCAAATTTACCCGCCTGATATCGCCATCAATTCTGATCATTGGTGGCAGTCCAGCAGAAAGGTGCAAATCCGATGAACCTTGTTTTACGCTGAAGGCCAGCAGTTCCGTAATATCCATGCGTTATTCCTGTTATTCTGGATTAATCTAATACTTTCCCAAAAAGCTGTGTAGTACCCTATTATTACCCTTGGCATATCACCTAATATAGAGCCTCTTAATATAGCACCACACTTATATATACCAAGTATATGCCTAATATAGCCGACAATCTCAAACATATTCATCATCAAATTCAACAGATCACAAAAAATGTGAACCGGAATCCCGATGAAATTACCCTGCTTGCTGTGAGCAAGGGACAGCCTGCCGAAGCAATCCAAAAGGCCTATGAACAAGGGCAACGGCATTTTGGCGAAAACTATCTTCAAGAAGCCCTGGAAAAACAGCAGCAACTTTCAGACCTTACTAATATCACCTGGCATTTTATCGGTCCATTGCAGTCTAATAAAACACGAAAAGTGGCAGAAAATTTTGACTGGGTTCACAGTGTTGACAGAATCAAGGTCGCAGAGCGCTTAAACAGGCTTCGCAATGGCCACCCGACACCCCTCAATGTTTGCTTGCAGGTCAATATCAATAACGAAGAAAGTAAATCAGGGCTACTGGTTAACGAAGTGGGAGAGGTTGCCCATGCTGTTGCCAAATTACCCAATCTAAAATTGCGCGGGTTAATGGCAATTCCTAAAAAGAATCAATCCGATTCTGAACAGCGCGCATCTTTCAAAGCCGTGGCCCAATTATTATCCAAACTCAAGAACGGCTCCCCTCAATTGGCAACTTTAGATACACTCTCCATGGGAATGTCAGCTGATCTGGAAGCAGCCATTGCTGAAGGTGCAACCATTGTTCGAGTTGGGACTGCTATTTTTGGCCCACGGCTTTAATTCCAGGCATGATCAATCAGAAAATTTTTGAATATAAAAGGATACCAACGTGAGTAAACCAACACTGGCATTTATTGGTGGCGGCAATATGGCAACAAGCTTAGTAGGCGGCCTGCTGGAACAAAACTATCCGGCAAATAACATCATCGTCAGTGATCCCATGGAAGAAAACCGCAATCGGCTACAAAAGCAATTCGGCATTAACACCAGCAGCGATAATCTAAGCGCAGCATCACAAGCAGATGTTGTGGTATTGGCAGTCAAACCTCAAGTGATGAAGCAGGTCGCACAAGAACTTTCTTCTGCTCTAACACATCAACCTTTGGTCATTTCTATTGCTGCAGGCATTCCACTCTCATCCCTACAACAATGGCTTGGTGAAAACACACCCATCGTTCGCTGTATGCCCAATACACCTGCCTTGGTTCAAACTGGCGCATCAGGTTTATTTGCCAACGCTCATGTCAACGCTGAGCACAAAGCATCTGCTACTGAAATTCTGGGCGCTGTGGGAATTTCTTGCTGGCTGGAAACGGAAGCCGATATTGATGCAGTAACAGCCGTATCTGGCAGTGGCCCTGCCTACTATTTTTTGATTATGGAAGCCATGGAACAAGTCGGCGTGGAACTTGGACTCAGTCAAAAGGTGTCCCGACAACTGACACTGCAAACAGCACTTGGTGCTGCAAAAATGGCCATGGAAAGTGATGTAGAACCAGCAGAATTGAGGAAGCGAGTCACCTCCCCAGGTGGCACCACCCAACGTGCTATCGAGACATTTATAGAGGGTGACATTACTGAGCTTTTTCGTAAAGCCATGTCAGGTGCAGTAGAGCGTGCAGAAGAAATGGCCAAAGAAATGGCTGACTAAATCCTTATGAATGTTTGTTACCCAAAACTTTCTAACTAAAACTTAACAAGATAAAAATAACACTGATTGAATGTATTACAATTCAGTCAAAAGCATTTATAAAAAGGCACTCTATGAATACATTTGCCCAAGCCGGCACTTTTCTGGTTCAGTCACTTGGCAGTCTTTATCTGGCTATCGTGATACTGCGATTTTTATTACAGCTCGTTAAAGCCGATTTCTATAATCCCATCTCACGGTTTTTGGTTAATGCAACCCATCTGCCCAGCAAACCTATTCGCAAGCTATTACCAACCTATCGATCCTTTGATATAGCCAGCCTTGTACTTGCACTATTAGTACAGTGGTTGGTTATACAGCTAAGCGCCACTATTAACGGCGCAGGAATGATCAATGTATTATTTGTACTATCCTGGGGTGCAATTGGCATTATCTCCCTGATTCTCAATATCTACCTGTATGGGTTACTCATTGTCATCATTGTCAGCTGGGTAGCGCCCCAAAGTCGTCATCCGATACTCCTGTTGCTGCATCAATTGATCTCCCCCGTTATGGATCCCTTTAGGCGTATCATCCCACCTCTGGGCGGCCTGGATTTATCACCTATTTTTATGTTTTTAGTAATCAATATGCTGCAAATATTTCTACATGGCATTGCCAACTACCTTCAACTACCAGCACACGTCGTCGCCGGTATTTAAACGATTCATACAACTAGTAGATAAAGATGCATTATCAATGGCAAGGCCATGACCTTCTTCTGCATTGCCAACTACAACCTCGTGCATCACGGAATGAAATTGTTGGAACTATTAAGAGTACAAATAACAAAGGCTCTAACGGCGACAGACTGAAAATTTGTATCACCTCTCCACCCGTTGATGGAAAAGCTAATAAACACCTTATAGCTATAACCGCCAAGTGGTTTGGCACATCAAAAACAAGAATAAAAATTATCAGGGGAGAAACAGGAAGGCAAAAAACCCTGTTGATTGAGCAACCCTCTCAACTTCCAGCTGAGGCCAAGATTTCCCCAGCTGGAGAGAGGTAAGTATTGAAAGAATCAGTCTTGTGCTAATGCCATTTGCTGAACTTTTACCAGGTCAGCAATGCCACGTTTAGCCAATGCCATCATCTGCTGGAACTCTTCTTCTGAAAATGGTGCGGCTTCTGCAGTACCCTGTACCTCAATAAAGCCACCATCACTATTCATGACAACATTCATGTCGGTTTCAGCGTTGGAATCTTCTGCATAATCTAAATCTAAAACAGGGGTGCCGTTATAAATACCCACAGAAACAGAAGCGATCATGTTGTTTAACGGGTTCGAATCAATTTTTGCCGACTTTTGTAAGGAAGCAATTGCATCAGTCAATGCCACACAAGCTCCTGTAATCGAAGCAGTTCGAGTACCTCCATCTGCCTGAATCACATCACAGTCAATGGTAATGGTATTCTCGCCCAACGCTTTCAGGTCAACGGCTGCTCGGAGTGAACGACCAATTAAACGTTGAATTTCCTGAGTTCTCCCACCTTGCTTTCCACGTGCCGCTTCCCGACCCATTCTGGAACCTGTGGAACGTGGCAACATGCCGTACTCTGCTGTCACCCAACCCTGGCCTTTACCACGAAGAAAACGGGGAACTGAATTATCAACACTCGCGGTGCAGATCACTTTGGTATCACCAAATTCAACCAACACAGAGCCTTCGGCATGCTTGGTATAGTTGCGAGTAATTTTTACATTGCGGAGCTGTTCTGGGCGGCGGCCACTAGGTCGGGACATGAGTATTTCCTGCTGGGATAAAAAAGGCCGTCATTTTAGCTGAATTATTTCGCTTAGGGTGGGCCATGTTAATATATGCGCCTATTTTTAATTGCACGCCTATTATCAGGGAACACAATATGCCCAGCAGCATGACCGCTTTTGCCCGCCAAACCATGGAATCAGAATGGGGAACCGCAGCCTGGGAAATACGCTCGGTTAACCACCGTTACCTGGAAACTAACTTCCGAATGCCCGATACCGTTCGTGAGATAGAGATGGAATTAAGAGAACTAGCTCGTAAGCATCTTCAACGCGGCAAAGTGGACTGCTCACTGCAATTGAATATTGCCCAGGGAAGTGGGGCCATCGCGATTAACGAGGAATTGGTGACCCAGTGCATCGAAGCCTGTGAGCAGCTGGCTACCCAAATGAGCGGCCCCGCTCAAATTTCTCCCCTTGATATTCTCCGCTGGCCCGGCGCTCTCAAAGAAGCCGAAGTAGACCGCGATGCACTGAAAAAGGCACTGACAACACTGTTTGAAGACACCCTCAAACAGTTGGCAGAAGGCCGTGAGCGGGAAGGTGAAAAACTCAAAGCACTCATTGAACAACGTCTTGAGGCGATATCGGAAGAAGTCAATAAAGTTCGCCTTCAACTTCCAAAATTATTAGCCGCACAAAAACAGAAAATCACTGACCGACTTCAAGAGGTCACCGAAAGCCTGGACTCAGATCGCCTGGAGCAGGAACTGGTTTTTCTTGCACAAAAGGCCGATGTCGATGAAGAGTTGGACAGACTCGATACACATCTCACGGAAATTCATCGGGTGCTAAAACGAAAAGAACCTATAGGTCGTCGTCTGGACTTCTTAATGCAAGAGCTGAACCGTGAAGCCAATACCCTCGCTTCAAAATCTATCGCCAGTGACACCACTCAATCCTCAGTTGAGCTCAAAGTATTAATTGAGCAAATGCGGGAACAGATTCAAAATATTGAATAAGTGATTGGCATAAACTAACTGGATAAACCAACAAAACAAGGAATAAATACGACCCATGTCCAGCAGAGGCACCCTCTATATCGTATCCGCCCCATCCGGCGCAGGTAAAACAAGCCTGGTAAAAGCACTATTAGAGACAGTAAGTGATATTCGCGTATCTGTATCTCACACCACACGCAGTATGCGTCCTGGAGAAGAAGACGGTATCAACTACCATTTTGTTGACGAGACAACCTTTGTCACCATGCTCAATAAAGATGCCTTTCTGGAGCATGCCAAAGTATTCAACAATTATTATGGCACTGCCCAAAGCTGGGTCGAAGAAATACTGGCCCAGGGTGAAGATGTAATTTTAGAAATAGACTGGCAAGGCGCAGAACAAGTTCGTCGTTTGCAGCCAGATTGCATCAGCATTTTTGTTTTGCCTCCTTCGCCCAAAGCATTAGAACAAAGGCTCAATAATAGAGGACAAGATGACCAGGCTGTAATCAACCATCGCTTGGCCGAAGCACAAGAAGAAATGTCACACTTTGTAGAAGCTGATTATTTGGTGATTAATGATGATTTTGACACTGCTTTGTCAGAGCTTCGTGCCATTGTGATCTGTCAGCGGCTTAAACTGGCAAATCAACAGCAGAAAAACCATCAGTTGCTCAAGGATTTGTTGTCCTGAAACCTGCAATTTTGTAAACTACAATGCTCTGCCGCCCACTGGTAACAGTATTGGCGGCATAATTTCTTTCATAACTACCACATAAACGGAATAGCGTATGGCCCGCATTACAGTTGAAGACTGCCTCGATCATGTAGATAACCGCTTTGAGCTTGTTATGGTTAGCTCCAAACGTGCTCGCCAACTGGCATTAGGCAGCAAAGAACCACTGCTCCCTTGGGAAAATGACAAACCCACGGTTATGGCTCTACGCGAAATCGAAGAAGGGTTAGTCACAGCAAGTATTCTTGATGAAAAAGAAGAATCTAGCGATTTAATGATGGAAGAAATGGACGCAGGAGAAGAAGGTGCCGCTGTTGCTTCCGAAGCTGCTGCTGAGCAACCTTCTACAGAATCATCTACTGAATCACCTTCATCACCAGAAGCAGAATAGCTTAACTTCTTTTTTAGGGGGAACACTTGGAAGCTATTGATGCACTAAGCCACAAGCTTTCCTCCTATCTCGAACCAAACCAGATCCAGGACATTCTCAGCGCCTATCGGTTCGCTGCACAATGCCATCAGGAGCAGTTCCGTCAAAGTGGTGAGTTATATATTACTCACCCTGTCGCTGTGGCTCATATTCTTGCAGATATGCATTTGGACCATGAAAGCCTGATGGCAGCCATGCTCCACGATGTCATTGAAGATACGGACGTCAGTAAAGAAGAAATCGCCGAGCACTTTAATCCAACTGTTGCAGACCTAGTAGATGGAGTTAGTAAACTTAGCGAAATTGAGTTTACCTCCCGTGCAGAACAACAGGCAGAAAATTTTCAAAAAATGACCTTGGCCATGGCCAAGGATATTCGTGTGATGTTGGTTAAGTTGGCTGACCGTCTACACAATATGCGCACGCTACAAGTGTTAAGCCCGGCAAAGCGACGACGTATTGCCAGGGAAACTCTGGATATCTATGCCCCTATCGCCCAGCGATTAGGTATCAATGACATCAAAATTGAGTTTGAAGAATTAGGCTTTGCAGCCATGTACCCGGTCAGATATGAGCTGATGAAGAAAGCGAGAGTCGCTGCTCGTGGTCCACGCCGGGAAATTGTAGATGAAATCAAAGACAGTATTGAAGTCCGCCTGGAGAAAGAAGGTATTACCTCTGAAGTGGCCGGACGTGAAAAGCACCTTTGGAGCATCTACCAAAAAATGAAGGCCAAAAAGAAGTCATTCCGCGAAATTATGGATGTCTTTGCCTTTAGAATTGTTGTGGACTCAGTAGATGATTGTTACCGCACTTTAGGTGTCGTGCACAATCTATTCAAACCCGTGCCCGGTGAGTTCAAAGATTACATTGCCATACCCAAGGTCAATGGCTACCAATCTCTACATAACATTTTGGTGGGCATGCATGGTATCCCCATTGAGGTTCAAATCAGAACCAAAGACATGGATGCAATGGCCAACTTTGGTATTGCTTCTCACTGGCTCTACAAATCACAAGAAGAAGGTGCGCCACGCGCAAGTCGATGGGTTCAGGGCCTGCTGGAGATACAGCAACAGGCGGGTAACTCCCTGGAATTCATCGAGCACGTTAAAACCGATTTATTCCCAGATGAGGTTTATGTCTTTACCTCTAAAGGCCAAATTATTTCTCTCCCATCTGGTGCCACCCCCGTAGACTTTGCCTATGCCGTGCATACTGATGTGGGTAACGGTTGTATTGCTTGTAAAATCAACGGGCAACTGGCATCACTTTCCGAGCCGTTACAAAGTGGCGCACAAATTAAGATCATTACCGCCAAAGATGCTCAACCAAATCCCTCTTGGCTAAACTTTGTCAAAACGGCTAAAGCTCGTAGTGCCATTCGACACTTCCTCAAACATCAACAACATGAAGAATCTGTTGCCCTCGGAAAACGACTACTTGACCGCGCCCTTGAAAATTTTGGCACCAATTATAAAAGCATCAGAAAATCCTGGATCAAAAGAGCACTGGAAGAAACCGGCGCCACAACCTTTGAAGAAATTTTGCAACAAATAGGTCTGGGTAACCGCCTGGCCTATGCCGTTGCAAATCTAATGGCACCACCATCAAAACGATTGGAAGCGATGCCTAACGAATTTGAGTCGCCCGTCATGATTGATTCTGGCGAGGGGCTCATCATTAATTATGCCCGTTGTTGTCACCCCATCCCTGGAGACCCCATTCTTGGGCACCTAAGCCCAGGAAAAGGTTTAGTTGTTCACAGAGATTCCTGCAAAAATCTGAATGAAATTCGCTCCAATGTTGAAAAATGCATGCCCCTGAGCTGGTCCCCTAATGTAAAAGGTGACTTCCCGGTAGAGTTCAAAGTCGAATTGATCTCAGAAAGAGGGATTATCGCTACCCTGGCCTCACGTATTTCTGAAAGCGAAGCTGCCATACACCAAATTAGTATTAATGAGCGAGATGCGCACTCAGGAATTGTGGACTTGGTTGTAGATGTTAAAAACCGGGTACACCTTGCCAATGTGATGCGGCGCATCCGAAGCCTGAAACAAGTACAGCGGGTTTACCGCATTAAGAATTGATTTACCGAGGACATCTCCATGATTAATAAAGCTGTTATCAGTACTGAAAACGCACCTGCAGCGATTGGCACCTATTCACAAGCAGTCAAGGTCAATAATACGGTTTACTTGTCGGGTCAGATTCCTCTGGACCCAGAAACAATGACCCTTGTTGACGATGATATCAGCGCAGAAATAAAACAGGTTTTTAAAAACCTGACTGCTGTTTGCGAAGCTTCAGGTGGCACCCTGCAAGATATTGTTAAATTGAATATTTTTCTCACCGACCTGGGTAATTTTGCCACGGTAAACGAAATTATGGCTCAGCATTTTGACGAACCTTACCCTGCGCGTGCGGCCATTGGCGTGAAAGAATTACCCAAGGGTGTAGGGGTAGAAATGGATGGCATCATGGTGATCTAGTCACCACTAATCATCATTACTATCAAGTAAAGCCCTATATCCTTCTCTATAAGTAGGGTACAGAAATTCATAGCCGCTATCTCGTAATCGCTGGTTGCTACATCGGCGACCACTATTATCTGCGGTAGAGCTAGAGTCTATCTCACCACAAGATTCAGTTTGGCTGGTCCCGTTAAACTGAACCCCTATTTCAGCTGCCAGCCATCTACGCATCTCATAAGCAGGGACAGGTTCATCATCTGTCCCGATATAACACGGGGCCAAATGTTCGCTACGGCTAAACTGCTCCAATAAATGCACAATAACACCAGCGCAATCATCAGAATGAATACGATTAGTCCAGGAAACTGGCTGCTCTGGCACTAGTTCTCTCTTCTTAATCTGATTGATCAAACGGTTTCTTCCCGGCCCATAAATACCCGAAAACCTGACGATGACAGATACTATCGGCAAGGAGCTAATAACATTTTCAGCTTCTAGTAATCGCTTTCCTCTAAAAGAAACAGGGTTCGTTTCTGTTGATTCATTCACCCACTCACCACTGTTTTGACCATACACACCGGTACTAGACACCCAAACAATTAGCCTTGGGGGCTGCTTACAGGCTTTAACGGCTGACTCAATGGATTGAGCCGCGACCACATAGCTATCGCGATAGCCTTCATCGCTCATCTGATTGGGCGTGAGGGTAACAACTAACACATCGATGTTTTGTGAATCCAATAAATCTTGTAGGTACGCTCTATCCCGTATATCACCCGCTATAGCATCAATACCCGCTGGTAATTTGGCGACATTTCGCCGCATGCCCAGTGTCTGCCAATCACTGCCAGACTGTAAGTTATTCAGTTGAGCTATGGCTCGAACTGCAATATCACCACAACCAGCAAATAAAACTTTCAATGAGCTTTCCATTTTCAATTTGTTTTAGCTATTATTTTTCAATCAAGATTTTATTATCAAAGCTGTTTTATCAAGGTTTTGCTTTGAAGCCGTATATATTAGAGCTTTTTTTAAAAATAATGGAAAAACCATGACCTTAACTGAATTACGCTATATCGTCACACTGGCACAAAAACAGCACTTTGGCCAAGCCGCCAAACTATGCCACGTCAGCCAGCCCACTCTAAGCATCGCCGTAAAAAAGCTTGAGCAAGAGCTCGATGTAGAGCTGTTTGAACGCTCAAAAAACAGTGTACGCCCCACGCCTATTGGCGAACAAGTGATAGCCCAAGCAAACCGTGTACTGGAAGAAAGCTCTTCGATCAAAGACATCGCATCAGCGGGAAGAGACCAACTAAAAACTCCGTTGTATGTAGGCGCTATATTTACCATTGGCCCTTATTTATTTCCCCACTTTATTCCCGAGCTACAAAAATCTGTGCCACAAATGCCCTTGGTCGTTGAAGAGGGTTTTACCGCAACCCTAAGGCAACGGTTACGTAAGGGTGAACTGGATGTCATTATTGTAGCCCTACCTTTTACAGAACCCGACGTGGTTATCCAACCACTGTATTCAGAGCCTTTTGTGGTGCTACTGCCTGAAGACCACCCACTGGCAAAGCAGGAAGCCATCAAGCCAGAAGACCTTGACGAAGAAAATGTATTGTTACTGGGAGAAGGCCACTGCTTTGGCGACCAGGTTCGCGAAGCACTACCAAACCTTAACCAACATCAAGACGAAAATATTGCGCAAATCCGCACTCATAGCGAAGGGAGTTCACTGGAAACCCTTCGACATATGGTGGCATCAGGTCTTGGCATTACTATTTTGCCACTTTCGGCTGCCATCGGAGCAGGGTACAAAGATGGGCTACTGGTTACTCGCCCCTTTGTTGACCCAGCTCCCTGCCGAACCTCTGCCCTAGCTTGGCGTGCCAGTTTTCCACGACACAAAGCCATTGATGCACTACGCAGTGCCATTAAACAGCACCCCCTGCCTAGCTGCCCCTCGGTAGCATGACCAATAAAATACGTACCCTTGATCAAATACCTGTCACCCAGCTCAAGGGAGTTGGTGTGCAGCTTGCGAATAAGCTGGCAAAACTCGGCATCCAAACTATTCAGGATGTGCTATTTCATTTGCCCCTGCGTTATATGGACCGTACCCGAATTACCCCCATTGGCAGTGTTCAGCCCAATACAGAGGTTGTCATAGAAGGCGAGATTCGTGGCTGTGATCTAGTATTTGGACGGCGTAGAAGTCTTATGTGCCGACTACAAGATAATACCGGCATAATCACCCTGCGCTTTTTTCATTTTAGTAATGCCCAACGACAGAACCTAAAAACAGGCAGTCATATTCGCTGCTATGGTGAAGTCAAACGTGGCAGCTCCGGGCTAGAGATATACCATCCTGAATACCAATTTATTGACCAACAGCACCCGCAACCTCTACAACAAAACCTAACCGCCGTTTACCCTGCTACCGAAGGAATATCCCATCAAAGGCTACGCACTATCGCCGGTCAAGCACTGGGATTAATGAAGCAGCAACAACTCACAGAACTGTTACCCGAACAGTTAAACCAATCTTCCCTCACCGAAGCCATTGAGTTTATTCATGAGCCACCAAAAACTGCACCTGTAGACCAACTGGCCAATGGCGATCACCCAGCACAACAACGATTAGCTTTTGAAGAGCTCTTGGCCCACCACCTCAGCTTGCTACAGCTCAGGCAAAACATTCAGCAACAGGGTGCACCAGCACTTCAAAGTGACTTTGATAAAAAACTACGAACAGCTTTTTTAAGTTCTCTAGCATTCAAGCTGACTGATGCACAGCAGCGAGTCAGTGATGAAATTAAAGCTGACCTAGAAAAACCAATCCCCATGTTACGTTTGGTACAAGGTGATGTAGGGTCAGGAAAAACTGTCGTCGCAGCACTGGCAGCACTACAGGCGGTAGCCGCAGGAAAACAAGCCGCCATTATGGCGCCAACGGAAATACTGGCTGAGCAACATCGCAACAGTTTTCAGAAATGGCTAGAACCCTTAGGTATTCAACTGGCCTGGCTCACAGGCAAAGTCAAAGGGAAAGCCAGGGAACGTCAACTCAACATAATAAAAGAAGGTACCGCTCAAATTGTGGTTGGCACCCATGCGCTGTTTCAGGAAGAAGTGGAATTTAACGACTTAGCACTCACCATTATCGATGAACAACACCGTTTTGGGGTTCATCAACGGTTAGCGTTAAAGGAAAAAGGGAAAGACTCTAACCAGGTTCCTCATCAACTTATTATGACGGCTACCCCCATCCCCAGAACCTTAGCTATGAGCGCTTACGCCGATCTCGATTGCTCCATTATTGATGAATTACCGCCCGGGCGTTCACCTGTTAATACCGTGGTGATTGCCAACCAACGCCGGCAGGAAATTGTTGAGCGCATCCGAGCTGCTTGCGGCAATGGCCGGCAAGCCTACTGGGTCTGCACTCTTATAGAAGAGTCCGATGTCTTGGAAGCACAAGCCGCAGAAGCCACAACTGATGAGCTTCATTTGTTACTACCAGAACTGGAAATTGGTTTAATTCATGGCCGACTAAAACCCGGCGAAAAAGCCGCCACAATGAGTGCCTTCAAAAATGGTGAGATACAGCTTTTGGTCGCCACTACCGTTATTGAAGTTGGGGTGGATGTACCCAATGCCAGTCTCATGGTGATAGAAAACCCGGAACGGCTAGGCTTAGCTCAGCTGCACCAATTGCGTGGCAGGGTTGGTCGAGGACAAGAAGAGAGCCACTGTGTTCTGCTTTATAGCACGCCTCTATCACAGCAAAGCACCGAACGACTATCCATCATGCGGCAAACAACGGATGGTTTCAAAATAGCGGAAATGGACCTGAAACTTCGAGGCCCAGGTGAAGTACTCGGAACCCGACAAACGGGTGATATGGAGTTACGTATTGCAAACCTACAACGAGATGCTCACCTACTACCCACAATCAAAACAGCAGCTGAAACTATTTTATCTGAGTATCCCCTACAGGCTGCAGCCATTATCCGTCGTTGGCTTGGTGGTAGTGAACGATATGGTCAGGTATAGGTTTTGATCTCTGCTAATTAAAATATAAAAAATTGTGACGAATATGTGACATTTTTATTACAGCTTCATATACTCGCGGCCTGACTTCATAGGAGTTCACGCCGTGGTTTTTAGCAAAACAATCTTTAACCTTTTTGGCAAATCCCCCATTAGTCCCTTACAAGCACATATGACTCTAGTTGTCGCTTGTACCGAAAAACTTCAGGACTTTCTAAATGCATCAATTGCCAACGACTGGGCACAATGCTCTGAGTTATATGACGCTATTTCAAAAAAGGAAAACAAAGCAGATGAAATGAAGCGCGAGCTTCGCCTGCAATTACCCAAAAGCTTATTTATGCCCATTGATCGTGGCGATCTTCTGAATTTGTTAAGCATTCAAGACAAAATTGCCAATCGCTCCAAAGACATTTCTGGCTTAATGTTGGGCCGAAAAATGACCATTCCTGCCCCGCTGCACCAGCAAATGATTGATTTTCTTTCATCTTCAGTTGAAGCGGGTCAACACGCCTTGAAAGCCATTAATGAACTCGATGAACTTCTGGAAGTAGGCTTTAGTGGCAAGGAAGTCGACTTTGTCGAAAAAATGATTGGTGAATTAGATCATCTGGAAGATAAGACGGATCAACTGGAGCAGGATATTCGTCATAAATTGTTTGAACTGGAGCGGGATCTCCCACCTATCGATGCCATGTTTCTCTACCACATCATCGACATGATAGGTGAACTGGCCGATTTAGCCGAAGGTGTCGGCGGCCGACTACAACTCTTGCTTGCCCGTTAACAGGGTTAATAACAATAATTATTAGGAAATCCCTACATGACTCTATTTGTTGAATACGGCCAAATACTGATCATCCTCGCCTGTATTTTTGGTCTGTTTATGGCTTGGGGCGTTGGTGCCAATGATGTGGCCAATGCCATGGGTACCTCTGTCGGCTCCCGTGCGCTGACGGTAAAACAAGCCATTCTCATCGCCATGGTGTTTGAATTTGCCGGTGCTTATCTGGCTGGGGGCGAAGTCACCTCAACCATACGAAAGGGCATTATTGACCCAGCTATAATGGCGGGGGCACCAGAATTACTGGTCTATGGCATGTTATCGGCGCTCTTAGCCGCAGGGACCTGGCTGCTGATTGCCAGTATGATGGGGTGGCCGGTTTCCACCACACATTCTATTGTCGGCGCTATTGTAGGTTTTGCTGCTGTAGGCATTTCTCCTGATGCAGTGAATTGGGCAAAGGTCGGCAAAATTGTCGCCAGCTGGGTTATCTCTCCCGTTCTAGCGGGCACTATCTCTTTCATGCTATTCCGTAGCGTGCAGGCCCTGATCCTCACACGAGACGATCCATTTTCGCGCGCCAAGAAAATTATCCCTGTCTACATGTTTGCTGTTGGTTTTTTAATCTCCATGGTTACCATGCTGAAAGGACTGAAGCATGTATTCAAAGATACCGGCATGTCCATGAGCTTTGGTCAATGCGCTATGGTGGCCGTTGGTATTGGTATCTTGGTTTCATTAGTTGGCTCAGCACTTCTCAATCGTGTAGAACGTGATGAAGAGGCAGAGAAAGACAATCGCTTTGCCAGCGTAGAAAAAGTCTTTGCGGTACTAATGATCTTTACTGCCTGCGCCATGGCCTTTGCCCATGGTTCTAACGATGTTGCCAACGCCGTTGGACCCCTTGCAGCGGTTGTCAGTGTCGTGAGATCTGGCGCAGTTGAAGCAAAAAGCATGATGCCAAGCTGGATCCTATTATTAGGTGGTGTGGGAATTATGCTGGGCCTTGCTACCTATGGCTTTAAGGTGATGGGAACTATTGGGCGAAAAATCACTGAGTTGACTCCTAGTAGAGGCTTTGCTGCAGAACTCGGTGCAGCTGCCACCGTCGTATTAGCATCCGCAACAGGCTTACCCATTTCGACAACCCATACCTTGGTTGGCGCGGTTTTAGGTGTTGGCCTAGCCCGTGGCATTGCAGCACTAAACATTCGCGTTATCGGTACGATCTTTATGTCTTGGTTAATTACGCTACCCGCAGGCGCAGGCCTGGCAATTATCTTTTTCTTCTTCTTTAAAGGAATCTTTAGTTAAGCTGCTATTCTTGATCAAACACAGCTTTTATCAAACACAAAAAAAGCCCGGCACACTTTCAAATATTAGGCCGGGCTTTTTTGTTTAAGGTTTTTAGCTAAATTTAAGCGTTTCTAGCTAAAACTCCATCCTCTCCCTCACTTCTGGCAATCACCACTGCGCCACAGGAATCACTAAAGACATTGACCGATGTACGCAACATATCAAGAATTCGGTCTGTCACCAGCAACATGCCAATACCTTCCAACGGCAACCCTATCACGCCCAAAATGACGGTAATCGCCACCAAGCTGGCTGCAGGAATACCTGCCACACCAATGGATGTGAGCAGTGCTACAAGAACAATCGTGAACTGAGTCGCCAAACTCAAATCCAGACCGTAGGCCTGGGCGATAAACATCGCCGCGACACATTCATATAGCGCCGTACCATCCATATTAATGGTGGCGCCTAAAGGCAAAACAAACGATGAGGTTCGGTTTGAAACACCTGCATTTTTTTCCACACACTCAATGGTCACTGGCAATGTACCGGAGGAAGAAGCCGTGGAAAATGCCGTGAGTAGTGCGGGTAACATTGCTCTGTAGTGTTGCAGTGGATTTACCCCCGCAATCCACAAAATAGCACTTAGGGAGACAAACACATGTACGGCTAACGCCAGCACAACGGTTATGAAAAAGATTAACAATGGCTCAAAAGCATCAAACCCAGTTGCAGCGACGGTTTTGGCTACCAAGCCAAATACACCTATAGGTGCAAACTTCATAATGAACAGTGTTACGGCCATCATGGTTTCGTAAACACCGAACCAGAAGTTCAACATGGTCTGGCTATACACTTTGGTAATCCGTGTCATAAAGACGCCAAACAACAAGCTGAAAAAAATCAGCCCAAGCATTTGGCCATCGGACGCTGCCTTCACAATGCTAGGCGGCACCATACGTAAAAATACGCCGGTAATATCACCGGCACCTCGCCCCTCAACCCTGGCTAATTGTTCCGATACAGCATCGGGAGAACTCAAATTCAAACGCGAACCAGCTGCCTCACCATCAACCACTCCGGGCATCAACAGGTTAACTAAAATTAACCCAACGGTTATGGAGAGCATGCTGGTCAGCATATAAAACGATAAAGTTTTGGTACTGAGTCGCCCAAGGTTATCGTTATTACCCAACCCTGCGACACCCACAATGATGGATGACATCACTAGCGGCACAATGATCATTTTTAGCGCATTGAGAAATAACGTACCAATAAAATCAAAAATATCGTAGAGGCTGACACCCCAAAAAGCACTATCAGTTCCCGACCACAAACCAATAATGACCGCCGCAACAATCGCTATCAACATTTGCCAATGGAGCTTTAATTTACTCATCGCTATCTCTCTTTAAGGCTTTTCCGCTAAGGATAATTTCCACGTAAATTGGCCACTTTTTGCTGCAATATTGGCGCAGTTACCTGCTCAGGTGGAACAGGTAGATCCGCCAAAATTTTTATATTCCGCCATCGGGGTCGAAATGACTGTTTAAAAACACCACCGTGGTGACTAAAAAAGCCACCCCATAATCCTTGCAAGGCCATCGGTATAACAGACACAGGGGTGCGACTAAGGATTTTTTCAATGCCCGTTTTAAACTCATCAATGTCGCCATCCTTGGTCAGCTTGCCTTCGGGGAAAATACAAAGCAGATGGCCTTGTTCCAAGGCTTCAGCAATCTCATCCATAGCTCGCTCATAGGCCTGCTCATCATGCTTGCGTGAGCAAATGGGAATAGCACCACCAGTGCGGAAAATAAAATTTAATACGGGGAGTTCATAGATGGGCTTAAACATAATAAAGCGAATGGGTCTGCGTACAGCACCAGCCAATAATAGCGCATCCACATAGCTCACATGATTACATACAATCATCGCACCCCCTTTGTTTGGGATATGCTCCAAGCCTTGGTGTTTCACCCGATAAATGGAATGACTGAGCAACCACACCAAAAACCGCATGGTAAATTCAGGAACCTGCAAGAAAATAAACACTGCAATGGCAATATTCATGAATGCTACGGTTAAGAACAAATCAGGGATACTAAAACCAGCCACACCAAGCAGTACAATACCCATCAGGCTAGCAAACACCATAAACAATGCATTGAGGATATTGTTACTGGCAATAACTCGCGCCCGCTTTGAGTCTTCTGTGCGTGCTTGCACCATGGCATAAAGAGGAACGATATAAAGCCCGCCAGATAAGCCAATCATTGCAATATCAAGCAATATGCGAAGGCTGCCAGGCTGGGCAAAAAAACCTAATGTGCTAAAGCCTTCAACACCACCATAACTATGGGCTGCGAAATAAAGATCAATACCAAATGCACTTAACCCCAGTGACCCCAGTGGCACTAAACCAATTTCCACCCTATGCCCACTCAACCGGTCACATAGCAATGAACCACAGGCAACACCCACAGTAAACGCACAGAGAATCAAGGCAATAACACCCGGAGTTCCATGTAATATCGTCACGGTAAAATTAGGCATCTGTGTCAGGTAGCTGGCACCTAACATCCAGAACCAAGATATACCTAAAATAGCCAAAAACACCGGATGCTTTTCCATAGACAGCCTGACCAGCTGCCAACTAATCCGAGGTACATTCCAGTCAACCTTCAAGTCCGTAGCTTTTGCCTCGGCAACAGGAATCCCCCAGCTACTAAACCAACCGATAGCGGCAACCGTTACGACAGCGATACCTACCAACCATATGGCATCTCCCGAACCACCCATCAAACTACCCATAATGGTGCCAATCAATATGGCAACAAAAGTGCCCATGCCCACTTGAGCATTACCGGCAACCAACTCACTTTCTTTTAAATGTTGAGGAATGATGGAGTACTTCACCGGGCCAAAGAAAGTTGACTGCACTCCCATGAAAAAAAGGACTGTGAACAGTAACCACAATGACTGTAGCCAAAGGGCTAAAAACCCCGTCAACATAATTAAGATTTCAGCAAATTTGATCGTTCGGATAATTTTTGATTTTTCGTACTTGTCCGCCAGTTGGCCAGAAATAGCAGAGAATAAAAAGAAGGGCAGAATAAATAATCCCGCTGCCAGATTAACTAAGATATTCGTGTTTCCTAGCTCAACACTTGCGATACTGGCGCTGACAATAATAACTAATAATGCATTTTTAAAAAGGTTGTCATTTAGTGCCCCAAAAAACTGGGTTAAGAACAATGGCAAAAATCGTCTAGATGCCAACAACTGAAATTGCCCTTTTTCCCCCACTCTACGGCCCACTGTCTTCCCTTATCTGATTTACATATCTCACCACAGCAAGTGACCATCTTGCCGATCTGTTGCAAGATATACAATGATAGCGATATAGCTCACTTGTGCTGACCCTTGTACTTAAAAACATCCCCGCCATAATATCGTCAAGGATTCAGGATGAACGAATGAAGTATTTCCCGCTAATACTATTATTGATTACTAGTTTTCTGCCTTTCACACACACCAATGCAGAAGAAGCACGCTATTGCGATACCCTTAATCTTTATCTGGAAAATGATCTATTCGGTGAAACCGATCTGCACTACACCAATGGCATCCGTGTCTCCTGTGTATCACCAGACCTCAGCTCTTACCTCAATGATGAACGGCTGCCACTCTGGGTACGTGAAGTTAATAACAAACTGCGCTTCTTCCACGGACTAAAAGACGACAATAGTCCAGAACTACAACGTAATCTGGTCATCAGCATGGGGCAACTCATGTTTACTCCTTCAGACAAGGAAGAAAGAGAGATTATTCAGGATGACCGACCCTATGCCGGCTTTCTCTATCTAGGTTTTGGCTACCACACCCGGGACCAGGAACAGCTAGATACAATAGAAATGAATGTAGGCATTGTCGGACCCGCTTCTTTAGCAGAAGAGTCCCAGGACTTTATCCATAAAATTAGAGCCATCGACAAATTTAACGGCTGGGATAACCAACTGGAGAATGAACTAGGTGTTCAATTTATCTATGAGCACAAGCATCGCTTTAAGCTCACCAATAGCTGGCCCCACCAAGACTTTATTGCCCACAGCGGAGTCAGTCTAGGTAATGTAGCTACCCACCTTAACGCAGGTGGTGAATATCGTATTGGCTGGCAACTACCCGAAGACTTCGGTACCGCAGCAGTTAGGCCTGGCGGAGACAACAGCGCTCCGGGTGATGGCGACATTCGCCACTGCAACCAATGGATCTGCGGGCTACATGCTTTTATTTCATTTGATGGCCGATTTGTAGCACGGGATATATTTCTAGATGGCAATACCTTTGAAGACAGCCATAGTGTCGACCGGCGTTCAACCGTAGCCGATGCCGCTATTGGTTTCAGTTTTCTCTCTGGTGGCTGGAAAATTTCATACGCTAAAGTTTTTCGCACTCGTGAATTTGAAGAACAAGACAAATCCCATGAGTATGGTTCATTGTCATTTTCTTATTCTTGGTGACAATTTATTAGTAACAACACTACTTCAACTTTCCGGGTTAAAATACTCCGCACTAATTTGATGTACAGGCTTAAACCTTGCCCGCTCTACGCTATCCCAACCGAAAATTTCATCCGGAACCCAGTTGGCGGAGTTACACCCGCACACCTGCTAGCACGATGCCCGCCTCTCTTAGAGGTTGGTTATTAGATCGCGGCTCTTTGACCCAGCGTTTAATCGATGCCAGTGGGGGTGAATTTCGAGTAGAGGTGTTGAGCCAACATATGGCATTGCCCCTACTTTCTGAAGCCAATGCTTTAGGTCTTCCTACGAGACAACGAGCCGTTGTCCGAGAGGTAATTCTCTACGGTGGGGGTGAACCCTGGGTGTATGCCCGTAGTATTATTCCGGTGAAAACACTGACAGGTCGTTTGAGAAGCTTACGAACACTCGACAACCGACCTCTCGGTGCGTTGCTCTTTAATGATAAAACCATGCAACGTGGCGATATAGAAATTACCTGCATGAATACGGAAAGCCACTTACAGCCTAGTTTGCCACAAGATATTAAAGGCACTGTATGGGGCCGCCGTTCAGTATTTTACCTTGACCAAAAGCCACTATTGGTTAGTGAGATGTTTTTACCGAAGTTTAAGCCTTACAATAACCCCTTAACACTCCACTTTCACCGTTGAACTATTCATTACTGTCAGCCATTAACAATAAGGAAGCTTAAAAAAACTTATGCCTTCTTTTAATATATCCCTGTTCAAAGCACGCTTACCGGATTTCCTACAGTTAATGCGGTTTGATAAACCCATTGGCACACTGCTGTTGCTTTGGCCTACCCTTTGGGCGCTGTGGTTTGCAGCTGAAGGTGCTCCCAGTACAAAAAACCTGATTATTTTTATTCTTGGCGTCGTATTAATGCGCGCTGCTGGCTGTGTAATTAATGATTTCGCTGACCGAAATGTGGATGGATGTGTAGAGCGCACCCAAAACCGCCCCATTCCCAGAGGAGCAGTAAGCAGCAAAGAAGCCCTGATACTGTTTGCTCTGTTATGCACCTCAGCCTTTATTTTGGTGTTATTGACCAATGGCCTGACAATCAAACTGGCTTTTGTCGCAGTTGCATTGGCCGCCTGCTACCCCTTTATGAAACGTTTTACCCACTTGCCACAGGTGATATTAGGTGCGGCATTTGCCTGGAGCATTCCCATGGCCTTTGCAGCCGAATCTGGAAAACTACCTACTGAGTTATGGGCTCTTTATGCCGCAGTGGTGTTGTGGACCGTAGCTTACGATACTTTTTATGCCATGGTTGACCGAGAAGATGACATAAAAATTGGGGTGAAATCTACCGCTGTTCTATTTGGTGATATGGATATTGCTATCACCTCATCACTGCAAGTATTAGTGCTTATTGCACTCGCTATGACCGGAGCTAACTTTGGTAGAGGATTATGGTTTTTCCTTTCGGTTGCCATTGCAGCACTCTTGTTTCTTTACCAACAATACCTGATTCGCGAACGTGATCGTGATGCCTGCTTTAAAGCATTTCTCAACAATAACTATGTTGGGGCTATTATATTTATCGGGTTGGCAATGGACTATCAGTTGGGAAGCCACTAACAAAATTCAAACTTTTCTACTATTGTCATATTTTTGTCACAACTTCGTCATGTAATGGGTTCTGAAAGCCTTTGAGATATAAAGAATCATTTAGTGGGTACACGAAGAACATATTGATATAAAAACTATGAACAGCAAAACAATTTTAGTTGTCGATGACGAACCAGCCATACGCGATATGATCAGCACCGCACTGGATGTGGCTGGTTATGAGTGCCTTCAAGCAGAAAATGCCCAACAGGCTCACGGTATGATTATTGATGAACAGCCTGATTTAGTACTGCTTGACTGGATGATGCCAGAAACCAGTGGTATTGAACTGATCCGGCGCTTGCAACGGGATGACCTTACCAAAAATGTACCTGTGATTATGCTTACGGCCAAAACTGCAGAAGACAACATGGTGCAGGGCCTTGAATCAGGTGCCGATGACTTTATCACCAAGCCATTTTCTCCACGGGCTTTGGTGGCGAGAATTAATGCTGTACTGCGCCGAGCAGAAGCAGAGCTACCCCAAGAGCCGATACAGGTAGACCAGCTATTGTTCGACCCTATCAGCCATAGGGTCACGATAGATAATCATCCCATTACTATGGGCCCTACAGAATTCAGATTATTAAGCTTCTTCCTGACTCACCAAGAACGCGTTTATTCCCGAGGCCAAATCCTTGATCATGTATGGGGTGGTAATGTCTATATGGACGAGCGTACGGTGGATGTCCATATTAGGCGTCTACGCAAAGCAATTTCACTTGAAGGCCATGACCGCTTCATTCAGACTGTGCGTGGCGCGGGCTACCGCTTCTCCACCAAAGTTGTCGAAGAATAGGAATCAACTCTTTGCATAGAGGTCTCCAAACAGAAATACAGCGAATCTCTCTGCTAACTCTGTTTCTGTTAATTTTTGGGTTTCTCAACGGTCATCTTTTACTGACACTTCTTGTCGGTGGTGGCCTTTACATGCTATGGACCTTTTCACATATAGCTAAACTTTATGATTGGCTAGACCAGGGTTGCTCTGGCCTCCCCCCTGAAGCGAGTGGCGTTTGGGGCGATATGACCGACTACCTCTACCGCATGCAACAGCGCAATGAACGCGCCAAGCAAAGCCGTAGGAACCTCTCTGAACGTGTACGCAATATTACCTCAGCCTTGGCAGATGGTGTTCTAACCCTAGGCCCTGACAGGGTACTGGAATGGTGGAACCCCGCATCTAAAAAACTGTTAGGGCTGAAAAAAAGTGACCGAGGTCAGTCTATTATCAATTTAGTACGAGACCCACGTTTCGTTGCTTTTATCCAAAGCGATTCACTCTCTACTCCACTGGAACTAACCTCTCCAGAAGACCCGACCAAAACACTACTTTTTAGTGCCGCTGAATTTGGTGAAGGCGATATAATTTTGGTCGTTCAAGATATTACTCGACTTCGTAATCTCGAGCAGATGCGCCAAGACTTTGTAGCAAATATCTCCCATGAACTACGCACTCCTCTCACCGTATTATCGGGTTATACCGAAACACTGATAGACAGTGCTGATGATGTGCCAAAGGGTTGGAAAAAAGCCCTGAATCAGATGCAACAACAAACTGATCGTATGAGTGCTTTAGCTAACGATTTAGTCATGCTATCCCAGCTGGAATCGACACGAACACCTCCCCCTAGCACCCCTGTAGACACTGCAAGCTTACTTCAACAAATTGCTGAGGATGCCAAGGTTATTGCACAGGAAAATAATGACACCGAGAGCAATGACATCATCACTATCGACTGCTCTGATGGCATTATGATCAACGGTGATACCAAAGAGTTATATAGTGCATTTTCCAATCTGGTCTTCAATGCCATTAAACACAATCCGCCAGGCACAGAAATTCAAATCAAAAGTTATACCGACAAAAAAGCCAATGTGATTGAGGTTTCTGATAATGGCAATGGTATTGACCCCAAACACATCCCCCGTTTGACCGAACGCTTCTACCGAGTAGATCATAGTCGCGCCACCACTACTGGCGGCACAGGGCTTGGCCTTGCCATTGTGAAACACGTTTTAATGCGACACGGCGGCTCATTAAAAATCTTTAGCACCCTAAGCAAGGGCAGTACATTTATCTGCCACTTCCCTAAACCAAAGTCGAAGCCTTAAACTATTGTTCTACTCAAACAACAGCATTGATCTCACCAAAAGGTAAGGTATTGGATATCCAAGTACTTAACTGCATCGATGAATGCCCACCAGAGCAATGGGATAACTTGTTTAAATCCCGTTACCCTTTTATACAACATCGCTTTCTTTCCCTATTAGAATCATCGGGCAGTGTATGTGCTGACACTGGCTGGGAACCAAAGCACCTCTTAATAGAACAAAATGGTAAACCCATTGCCGCTATGCCTATGTATTTAAAGCAGCATTCCTGGGGCGAGTATGTTTTTGATCATTCCTGGGCAGATGCGTACTACAACCATAATTTGGATTACTACCCAAAACTGGTTACAGCTATACCTTTTACTCCAGCCATAGGCCCAAGGCTCGGAATAGCCTCAGGCATTGATACGACTGAGTTTTTTCCTGAATTTGTCGAAACACTCCAAAATTGCGCCATAGAATGGAATGCTTCCAGTTGGCACCTACTATTTCCTGAGAATTCACTGACCAAAGAACTACAACCGCACAACACCATGAAGCGTACAGGCGTTCAATATCACTGGATCAACGCAAATTATTGTAATTTCGAGGATTTTACTGACAAGTTAGCATCAAGAAAGAGAAGGAATATTTTAAAAGAACGGCGTACTGCCAACCAAAAACTTAATATTAAGCGCCTGGAAGGTAAGGATATAACCCCAGATTGGTGGGAATTTTTCCACATCATGTATCAGAGAACCTACATAAAACGCAATGGAACAGGCGGCTACCTCACGGAAAACTTTTTCCAAAATCTTGGCGCTGTCATGGGCGATCAGATCATGATGTGTGTAGCAGAAGAGGAAGATGGTACAAAAATGGCCGCAGCGCTGTTCTTCTTTGATAACAATACACTTTACGGCCGCTATTGGGGCTGCCTTCGAGAATACGACTTTCTCCACTTTGAGCTCTGTTATTATCAGGGCATTGAATTTGCAATTGAGCAAAAACTCTCTCGTTTTGATGCCGGTGCCCAGGGTGAACATAAGATAAAAAGAGGGTTTCAGCCCATAGAGACTCACTCGCTGCATTGGGTAAATCATCCAGACTTTGCCCATGCAATACAGCGTTTTTTAAATCAAGAAACTCTTCAGATCAAACAATATATTTCTCAATCATGCGAACTGCTACCTTATAAAATGACAACTAAATAATTTATGCTGCTTTGCTGCCAATGACGACCAAAGGCCTACGTTATGAAAAAATATACATACAGAACTAAATTTAACTTCTTCATTGTTAGTGTTCTCACACTCTTGATGTTCTCAGCTTCAGCACAAGCTGCCAGCAAAATGGAGATTGATTTATATGTGGAAGATGCATTGAAGCAATTTCAAAAACATACAACTGCTGGAACAAAATTGGCCAAAGAAGCCAAAGGAATTTTGATCTTTCCAAAAACCTACAAGGCTGGTGTTGTTATCGGGGGTGAATATGGAGAGGGAGCACTAAAAATCGGTGGTTCGACTGTAGGTTATTACAGCATTGCTGCAGCCTCTATTGGTGCTCAATTAGGTGCCCAAATGAGATCGCAAGTTATTTTATTTATGACCGATGAAGCGCTGAACAAATTTCGCAATAGTGACGGCTGGGAAGCTGGTATAGATGGTAGTGTTGCCATTGCCACGATTGGCGCAGGTGAAGAGATTGATACACATACTGCCCAACAATCTATTATTGGGTTTATTTTTTCCAATAAAGGTTTAATGTTCAATCTCAACCTTGAAGGATCAAAGATCACTCCAATTAATAGATAATATAAAAATGGGTTGCCATTTTACTGGCAACCCTCTCATTATCTGCATGTACACTTCTAGATAAACTATTTTTCTTGCTGTGCCCGCTCTTTCATTGAAGCTAATGCTTTATTTATATTTCCGCCAATCAGGTTTGATACTTCCATTGATATTTTGGGAGACTGATTGGCTAAAGCTCTACCATCATCTGTTTTGAAAAAAGCATTAATATTTTTTAATTCTTTTTCGGTAAATTTATCCGAGACAATTTTAATTGTTGGATCCCTTACAACATCCCAACCCATATATGAGTTAAAAAATAGCATCAATTCTTCTTTATTTAACTTTGGGTTTCTTAGGCTCAAGTGATTGACATAATTTTCAATCGTAATATCAAATAACTGTTTTGTATTTGTTAGTTCAAGATACTCTAAAGCTAATTTATTTTTATCTTCTGCAAAAGTATTTGCACTAATAAAAACAATAACGCACATAATATATTTTAAAAATTTCATAACATTCCTTTATCTTTAATTTTTTACTATTAAATATCGCCATCAATAATTTTATTAATACGTCTTCGCACCAGAGACATAATAGTATCACTACCAAGATCTAAACTTTTTTCAGAAATATATCTTTTTATTTTTTCCCAACGTTCGTTATCCCTTAGCTTCTCCGCATACTCATGGCCCTTCCAGGTAAGCCCTGACATTTCTTTTTCGCCGTAGTCATCGTCACTGGTACTAATAAAATCTGCATTTACTAGTAGTTGTAAATGATAGGTTATTTTTTCATTGCCGTATTTTTCAAGACTTTCTGGATATAAATAACCATTCTCTGAAAAATTCAAAAAAGCATCCATGTCCTCAGCATTCTCTATCTCTATCAAAATATCCCTAATCAAATCCCAATCACGTTTCATACTATTTATCCGTTGCTTGAATTTTTTCGATTTTCTCTATCTCTTCATCAGTAAGCGGCCCATAAAACCTAGGATAACCCCAACCATAGCCCCAACGAAATGTTGTCGGGAAAAATGGTGTCCCGCCTACCCGCACACCGGCCAACATCAATAATGCCACCTCTGGCTCGCCAACCTGTGCAACACAGGTCTCTAATGCCTTATTTGATTCCAACCTCTCGCTGTACGTACCGCCCTTCCAATAGTCATAATCATGGGCAGTACAGCACTTTAGCCATAATTCATTTTGTTCAAATGTTCCATTGGGAAATGAACTGCACCCATCACTTTTAAAAGGCTTAATTTCTCCTGCCTGGATAGCATTTGATACTAATAAATTTAAAGCCAAAAACAGGAATACTTTTAAATCCATTTTATTAATTTAATTTCTTTGCCAAACTAACAATCGATTATTGGCAGGCATTTCATTATCTTCTATTAACGATAAGCCTATCTTTCCAGCCAATTTATTTATCGCTTCAAAATCTCGTATCCCCTGATGATGAGCTTTCTGTTTTAGCCATTGATCAAAACGGGCATTACTTTCACTAGTAAACTTACCGTTGTAATTAAACGGGCCATAAATGGCTAAGGTTGCATTCGGCTCCATCGCCGAATCAAGACCAGCAAACATATTAACAACTGATGACCAAGCCATGATGTGGCAGGTGTTTGCAGTAAATGCTGCATCTACTGGATCAAATAGCCAAGGCAGGTGATCAGCATCAAGGGGCAGAGGTGAACGTAAATTTTCCGCAGGATTATCATCTATCCATGCATTGATACCTTCATGGTTGTGTTCTAGATCCGCTGTTTGCCAAATTAACTGGGGCAATTGAGGTGCAAAGTGAACTGCATGCTGACCAGTGCCACTACCAATTTCCAACACCTGCTTGCGATCAGAAAATACTCTTAACAATATATCTAAAATCGGCTGCTTATTATTTTCACAAGCTTGAGAAAATGGTTTTTCTCCCAACATTTTGCACTCCTATTCAGCAGCTTCTCGAGTAAACACCCATTCCCGAGCAGAAGACATTGCTGGATTAAAACTATAACCATCAATATCAAATTGTTTTAACTGTTCAGGGTCTTCGATCTGGTTTTCTATGATATAGCGGCTCATCAATCCCCTGGCTTTTTTAGCGAAAAAACTGATGATCTTATACTTATCATTTTTCCAATCTTTAAATACCGGTGTTATAACTTCAGCATTCAGGCTTTTAGGTTTAACCGATTTAAAATATTCATTCGATGCCAAATTAATCAGCACTTGAGAATTTTCTTCTTTGAGTTCCTGATTCAGACCTTCCGTAATCTTTTCTCCCCAAAACTCATAAAGATTACTTCCTCTTTTGTTCGCCAGTTTGGTTCCCATTTCAAGGCGGTAGGGCTGCATTAAATCAAGAGGGCGCAATAAACCGTACAAACCGGACAAAATACGTAGGTGATTTTGTGCCCAATTTAACTGACCCCCGGATAAACTCTCTGCATCCAAACCTGTATATACATCGCCCTTGAAGGCAAGCACCGACTGTTTGGCATTGTCTGTTGTAAATTCAGGCTGCCAATTAAGGTAGCGGCCAAAATTAAGGTCACCTAATTTGGCACTAATGCCCATCAAATCAGAGACTTCTGGTGGAGAAAGTTGTCTAAGTTCTTCAATGAGCTCTGCGGAATCATCCAGATAATCCGGCAGGCTATGGCGCGAAATAGTCGCTGGGGTTTCATAATCCAATGTTTTTGCTGGAGAAATAACGACTAACATGAGTACACTTTTGCTCCTATATGGTTTTCTATTAAATGATGATTACCGTAATTTATTGTTGTCAGCTTGTAATCAGAGGTTGTTGAAATCAACCAATCTGAAGCTAAACCGTTTACACCTATATGATGTTCATTATACTCGTTTCAATATTACCCGCCTGATAAGGATTTTCCATGAATTGGATGCTTAAACTGCCTGTTGCCATTTTTACGTTATGTTGCGTATTAACAGGCTGTTCAGTAAACCCTGTGACTGGTGCAACAGAATTTTCACTGATGTCTCCCGAAAAAGAAGTTGCCATTGGTACCAGTAATTATGGACTCAGCCAGCAATCACAAGGCGGGCGCTACTATATCGACCCTGATCTTCAGGTTTATATCAGTGGCATCGGAAAAAAACTGGCAGCAGCCAGTCAGCGCCCTAACCTACCCTATGAATTTGTAGTGCTAAACAACTCCACCCCCAACGCCTGGGCACTACCTGGCGGTAAAATTGCCGTTAATCGCGGTCTATTACTTTATTTAGATGATGAATCTGAACTTGCTGCCGTACTTGGGCATGAAATTGTCCACGCGGCTGCCCGACACAGTGCCGCACAAATGACACGTGGTACTTTTATTGGCTTGGGTGCTGCCGCTGTTGGTGCTTTAGGTAGTTCTTATGGACTTGGAGAGGTCGGTAATCAGGCGGCCCAAATGGGCGCCGCTGCCTGGATGGCAAAATATGGTCGCAGTGATGAATTAGAGGCTGATGCTTATGGCATGGAATACCTCGCAAAAACAGGCTACGACCCCTATGGCGGTGTTAGGGTGCAAGAAGCGTTTGTAAAACTAAGCGAAGGGCGCCAGCAGGACTTTTTAAGTGGACTGTTTGCCAGTCATCCGCCTTCCCAAGAGCGCGTCGATGCGAACCGTATCAAAGCCGCAACCATGCCCAAAGGCGCCAGACATAGAGATCGATATCAACGCAAGATCGCGCAACTTAAAAGGGATAAACCTGCCTATGATGCCGAGGCAGAAGCCATAAAAGCACTCAATGCTAAAAACCCCAAAAACGCATTGGCCCAATTGGATAAAGCCATAAGAATTCAACCTAATGAGAGTTCATTTTGGGAGCTTCGTGGCCATGCCTGGGAAATGAGTAAAAACCCAACCAATGCTGAGAAAGCATTTACCACTGCTATAGGTAAAAACCCTGATCTTTTCAGCCCCTATCTCTATCGGGGTATTACTCGCTTTGAACAGGGTAAAAAATCAGGTGCCAAATCTGATTTAGAAAAAAGCCACTCACTACTACCAACACCACCTTCCAGCTATTTTTTGGGTGAAATCGCATTAGAAAGTGGCGACAAACAAGGTGCGATCAAGTATTTCCAAACCGCCGCACAGGGTAGTGGGGAAATTGCTAAAAATGCTGCTGCAAAGCTGGCTGTTCTTGAGCTTGCAACAGCTCCTTATAAGTATGTATTAAGTAGAATCTCTCTCGGCGATGACAGCTATATGAGAATAACAGTGAAAAATAACAGCCCTGTCACTGTGACAAATGTGGAATTACAGTTGTCAGAAATGGCCAATGCATTTCTAGTGGGTAGCAGCTCCACCCTTAAAGGGCCCCCGCAACTTAAATCTGGGCAGCAAGCCACGATTAAAACCCGGATCGGCCCTTTCAATGAGACGGCTGAAATTGCCAAATACCGTATTAAGGTTTCCAGGGTTCAAGTGCCTGAACAATCTTAGGGAACCACTGAAAAACTACCTTACTCGATCTAGCGTTGTCGCTAATGCGCCTACTTTTGGTAAATTTGACCTCAAAAGACCCAAAGCACTCGCTGCGCTCATGGGGCCGGCCCTGCTCATTTATGAGCTATAAACTCCGCTTTTTCGGCCAAATTTGCCTAGCCAGCTCTTCGCCGCCTACGTTTTTCAGCGGTTCCCAAAAACTGGCCAACCAGTAATTTTCTGAGGTTATACGCTGAGCCTGTCTGTAAGAAATTGCATACAGGCTCGCACCCTGGCATTACCCCTGTAATCTGGATGCGTGAGCAGCCATATATCTGAGGAAAACGATACTTCTTTTTGCTCCCCTCTTTTATCGTCTGCCTTTATCTTCCCAACCAATTGCAATCCTTCAGCCACATCAGCGGGCAATAGAGCCACACCCACGCCTTGCCTTGCCAAAGCAGCCATTGCCATAAAAGTGTTAGTCCGCACAACGATGTTTAATTTCTCCGCATGTTTTTCAAGCCACTGCATTGATTTAATACGGAGTAAACCCCTGTCAGGTCCAATTAACGGATAACTTGCTAATTGACGAATACCAAATGACCCCATGGTTTTTTTAAAAAAATGAGGGCTGCCATACAGGTTCCAGGGCATGGTAAAAAGTTTTCTGCCTATCAGATGTTCAGGTGGAGAAGAGGTTGAACGTATCGCTATATCAGCCTCGAGGCGAGAGAGATTAAAATCATCCCCGCTGGCTAACAACTCTATATCGATTCCCGGATATAGTACTCTAAACTCTGCTATCAGGGGCGGCAAACTGTAACAGGAAAAACCATCTGGTGCGGTAATACGTATTGTCCCTTTAAGGGTTTGATCACCCCCGACAATTAACCGGTCTACCTCATCAATTGCTGTGGTTATCTGCTCAGTCCTAGCAACAAGCGCTTCCCCAGACCCCGTTAAAATATATCGAGCATCCCGACGCTCGAACAAACGAACCCCAAGCTTTGTTTCCAATGTGTTGATACGTCGAAATACCGTTGAATGGTTTACGCCTAGACGCTTACAAGCACCATTCAATGTTCCCGCCTCAGCAATAGCGTGGAAATAACGCAGGTCATCCCAATTATGCACGCCCTATAACCTACCTTTGTTTAAACCTTTAATTTGCATTTATGCAAATATAGATTTCAATTATTGATGATTTTATTTCGAAATTGCAATAGCCATACTTTCCGATATCAAATTAATCCAATAAGGAGCACATCATGAACAACTACTCTGATTACGGCACAACACTATTACGCATCAGCCTGGGTATTATCTTTATCGCCCACAGTCTTTACCTAAAATTAGTCGTTTTTACCTTACCCGGCACCGTAGGTTTCTTTGAAAGCATTGGGCTACCAGCGATCTTGGCTTATGTGACCTTTGCTGTAGAAGCCATTGGCGGCATTGCACTGGTATTAGGATTACATGCTCGCTGGGCAGCACTAAGCCTTATTCCTATCTCTCTAGGAGCAACTTGGGCTCATAGCAGTGCAGGGTGGGTGTTTAGTAATGCTGGAGGCGGTTGGGAATACCCTCTGTTTCTCGCAGTTGCATCTGCAGTAATTGCACTTCAGGGTAATGGCCGCTTAGCCTTACAGCATCAGTAAGTATCACTAGCTGAATAAGATCGTGAACACTATTGGGTTAACAACCCAATAGCTCTCGTGTTTACTTACACTATCTACTTAGCTTCAGCTTTTATTTTTTGTAGGATCAATTAGAAGGATAAAAAATGAATCATTTAAATAATGACGCCATGAAACAATTATTCACAGAGGCACGAACCTACAGTAATTGGCAGGATAAAGGGGTTGCTGCAGAAACCCTCCGTGAACTCTATGACCTAGCAATCATGGGGCCTACAAGTATGAACACTCTACCTGCCAGGTTTGTATTCCTTACCACACCTTTTGCCAAGCAAAAGCTACTGCCAGCACTTGCTGAAGGTAATCATACAAAAACACTGTCAGCCCCCGTCACAGTGATTGTTGCCCATGACCCCAGATTCTATACACATTTACCAGAGCTGTTTCCCCATGCATCCGGAGCAGATCAAATGTTTGCCAATGATGAAACTCTCTCCTCCGTTACTGCATTTAGGAACGGGACTCTTCAGGGTGCTTGGCTCATTATGGCTGCACGCGCTTTGGGACTAGATTGTGGCCCCATGTCTGGTTTTGATAATGAAAGAACTGATGAAATCTTTTTTGCCGACAATGGCTGGCAATCAAATTTCCTGATCAACATTGGCTACGGCATTAAAGAAAAGCTCCATGACCGAGGTAAACGCCTCAGCTTTGATCAAGCCTGTACGCTTATTTAACGCCTATACTTTGGTTTAAGCCCAATGTTGCTAAAGCCACGCTGACATAGCTTCCAGACAAAGGCTCGGTTACTAAAGGCTCAGTCTAACAAGGAACCGTCTAATTATGTAAAGGAGAGAGACAACGTCAAAAATGTCCCTTGAGAATATTCGAGATCAAATTCGGCAAACGACACATGAAGATGAACAACTGTGTGTTGAGCGCCTTCTGGCAGAAAAGTCCGTTGCAGAAGATTCACAGCAAAAAGCTGTATTAATCGCTCGTGAGCTTGTTACCCAATGTCGGAAGCAACATAACCATGAGGGCACATTAGAGGCTTTTTTGCACGAGTTTGGCTTATCAAACAATGAAGGCGTAGCCTTGATGTGTCTGGCGGAAGCCCTGCTACGCATACCCGATGAAAGCACCGCCGATAAGTTTATCGCTGAAAAAATTCAGGAAGGAAATTGGGAAAGCCACTTGGGCCACTCCGATTCTCTGTTTGTGAATGCTTCTATATGGGGATTGGTGCTAACGGGCAAAATCTTTCCTTCAGAACTAAAGCCTCTTACGTCAGAAATTCTAGAACCAGAAATTACGGATGACACCCAAGGCTGGCTGAAAAATCTCCGTACCCGATTGGGAGAAACCGTAGTACGCAAAGCTGTACTTCAGGCAATGCGGATCATGGGGAGCCAGTATGTCCTGAACAGTACTATCGAAAAAGCCATCGCAGAGAATCCACCATCAGATTCAACCCTAGATGATACAACTGGCAACAAACTGTTTTCCTTCGATATGCTCGGCGAAGGTGCTAGAACCGAAAAGGATGCCTTGCGCTATTTTGAAGCCTACGCTAATGCCATTGATACCATCGGCCAAAAAACCATAAGCCAAAGCAACCCTGCAGGTGATGTCTATTCCGCTAATGGTATATCAGTCAAATTATCTGCTCTTTACCCCCGCTATGAATATTCACAACGGGAAAGCGTTTTATCGACCCTATTACCCCGTATAAAAAAACTGGCCTTGGCCGCAAAGCATTATTCCATTGGCCTCAGCATTGATGCGGAAGAAGCTCGCCGGTTGGACCTTTCACTCGATATCTTTGAATCACTGGCGAAAGATCCAGATCTAGCTGGCTGGCAGGGGCTTGGCTTTGTGCTTCAGGCTTATCAAAAAAGGGCACCTTTGGTTGCCCACTGGTTAATAAAGTTAGCTGAAGAAACAGAACGCTGTCTGATGGTGCGTCTGGTTAAAGGCGCTTACTGGGATGCTGAAATTAAATATGCCCAGGAACAGGGTATGCCGGACTATCCGGTATTTACCCGCAAGGTAAACACCGACCTTTGCTATCAACACTGCGCCCAGCTATTACTCAGTGCTCCCAAGGCCATTTACCCACAATTTGCCACACACAATGCTCATACCATCGCTCTAATTTTAACCATGGCTGAAAAAAGTAAATTCGAGTTTCAACGCCTTCACGGTATGGGCGAGTTGCTTTACCAAACGCTATTTCAATATCTGAAACAAAACCAAAGCGCTGCTCCATCTGTAAATACACCCCCTATACGTATCCCTCCTATACGTATATATGCACCCATAGGACAGCATCGTGAGCTTTTACCCTATCTGGTCAGGCGATTGTTAGAAAACGGCGCAAACAGTTCGTTTGTTAATCGCTTTCTTGATGAGAAAATGCCCGTTGAATCATTAATACAAAATATTGAATCACAAGCGCTCAAGGCTACGCCCTATCGCCATAAACAGATTCCTGTACCTTCAGACCTCTATTATCAAGACGGCACACAAAGACAAAATTCTCCCGGCATAGATCTCAATAACCCCACATCAGTAAAGCCACTGCTCGAATCCATGGCAACAGCTATACAACAACCACTTACGGGCTGTTCTATTGTGGGTGGTAACTCTCTCTTGAAGGTGCCTAACCTCAGTGAACAAACTGTAGAACAAGCTACCAACGATTTACTCCCCATCACATCACCCAGCAACAGAAGTAAAACCATTGGTTATTACCACCCCGCTAACAATAAAGATATTGGAGAAGCCTTTTCTTTAGCTCATTCAGCACAACCCGAATGGGATGCTTTGGGGGGTGAACACCGCGCCATACTTTTAAACAAAATGGCTGATGCCCTTGAACAAGAAATGCCCACTTTGATGTCAATTATTGTTGCCGAAGCAGGGCGGACAATAGCCGATGCTTTAGCTGAAGTTCGAGAGACCATCGACTTCTGCCGCTATTATGCTGAGCAAGCAATTAAGCATTTTTCCACCCCCATATCGTTACCTGGGCCAACAGGTGAGCAGAACCAATTAAGCCTCCACGGTCGAGGTGTCTTTCTCTGTATTAGCCCTTGGAATTTCCCCCTCGCCATTTTTACCGGACAAATTGCTGCAGCACTCGCAGCGGGTAATTCCGTCATAGCCAAGCCTGCCTCTAGCACACCATTGATCGCAACCTACGCAGTAAGGCTATTTCATAAGGCTGGAATACCCGTCAACAACTTACACCTTGTTATTGTATCTGGGCGGTTATCAAGTGAGTTAATGCTTACTAACAAACATTTATCTGGCGTGGTATTTACAGGATCTAATGACACAGCAAAACATATACAACTGCAGCTCGCCCAAAGGCCTGGGGCTATTTTACCGTTGATTGCAGAGACTGGCGGGCAAAATGTCATGATCGCTGACTCAACCGCATTACCCGAACAATTGGTTGATGATGTTATTCAATCGGCATTTTTTAGTGCGGGCCAGCGTTGTTCTGCCCTCAGGGTTCTGTTTCTTCAGGAAGACATCGCTGATGATATTTTGACCATGTTAGCGGGCTCATTAGAAACTTATCAACTAGGCGACCCGGCAAAATTATCCACTGATATAGGCCCGGTTATCGATGAACGAGCACAACAACATTTGCTGCAGCATATTGAAAACATGATGGTAGAAGGGCACCTAGTTTCCAAATTATCACTTCCCCATGAATTGGAAAACTCTCTATCAAGAAGCTCTCTATCAAGAAAAAATGAACTAAAAAATGGGTCTTTTGTTACCCCCCATATTTTTGAGATTAGCTCTCTCGATCAACTTCCAGAGGAAGTCTTTGGCCCGGTTCTTCATGTTATTCGTTACCGAGCTGATGAGCTTAATCATGTGCTTACTCAGATTAACAAAAATGGGTATGGACTAACCTTAGGCGTTCATAGTCGAATTCAAGCATTCGCTGACTATATTTTTAATCACACAATGGTGGGCAACACCTATATCAATCGCAATATGGTGGGGGCGGTTATTGGAACCAACCCCTTTGGTGGCTGTAGATTATCTGGAACAGGACCAAAGGCCGGTGGCCCTCATTATCTACTTCGTTTTTCCACAGAAAAAACACGGACGGAAAATATAACTGCCAGAGGCGGAAATACAGTGCTGTTTAGATTATTGGATGATTAAACAAACCGGCTGTAAAAACTAGTTCGCAGTAGGCAAAACTTAGGGAGCGACAACTTAGGTGGTATTCAAGCCTTTTTAACATCGTTTACCTTTGATCGACTCCCGAGATCAGCAGCCACAGGCTCTTGTTCACAGTAAAAGTAATGTTAAGTATTTGATTTTAAACAATACTGATTTATGATCAGTGGCCATGGATTGGATAACAAAAGCAGGGACTAGGCTTCTTTTGTCAAATAACAAAACCTCCCGCCTGCTCCAACCCATTGTAAATAAACAAGAATAATGTTGGCTTAATCATTTTTGACCCTGAACAAGGGGCCAAAGTGTTATAAAGCCTTAGGCTTTTGAATTAACTGTTATGTGCCAGAGAGGGTAAGTAGTTGATACCGACCGAATGCAAGATGGAAGACTTGTCGAGCCTGGAGAAGCTTCAGCCAAATATGATATTGAATCTAGTATTTAGCAGGGTCGACGCAAATTTCGAGAGAAAGACTACGGTATACAGAAAAATTATTGTTCGATTAATAGACAAGGCACTGGATGAGTACAATGAGGCGCGAAGCCTTATTGTCAACCAAATTCTAGAGGGAAAGCGTTCAAATGACGATATGAGGAAAAAAGGACGTGTGATTTACATGCTTAAATTTGTCGATCATATGGAAAACCTCATTGGAACACTACGTCGGATACTTAGGCTATTTGAAAAGTTAAAAGGGAATACCCAAGGGTTGGCTTTCCCGAGAGCAATAAGAAGACAAATAGAATCATTATCCACTCCCTTGGTTGAATTGAGGAATACTATAGAGCATGTTGAGGAGGCCATACAAAAAGATGAGATAAAGGAGGACGAACCTGTAATGATAAAGATTACAAAAGATCAAGGTGGAGTAGAAGTTGGAAGTAATACCATTAGTTTTTTTGAAATAAGCATTCTGATCAAGAAGCTTCATGGGTTGGGACAAGACTTAGTCAGTTGGAGAGTTAGTGACAGCTTGGCGGAGAAAAATAGCACATAACAAGGTGCTTGTTCGGACGCAAACTACGCTGCGCTTCATCTACGCCGCACAGCTTTAACGTTATGGCAACGGCCATTAATCCTCTGGCCTTTCACCGTCTGACCGTATCTCACCCGTAAACTCCGGCTGACGCCTTTCACGCATGGCATTTAGGCCTTCCAGCAGATCTTTTGATTGGCGACAATTTTGCACAATGGTTTGAGCATTCTCGGCACATTCTTCGGTATATAAGCTGCCTTCCACCATTTGGTCACAGATTTGCTTCATGCCTGTTACCGCCAATGGTGCTAATTTACTCAGATTTTCAGCCATTTGCTCCGCGGTTTCAGTGAGCTCATCCCTTTCAACCAAATGGGTTAGGTAACCTCCTGATAACAGGGTTTCAGCATCTAAAGTTTCTGCTGCCATCAATAATCGTTTTGCTGTATTCACACCCAAACGCTGGATATAACGCTGGATGCCATTGATGGGGTAACAAAGCCCAAAACGGGCTGCTGGTATTTGTACTGTCATGCCCTTTACCCCAATTCGAAAATCACAACAGAGGGAAATTTCTGCGCCACCACCAAAGGCACTGCCATTCATGGCACAGATTGTTGGGATCTTAATTTTCGCAAGCCTGTCCGTAAGCTTCTGAAAAAGGTCTTCGATGGCGCCATCGCCTTCCAATTCAGCGAGTGAAACACCTGCACAGAATGTTTTTGGGCCATTGCCGGTAATAACCAAAACCCTGAGCTCCGGCCTAGTTTCTACGCACTCTAAATGGGATAAGAACAGCTCAATATCATTTGCTGAAAGAGAATTATGCTTCTGGGGGTTATTGAGGGTAATGGATGCAATTGCCCCTTTAAGGATCAGGCTAATAGCTCCGTTAATATCACTCATCAATTTACCCTTAGAAAGGAACCTTGGAAATATCTGATTGGTACTCGGGCTGGAACTAGGGCTGGGTGATGACTCTTACTATTACTAATCGTACCAACTCTTGTTACCTGCCAACCCTTATTAAGAGTAACGTTTATTGATCTCTTCTACTGCGACATGATACTTCGCGCGCATTTCCTGAATATGGGTAATGTTAACTCCCAAGTCTCTCAATAAACCATCCGCAATGCTGTAAATCCAGCCATGCACTGTCAACTCCTGACCCCGTGCCCAGGCATCTTTAATGATGTTGGTTTTGCAGACATTGACCACCTGCTCCGCCACATTGAGCTCACAGACTTTATTGATCAACTCAGCACTATCTTGACCATCTTTGAGAAAGCTCTGGTGGATGTATTGCACGTCTTGAACATTGAGTAGCCAGTTATCAATAAGGCCTAATCTTTGCCGCTCAACTGAGGCTTTTACACCACCACAGCCATAGTGGCCACACACTATTACGTGCTTAACTTTTAGGTATTCTACGGCATATTGCATCACGGATAAGCAGTTTAGATCACTGTGTACAACCATGTTGGCAACGTTGCGATGAACAAATAATTCACCTGGCATCAGGCCTACAATTTCATTGGCGGGAACCCGGCTGTCGGAGCAACCAATCCATAGATATTCTGGCGCCTGCTGCTTGGAAAGCTGCTCAAAAAATGTGGGATCACTTTTCTTAACTGACTCGGCCCAAGCAACATTTTTTTTGAACAAATCTTCCACGAAGGTAACTCCTTATATTTAACTGATGGTCTGAATTAGAGGGACCAGTTTAAGGACTATTTGGGCATAAAAAAACCGGAAATTTTTTCCGGTCTTTTTAACAGCAACTAAAGGCAGATTAGAGTTTAGCTGGATTGGTATGGCGGATATCCCGACCCTGAACCAGATATACAATATGCTCACATATATTCTTGGCATGATCTCCTACACGCTCCAAGGAACGGAGCGCCCATAGAATATTCATGGAGCGGGAAATACTGCGCGGGTCTTCCATCATATAAGTGATCATTTCCCTCAAGGCTGTTTTGTAATCCATATCCACTTCTCGATCTTCATGCATCGTGGCAATCGCTGCCTCTGCATCGAACCGAGAAAATGCATCGAGGGAATCATCAAGCATTTTTCTTACGCAGTTACCAATATGACGTACTTCCATATAACCGCGTGGGGCATTACCTTCTTCAGATAACTTAATGGCCATCTTGGCAATTTTCTGGGCTTCATCACCAATACGCTCAAGGTCACGGATGGTCTTTGTCACCGCAATGACCAAGCGCAGATCCGTAGCCGCTGGCTGTCGACGGGCAATCAGCGTAATACAGGTTTCATCGATGTCCATTTCCATTTCGTCAATTTGTGATTCAACCTCAATCACACGCTCAGCTAACCCACTATCGGCATCTTCCAGAGCACGGATTGCATCACCCACTTGTTTTTCTACCAGTCCACCCATTTCGAGCATACTGGTTTTAATCTCTTCAAGGTCTTCGTTAAATTGCCTTGAGATATGTTGATCCAGATTTAACTTATCCATTAAGTGTTCCTCTTTATATTCCGCTGGTTCTCTGGCTAGGTTCTTTGCTTAAGTTCTCTTGTCAGCTTCTTTGCTTAACCAAAGCGTCCGGTAATATAGGCTTCTGTGAGTTGATGTTCAGGCGCTGTAAACACCTTTTCCGTCTCGTTCACTTCAACAAGGCGACCTAAGTGGAAATAAGCTGTACGGTGGGAAACCCTTGCTGCTTGCTGCATAGAATGCGTCACGATGGCAATGGTGTAGTTCTGAGATAGTTCTGCAATTAGCTCTTCAATTTTGGCTGTAGCAATAGGGTCCAATGCAGAACAGGGCTCATCCATCAGAATAACCTCTGGACTAATGGCAATGGCACGGGCAATACAAAGCCGTTGCTGCTGACCACCCGATAGTCCTGTACCAGGCTGATCCAAACGATCTTTTGCTTCTGTCCACAACCCGGCGCGAGTCAAGCTGGTCTCAACAATCTCATCTAATTCAGCCCTACGACTGGCCAAACCATGTAAACGGGGGCCATAGGCTACGTTATCGTAGATAGATTTTGGGAACGGGTTTGGCTTCTGAAACACCATACCTACTCTGGCACGAAGAGCAACGGGGTCCATTTTATTGGAATAAATATCTTCCCCATCCAGTGTCAGCTGACCAGTTACCTTGCAACTTTCAACGGTATCATTCATCCGATTGATACTACGGAGAAAAGTAGACTTACCGCAGCCTGATGGGCCAATCATAGCGATCACTTCATGCTGACCGACATCAACATTAACGTTAAAAATTGCCTGTTTGTCACCATAAAAAACATCCACATTACGCATGGACATTTTTGAGCTTTCCAACAATGGAGTCCCTACGGTCTGTTTGGGATACTCGATCCCGTCTATATTTTCTTGCTCTGGTTGTACTAAACCTGTAGGCATTTCTACTGCTATATCCGTAACCATCTTGTTCACCATTATCCCCTTTTTGACCCTTACTACCAACGACGCTCAAGTCGCTTACGAAGGACCACTGCCAGGGTGTTCATTAATATCAAAAAGGCCAGCAATACCATAATGGCTGCCGAGGTTTTCTCTACAAAGGCCCGCTCAGGGCTGTCAGCCCAAAGGAAAATCTGTACCGGTAAAACGGTAGCAGGGTCAGTAAAACCACCTGGAACATCCACAATAAACGCCACCATACCAATCATTAGCAGTGGCGCTGTTTCTCCTAACGCTTGAGCCATACCAATAATGGCACCGGTTAACATACCGGGCATGGCCAAGGGTAAAACATGATGAAGGACGACTTGCATGGGTGAGGCACCCACTCCAATCGCTGCATCTCGAATGGAAGGAGGAACCGCCTTAATTGCTGCCCGGCTGGAGATGATAATTGTTGGTAATGTCATTAATGTCAGTACCAAACCACCCACCACAGGAACAGAGCGGGGTACATGGAAGAAATTAATAAAGATGGCCAGACCCAACAGACCAAAAATAATGGAGGGTACAGCTGCCAGGTTATTAATATTTACCTCAATCAGGTCTGTCCAGCGATTCCGTGGAGCAAATTCCTCAAGATAAACCGCTGCAGCAACACCAATGGGGAAAGAAAGGCCCAGAGTAATAATTAAAGTAAACAGTGAACCCATAGCTGCACCACGAATACCGGCCAACTCTGGCTCGCGGGAATCGCCCTGGGTAAAGAAATTGCGATTTACACGCATTTCTACATCGTTCGACTCTACTAATTGATCCACCCAGCCTTGGCGCTGCTCACTCATTCGCCCGGTAAAAGCGCCGGCATCACTACCAATACTTTTGTAATAGGTGTCGATATCATCATCAGCTACCAACCACAGGGTTTCTGTTTGATTCAATAATTCAGGATTGACTATTAATCTGTCACGTAAGGTATAACCTGCACCATTACTAATCAGGCCATATAAATCACGTTTCGCCTTACGGCCAGAAACATCAGCAAAACGACTTTTTAATGCCTTTTTTACTACCCCGTGAAAATCTGCCAGTGCTAGTTGCTGGGAGTCATTAACATCTGTAATTCCCAGGATACTAGCATCATAGATTACTTCTAACTGTATATAGGTTTGCCCAAAAGCCTTATAACCCTTACTGATAATATCGGTAAACAATATCACGACACACAGCAAACCAAAGGCTATCGCCGCATAACCGTACATCTGAAAACGTTTTTCTGCCCGATAACGTTTTGCCAGACTGCTCTGAATTTGCTCTGCGCGAGATTTATTTAAATCAGTCATACTGTTCTCGATATTTCTTCACGACACGCAGAGCAACAAAGTTAAGCACTAACGTGACAACAAATAACATTAAGCCTAATGCGAAGGCCGCAAGGGTTTTCGGACTATCAAATTCTTGGTCACCCACAAGTAGAGTAACAATCTGTACAGTCACTGTAGTTACCGTATCCAGTGGATTAGCTGTCATTTTTGCCGCCAACCCTGCAGCCATCACCACAATCATGGTTTCACCGATGGCACGGGAGACTGCCAGTAAAACACCCCCCACAATCCCGGGTAGTGCTGCGGGAAATATCACTTTTTTAATGGTTTCAGAGCGGGTTGCACCCAAGCCTAAAGAACCATCGCGTAAGCTCTGGGGCACGGCATTAATTACATCATCAGCCAACGAAGAGATGAATGGGATAATCATCACCCCCATAACGAGACCAGCAGCCAGTGCACTCTCGGACGAGACCTGTAAGCCAAAACCTTCACCGGTCTGACGAATAAATGGGGCCACTGTAAGCGCAGCAAAAAAACCATATACAACAGTAGGAATACCAGCCAAAACTTCGAGCGTAGGCTTAGCAAAACCCCGCATCCTAGGGCTAGCATATTCAGCTAAATAAATGGCCGACATTAATCCAACGGGTACTGCTACAACCATAGCGATAAATGAAATAAGCAGCGTACCCACAAATAATGGAATGGCGCCAAAGCTACCAGATGAGCCAACCTGATCACTACGGATAGCCATTTGTGGGCTCCACTCGGTACCAAACAAAAACTCTGTTGCAGGTACTGCCTGGAAAAACCGGAAAGATTCAAATAAGATTGAGAGTAAAATACCAAGGGTGGTAAAAATCGCCACACAGGCACAGCTCAGCAAAATACCTCGGAATACTCGCTCTACCTGCTGTCTGGCACGAAGTATTGGGGAAACCTTCACCCAGCCCCAACCCATACCTAATACAGACAGAGATAACACTGCAGCTGTTACCAGATTGGCACCCGTGCTGCGGAGGCCACGCAAAGATTCTGCCGCGGCAACCAATGCAGGCTCAGAAGCCTCGGCGCTAAGTGCTCCACTAGCAATATTTTCAATGCTATTCAGTAATAAATTGTGTTCAGCGGCAGAGGTTGGCTGGAGACTTTCAGGTAAACCACTAATAAGGAAAGAGCTAATGATTGGCTCATCGAACAATAGCCACGCAACCAGTAAAAGTAATGAGGGTAATGCGCACCAGATTGCTGCCCGCATGCCATAAAAGAATGGCAATGAATGCAAATGTCGAATTCCGCCTAAGGATTGTGCCTGTGATACAGAGCGGCTCCTTGCCATGTAGTAGGCAACGGCACTGAGTATAAGCAGTACGATTAATAAGTTGGCAGTTTGCATTGTTATTTACCTAGGCCCATCCACAGTACTTCTAATTTATTGCCCCCAAAAGGGTAGGGCCCAACAACTGCTGAAATTGTCAGGCCCTAACTTATAACGGCAAAGTGGGGGATACCGCTACGAGTTGAACTTATTAAAGTCCTTCGCCAGTCATTGACTGTTTGTTCTTAATGGCAGAGGCAAACTGAGCACGTAACTCAGCTGGCATTGGGATCATGCCTTTATCTGCCAGGTAACCTTCTTCACCCCAAGCTTTCTCACTACTGAACTCTGCCAGATAGCCTTCGATGCCAGGAACTACACCCATGTGCGCCTTTTTAACATAAAAGTACAGTGGGCGGGAGATAGGGTAAGACTTGTTAGCAATGGTTTCAAACTCTGGTTCTACGCCTTCTACGATTGAACCTTGAACTTTATCACTATTTTGATCCAAGAATGAGAAGCCAAAGATACCCAAAGCATTAGGGTTTGCTTCCAATTTTTGAACGATCAGGTTGTCGTTCTCACCTGCTTCAATATAGTGGCCATCTTCACGAATAGCGTGAGCTACAGCTTTAAATACTTTTTTGCCTTTTTTGTTAAAGGCGCTTGCGGGGATGCCCAGCTTAGCCATCAATGCTTTGATCTCGTCTGCATCTTTTGATTTACGCAATGCTTTCAGGTCAGCAAATTTCTTTGCACCACCTTCCATTCCCAATTCAGAGAATGCATCACGGGTACCAGAAGTAGGGGGTGGCCCCAACACTTCAATTTTAGTATCAGGCAATGCTGAATTTACGTCTTTCCATGTTTTGTTTGGGTTGGCGATCAATTTGCCGTCTGGGCCAGGAACCTGTAAAGCCAAGGCAAGGAATAAATCCTTACGTGTCAGCTTCATTGGTGCTTTAGCCTTAGAGTTAGCAACAACAATACCGTCATAGCCGATCAATACTTCAATCACGTCTTTTACGCCATTATCCTGGCACAATTTGAATTCAGAAGACTTCATACGGCGAGAAGCATTTGTTACGTCTGGGTGCTCAGTACCAACACCTGAACAGAACAGTTTCATACCACCGCCTGAGCCGGTAGATTCAACTTTTGGCGTAGCAGTACCAGTAGACTTACCGAAACGTTCGGCAACAACTGTTGCGAACGGATATACCGTTGAAGAACCAACGACACTTACGTAATCACGTGCAGCGGCCAGAACAGTTGTGCTCGCCATAGTCAGCGCCATAGCAGCGCCAGCAATTGCTAATTTATGAGTTGTTTTCACTATTGCCTCCGGGGCTTTTCATTAAAGATCTTACTTCGAGTTATATGCTAATTTTCGATGGAGACAACTATATGAATCGAAAATGACAGAAATATGACAACCCCCCAAAATCTAACTTTTTTATTCATAGCCAGCATTCTTCAAATCACGGCGGCATTGGGCGCAGATGCAGTATTGAACGTATAATAAACAGCCCATAACCACACAGAACAAAAATACATACCACAATGACTCACACCTTTATCCGAACTCTGGAAAAAATGGCCCACTGCATTGATTTTTTCACAGAATGGACTGGCCGGATTATCGCTTGGTTAACTTTTGCCATGATGATGCTTACCTGCATAGTCGTCGTCATGCGCTACTTTCTTGAGACTGGCTCTATCGCCTTACAGGAAGCAGTAACCTACATGCATGCTTTGGTATTTCTTATGGGGGCTGCTTTTACATTAAAACGGGGAGGGCATGTTCGGGTCGATATCCTCTACCAAAAATTTAGCCCACGAACCCAAGCACTTATTGATGCTTTAGGTGCTTTATTATTTTTAATTCCCGTGTGCCTGCTGATTCTTATTTTTAGTTGGGATTATGTAATGAATAGCTGGGAGGTGCGGGAAGTATCTATAGAAGCCCAAGGATTACCCTGGGTTTACCTCCTAAAAAGTTTGCTCTTGGTGATGCCCATTACCATGTTGCTTCAGGGTATTGCTGAAATAATCAAAAATCTGCTGTTCTTTTTTAGGCTTGGTGGCGAGCATATTGGCGAGCAACAAGAAGGGATGGTCTGATGATTGAATATATCCCTCTATTAATGTTTGTCGTGGTATGCCTGGTGCTAATGGCCGGCTATCCCGTAGCCTTTTCTTTGGCAGGTACCGCGCTACTGTTTGCCCTGATTGGTAATGCCACGGGCCATTTTGATATGGCATTTCTCCATGCGCTCCCCAACAGGCTATACGGCACCATTGATAACACAACATTAATCGCCGTACCTTTGTTTGTACTTATGGGTGTCATGCTGGAAAAATCCAAGCTGGCGGAAGACCTACTTGACAGTATGTCATTGTTATTTGGTAAGTTTAAAGGCGGTTTAGGTATTTCCGTGGTGGTGGTTGGGATGCTGCTAGCGGCAAGCACTGGGATAGTTGGCGCAACCGTTGTCACCATGGGTTTAATGTCTTTACCTACTATGCTGAAGCGCGGTTATTCTCCCTCCCTGGCCACTGGATCTATTTGTGCTACGGGCACATTGGGACAAATCATTCCACCTTCCATTGCTCTGGTCCTGCTAGGTGACATTCTTTCAAGTGCTTACCAGCAAGCCCAGCTTTCCATGGGTATATTCACGCCTAAAACTATGTCCATTGGTGACCTGTTTGTCGGTGCGATTATCCCAGGCCTATTGCTCGTTATTATGTATATTGGCTACTTGATTATTATTTCCCGACTGAAGCCGTCTGTCGCACCAGTTGCCAATATTGAAGAAAGCGATCAACTCAGTGTCTTTAGACTGCTGCGAAGCCTACTACCACCCGTAGTGCTAATTGTTGCAGTTCTTGGTTCTATTCTCAGCGGTATCGCCACACCAACTGAAGCTGCGGGCGTCGGTGCTCTCGGTGCGACCTTGCTGGCGATTTCTCGTGGGCAGCTATCCATAGCCCGATTAAGAGATGTCTCTCGATCCACCACTGAAGTTACCGCAATGGTATTTCTTATTCTTATTGGTGCTGCTGTGTTTTCACTAGTATTTCGCGGCTTTGGCGGTGAAGAACTGGTCGAAGAATTGTTTCAAAATATCCCCGGCGGGGTTGTCGGTGCAACATTAGTCGTTATGTTAGTCATCTTTTTACTTGGCTTTATTCTCGACTTTATTGAGATCACCTTTGTGGTAGTACCCATTATAGGGCCGGTATTGTTATCCATGGGGTTAGATCCCGTCTGGTTGGGCATTATGATTGCTATCAACCTGCAAACTTCCTTCTTAACCCCACCCTTTGGTTTTGCATTATTCTATTTACGGGGCGTAGCACCGGATAGTGTTCAAACCGGAGATATTTATCGTGGCGTTGTTCCCTTTATCGGCATACAAGTTTTACTCATGCTAATGCTTGCCTTTTGGCCTGCACTTGCTACTTGGTTACCTTCTGTGGTTTTCTAAAAACGTTATTTAATTAACAAGGCGGGAATATATGTCCACAATTAACCAACCACCACAGCCACGTGGAGACCTGACTCTACAAACAATAGCCATGCCAAAGGACACCAATGCCAATGGTGATATTTTTGGTGGTTGGATGCTGTCCCAAATGGACCTGGGTAGTGCCATTCTTGCTCAACGTATTGCAAAAGGTCGGGTGACAACCGTTGCAATTAGTGAAATGGCATTTCTTCGCTCAGTACCTGTCGGTGCTATTGTGAGCTGCTACTGCGACTTAATTAAAATAGGTCGTAGCTCTATGACAATTAATGTCGAGGTTTGGATAAACCTTGAATCAACCAATGAGCCCGTAAAAGTAACTGAGGGTGAATTTGTATTTGTCGCCATTGATGATGAAGGTACAACACGAGCTGTTCCTATTGATTCACAAACTTAACACTCATTAAGTATGCCCATGAGCGATGCCTGTATTTGTAATAACAATAAGAATTTTGAAGCCTGTTGTGGCCGTTTTCTTAGTGGTGCACAACACGCAAAAACACCAGAACAATTAATGCGTTCTCGTTACTCTGCCTATGCTTTGAGTGGTTATGGTGAATATTTATTGGCTACTTGGTTTTCAGCAACATCCGCAGGTTTAACTGCAGAGTCACTTTCTGAAAAAACCGTTGAGTGGGTAAAGTTGGAAGTGTTATCAAAAAACCAAAATGGTGATAAAGCCACTGTTACCTTCAATGCTTGTTACCGTGAACCTGATTCTCTTGATATAAATATCATGCATGAAACTTCTGTTTTTCAACGCACATCGGGACGCTGGTTTTATGTTGGGGGAGAAGTATCAAATAATTGATACCTGAATAAATTCAGAATACTTATTTCTAAATCCATTTAATTTAAAAAGGTTTGTTATGTTTAAAACAATAATAATCATTATTGCCATTGCTTTAATTGCTTTCTTTGTGCAACGCACCATTACTAATAAAAAGTCTTCATCTGAAAATATCAAAAAAGGTGGGGAATTTCTTGATGCGAATAAAAATAAAGACGGCGTTCAAACAACAACCTCTGGTTTGCAATATTTGGTCTTAAACAAAGGGGCTGGAAATGAACACCCAGGGCCCACTGATCATGTAAAAGTTCATTATCATGGCACGTTAATAGATGGCTCAGTTTTTGATAGTTCTGTTGAAAGAGGTGCTCCTATTGAATTTGGTTTACATCAAGTTATTCCCGGCTGGACCGAAGGAGTTCAATTAATGGTTGTCGGTGAAAAAACTCGTTTTTTTATTCCTAGTAATTTAGCCTACGGAAATAGAAAAATGGGTATTATTGGTCCGGGATCTACACTTGTTTTTGATGTTGAGTTACTTGGAATAAATAATTAAATATCAATAAAAAGGGATAAAAAATTTATCCCTTTTTGAATTTTATTTTAATCATACTATTAAATAAAATACTAAAAAATTCTTGATGAATAGCCAAAGCAAAAATAATAAAAAAAGCTCCTATATACATATAGTTAGTAATTATTTCATCGGCAACAATAACACCTAAAATCATTGCAGATATGGGTGTTATTAATGGAATTAATGCAACAGTTTCCACCTTCATTTTATTTAAAACATGATAATACGCAGCAAACCCAATTAATGATGCAATCAGCGATAAATATATTAACGACCCTATAGAGATAGGGCTGAATGATAGAGGCTCATAACCAAAGATAAAGAACCATGTAATTAGCAACCCCGGTAATGAAAAAGCCATTGCCCCTAGCGTTTGCTCAAAGGGTGGAACATGCAATATTTTGTTTAATCTTTTAATCCATAAAATACATGCAGAAAATATAATGTTCGAACCGAGCATTAACAATAAGCCTATGTACGCTTTACCAGTTATAACCGTGTCATCATAAAAAATAAAAAGCAACCCTATCATTGCTAATATAATAGCTATTATTTTATGTGGTAATAAAAGGTTTTCCCCCAATATTGGCCGCGCTAAAATGGCTGTACAAAAGGGTGTCAAGCCAAACATCAGAGCAATCAAACCTGACGAAATATATTCTGCTGCAAAATAAACCAACGCCATATTTGGAAACAATCCTAGAGACCCGGCAAGGTAAACCATCCCATTTCGTTTTATATTTAGTGCAGCAATTCCACCAACTGTGCATATCGCACTGCCTACCAAAAAGGCAATGAGCATACGTAATGTTAAGCTTGCCATAGGGTCGAGAGAATCTCCCCCTAGCTTTATTGCTAAAGGTGTCGTTGTCCAAATTAATATGACCAATAAATAGGTCATTCTGGTGGCCATTACTTTCTCCTTAAGTTAGACCGAGAATTTTATCTACCACAACGAAAAAGGCCGCAGATAAAAGTCCGCGGCCTTGAAAAATGAAAATCTAAAAAACTATTTTTCTGCCGCAGTCCAACACACCCAACGCAATACACATTTGCGTTTGGCAATAAGAGTTAGCATGGCAGAAAAAAGATTGTTCATTTTTTTAAATTCTAAAAAACTCGTAATTTCATTAACTATACGTTAAGCGCTGCTGTAAAAACAATAACTAAATGAATTTTGTCTAGGCAACAGTACCTCAAGTCTACCTACCTAATAAAACCGAGGGAAATAGAATGATAGGGTTTTAATCAGGCTATCTGCTCTTGTTCTAAATATTGCATCAGTTCTTGGTAACCGCCGACGTACTCTTCACCATAAAATATCTGAGGTACTGTACGTACTGGCTTTCCAACGGTTTTAGCCAAATCATCCTGGCTAATGCCTTCTTCATGTATATCAACATAACGGAATTCTAAATCCTTAGACTCCATGACTGCCTTTGCCTGACGACAATAACCACAACCTTCACGTCCAAATATTGTAAAGCGTTTCATATCTGCTCTCCTTTGGTCATAACTTATCTGAATTGCTTGTGCCTTCTTGTAGCCTCTAGCCTTTGTTATTAAGAAAACACGTTACCGATTAGCAAACACTATAGCTTTTGCAATTATGATAGCTCCACTTAATTATGGCTATATAGGTAATAGCTCTTAGCAATAAGTTTTTATCTAGACCCACTTATACTGCTGGTTTTCTATTCTTAAGCATGATCAATACAAGGTAGGTAGCTGCAGCTGCCAACAGATGTTTTATCGAATGACCACTGATAAAACCCAATGCCTGATGAATTGCTTGGTCATAATGTTCTGTTAGTTTTGCTAACAAGTAGAAAAGAATAACGCCAATTAATATATTGTTGTGTGTAAACCGAGATTGATGAGTCAATGCAATAAGAGGGATGAGTAACAACGGTAAGAACTGTACTAATACATATAATCTTAAATCACCTCTTCCTTGCTGTTCGGTGTAATACCAATAAAGCACACTGATAAATCCAACAAATAAAAGCGGATAGAATATTTTCTTTTGGAGGTCTCTGTATAAATATTCTGAAAGAAGGCCAGTTGTTAATGCCATAAAACCAATCGTCATTGGCAAACGGTCCCAAACTAATGTGGAATCATTTGGATTTAGGTGAAACCAAGATGAACCGAAACCTGTTAAAAAAACACCTAAGAAGAAAACACTATATATCGGTGCAGTTTTAAAATTATCATGTATTAGTTTTTTATTTTTATTTTCATAAATTCCAATAAGCCCTATGATAATAAATGGAATATTAGAAATTACGTTCCAAAAATTATTCACTGAAAAATAATTTTTTTTATCCGAAAAGTTATAATAGTTTTGTGGTTGTTCGATAGAGTCAATAAAAATAAATACTAGAAAAATAATAGCAATTACTAGAAATAGTATTTTTTTCATGGATTATTTTTTATTCTTCTTTGTACAAAGTTTTTACCATTAAAACCGCATCACCCGTGTGTTGAATCATCGGGTGCTCAACAATTTTTTCTCTTTTAACTTCTTCATAGCCTAAATCTTTATAAATTCCTAATGCATGTTCATTATTTTCAAACACAACTAAACTTATTTTATTTAGGTTTTTAAGCATGGCTTGCTGTTTGGCCAGTGCCATAAATTGATGGCCAATACCCCTACCACGATATTCGGGGTACAGTGCGACACCACATATATAGTAACTATTGTCCTCTTCTAATTTGCTATAGGGGGCAAGAACAGGGTCTTCATCAATTTCATCGTCAGAGACCATAGGGAAAGCAACCATCATCCCGGCAATAACGCCATCTACTTCCACAATGGTGCAATTTTTGTAGCTAAAGACACTATCTTCCCTTTCATATCGCCTTTCACCTACATCCAGAATATCTTCTCCTGGTTTGGCAAGTTTTGTCCAAATATAGTTTGCAACGCCATCAGATGAAATGCTGTAAAGTTCAGCAATGATTCTGCTCTCTTCTTTTTTTGCCGCGCGAAATTCAATCATTAGGGTGCCTCCAAGCCGCTATATACAATGCCTATCCACTGTTCAGGATCAAGAAAACCGTTACCCCATTCTGGATCATAATCCTCAGTAGGCTTAGCTTTGATAACTTCTTCAAGAGTTTTTCCTTGTTTTTTATAATCCCGAAGTATATTTAATACAGACGTCAACATATCTCTGTATTCCATTAGATCTTGTTTATTTCCCACTGGGCCATGCCCGGGAATAATGACAGTATTTTCGTTGGACATATTCATAATCGTTGTCGCGGCAGTAATCATTCCCTCCAAACTTCCACCGTGCTCCACATCAATAAAGGGATAAAAACCATTAAACCAAATATCGCCTGCGTGAATAATATTTGCCTTATTAAAATGCACTACGCTATCACCATTAGTATGAGCATTATGAACATGGAAAGCCCTGACGGTTTCAGCATTAATATGAAATGTTGTATCTTTGCTGAAGGTAATAATGGGTAACCCTTCTTTCGGTGTTGCACTTATATTTTTATTAAATGCCTTAAGGGTATTATCCGTAGCAAGTAATTTCCTGACATTATCATGAGCAACAATAATTGTTCCTTTTTTTCCAAAGTTTTCGTTACCGCCCGTATGATCAAAATGCCAATGAGTATTAATTAAAAACTTTGGTTTTTCTCCACCTATTTTTTTAATTTCTTTTAATATTTTTTCTGTCAATGGTGCAAATTGATCATCAATTAAAAAGGTTCCATCTTTTCCTGTAAAAACTGCAAGGTTCCCTCCTTGACTAATCATTGCATAAATATTTTCTTTAATTTTTATGGTTTTATATTCTACTTTTTCCCAATGATTGTCAGCGTTTATAGCTGATGAAACCAAAATACCTATTAAACAAAATAATATATGTTTTATTGATTTCATTAATTTTTCCTTTTTTAAAACCTTAAAATATTTTATAAAAAAACCCCGGGATAATATTAACTACGCCGGGGCTTTATTTAAAATAATCAAACCACCCTAAAATAAATCTTCAATGGATAAATACCTTTCACCCGTATCATAGCTAAATACTAATACTTTACTGCCAGGCGGAATTTCGTTTAATTTTTGTTTAACTGCAGCCAAACTTGCACCTGATGATATTCCCACAAAAATTCCTTCTTCTGTGGCACAGCGACGGGTCATATCAAAAGCATCTTCTTCTGTTACCAAAACAGTTCCGTCAAGAATATCTGTATTAAGTACGCCAGGAATAAACCCTGCTCCAATACCCTGAAGACGATGCAAACCCTTTTCTCCACCGCTGATGACTGGAGACTTAGTTGGCTCTACTGCCAACACTTTAGTGTTAGGGAATTTTTCCTTAAGTACTTCTGCACAACCGGTAATATGGCCACCAGTACCCACACCTGTAATTAGGTAATCAATTCCGTCTGGAAAATCCGCTAAAATTTCTTTTGCTGTCGTATCTCGATGCACTTGAACATTTGCCGGGTTATTAAATTGTTGGGGCATCCAGGCATTGTCTTTTTCTGCCACCAGTTGATTAGCTTTTTCAATACAACCACCCATTCCCAACTCTTTGGGTGTCAAAACTAATTCTGCGCCCAGGGCTTTAAGGTTGCGACGACGCTCTACTGACATTGACTCCGGCATGGTTAGAATTAAGCGATAGCCTTTCACCGCACAAACCATGGCCAAACCAATACCTGTATTTCCTGACGTTGGCTCAATGATGACCGTATCTTTATTAATTAGCCCTTGTGATTCGGCATTTTCTATCATGGCCAAACCAATGCGATCTTTAATACTGGAACCTGGGTTAAAACGCTCAACCTTCATCCATACTTCACTGCCTGTTTCAAATAAGTCCGCTTCAAATAGCTTATTTAAGCGAACGTGTGGTGTGTCACCAATTGTTTCCAAAATATTGTTGTACTTCATTTTCCAGCCTCTAAACTTTTATCCCGACCATTATTTTTGTTTTCAATTATTAATCTTCACCTAGTTTTTGATGCGATCAATAAACAGGTTAGCTTCATCAATGGATTTTTGCATATCTACTATTAGCTTGTTGACGTCTGAATTAATGGTATTCAGCTCGCCTTTTAATGCAGAAATCGCTCGGGCATTAAGGTTATGCTTTAAGTAAAGCACCTGATCCCGCAGTGTTTCCAGTACAGGATGTACCGTTTTTTCTGCCTTACGCATTGATTTGACCATTTGTTGGTACTTATAGCGAGTATCGTGAAACTTACTGGCACTATCTTGCCTCAAGCTTCGATTTTTGATCATTGCTAGTTCATTTTCCCACTCTTCAAATAAATCATCCGCCACATCTTCCACACGACTAATATTGTCTGCAATAGCCTGAGCCGCAGTTTCACTGTCCTCATATTCTGAATTGAGTTTGTTGTAGAGCTTTTCCAAATCACCGCCATCAAAGTTTACAACGGCTCGATACTGCTCCAAGGCATCCTTAAATTGTTCCTGGGTATCCTCTTGAGCATCCTGAGTATCTTCGATTCTATCTACTAATAGGTCGCGCTTATGCACACCTACTTTTTCCCAAGCATTGTAATAAGCTGTTTCACAGCCAGACAGCATGATCATAAGCAGTACAAAAACAATTTTCTTCATCGGATAAATTTCCATTTTCAAGCAATATCGAGCAAACCATATCAAACCCATTGGGCAAAATACATGGAAGCCATCATAGGAGATATAAAGGTCCTTTTATTTTTACAATTTCATTCAAAATTATCGTTTGTTATCGCCTTCTCCTTGCTATTGCCACAAATCCATTAAGAACAAGAAAAAGCCTTACTATTCAGGGGTTGCGACCTTATAATTGTCGGCTTTGCATGCTACAGGGGAACCTAGGTGTCACAGACTACACCGGATGTTTCAACATTCCAGGGGCTGGTTTTAGCCTTACAACAATTTTGGTCTCGTCAAGGCTGTGTCATTTTGCAGCCGTTGGATATGGAAGTGGGCGCTGGAACATTTCATCCAGCCACTTTTTTACGCGCTATTGGTCCAGAAACCTGGAACAGCGCCTATGTTCAACCCTGCCGTCGTCCAACGGACGGCCGTTATGGTGAAAACCCCAACCGCCTGCAACACTATTATCAGTTTCAAGTGGTGCTTAAGCCTTCGCCCGACAACATCCAGGACCTTTACCTGGATTCATTGCGCGAATTAGGCATAGACCCAAATGTTCACGATATCCGTTTTGTCGAAGATAACTGGGAATCACCCACTTTAGGTGCCTGGGGGCTCGGCTGGGAAATCTGGTTAAACGGTATGGAAGTGACCCAGTTTACCTACTTCCAACAGGTGGGCGGACTCGAATGCTATCCGGTCACCGGTGAAATTACTTATGGTCTTGAACGTATTGCCATGTACCTACAGGGTGTAGACAGCATCTATGATCTGGTCTGGACCGAAGGGCCAGAGGGAAAAGTTACCTACGGTGATGTGTTCCACCAAAATGAAGTTGAGATGTCTACGTTCAATTTTGAAGAAGCCGATGTGGATTTCATGTTTAAGAGTTTTGATACTTATGAACAAGAAAGCCAACGCCTGATTGAAAAAGGCCTACCATTACCAGCCTATGAAATGGTGATGAAAGCGTCCCACGCCTTTAATCTTCTGGATGCCCGCCATGCTATTTCTGTTACCGAGCGCCAGCGGTTTATTTTGCGGGTTCGCACCTTGGCTCGAGCCGTTGCCCAGGCCTACTTTGATTCTCGGCTCGCACTAGGCTTCCCATTGGCTCCAGCCAAGCTTGCAGAAGAAGTAAAACAATCAGTAGCGGAGACAGAGAAATGAGCGCAGATTTTTTAGTCGAAATTGGCACTGAAGAACTGCCACCTAAAGCGCTGTTAACGCTTTCTAATGCCTTCCGTGATTCTATTCTTGCTCAACTGAAGCAGGAACAACTTGGTTTTGAGACAGTTGAAACATTTGCTTCTCCCCGTCGTTTAGCCATTACCATCAGCGAACTGCAAACAGAGACACCGGCGAAAGAAATTATCGCCTGGGGACCACCAATCAAAGTTGCCTTTGATGACGAAGGTAAACCAACAAAAGCCGCTGAAGCATTTGCCAAGAAAAATGGCATTGCTATCGACGATCTGGATACCAAAATAGAAAATGACGGCAAACAGGACAAACTCTGCCATCGTGCTACGGAACCCGGTAAAAACACTGCTGACTTACTTGGGCTGATTATCGAAACCTCACTTGGCTCACTTCCAATTCCCAAAAGAATGCGTTGGGGTGCCAACCGTGAAGAGTTTGTTCGCCCGGTTCATTGGGTTGTCATGCTACTGGGTGAGACTATTATCGATACCACAGTGATGGGACTTACTGCTGGCAACACCAGCCGAGGCCACCGTTTTCATTCTGCTGGCGACATCGTGATTAATTCACCTTCTAGCTACCAAAGCACGCTACGCGATGCCTATATCATTGCTGACTTTGCCGAACGTCGTGAGCTTATTCGCCAGGGAGTGACTAAAGCTGCGGAAGGTAAAGGTGGTACCGCCGTTATTGATGACAGCCTGTTAAGTGAAGTAACCGCACTCAATGAATGGCCGGTTCCACTGTTAGGTGGTTTTGAAGAACGTTTTCTGGCTGTTCCGGCAGAGGCTTTAGTCTCCTCCATGGCTGAACATCAGAAGTATTTCCATGTGGTGGATAGTAACAACAAGCTGCTTCCCCTGTTCATTACCGTTGCCAATATTGAGAGTAAAGATCCAGCTCAGGTCATTAATGGTAATGAACGAGTTATTCGTCCTCGCCTGGCCGATGCTGCTTTCTTTTACGAAACAGACCTTAAGACGACCTTGGAAGCACGACGTGAATCTTTGAAGAGCATTGTATTCCAAGCCAAGCTCGGCTCTATTTTTGACAAAACTGAACGTGTCGCCAAATTAGCCATTGCACTTGCTCCAGCTACTGGGGCAGATTCATCGTTAGCCCGTCGCGCAGCTGAACTAAGCAAGTCTGACCTGGTTACTGAAATGGTTGGTGAATTTGCAGACCTTCAAGGAACTATGGGACGCTATTACGCCAGCAACGATGGCGAGCATTCCGAAGTAGCCGAAGCATTATTTGAGCAATATCTGCCTCGATATGCTGGCGATGACATTCCTTCCACTGCGACAGGTGCTACATTGGCACTGGCCGACAGACTCGATACATTAGTGGGTATTTTTGGTATCGGTCAGCCGCCCACAGGCTCCAAAGACCCATTTGCATTAAGGCGCGCCAGCCTTGGTGTGCTGCGTATTATTGTGGAACGAGGAATAGACCTTGACCTGAAACACGCCCTGGCCTTAACTGCTGCACATCACAGTTATCCCAACAATGATACGGATGCTATGGCAAACACAGTCAAGCAAGTGCTTACTTACATGATAGACCGCTTTAAAGCTTGGTATGAGGATGAAAATATCCCTACTGAAGTCTTCCTAGCGGTGGCAGAAAAACAACTCAGCAATCCCCTCGATATTCACCAGCGGGTATTAGCTGTCCACACATTTAATCAGCTCTCGGAAGCCGCAGCACTGGCATCAGCGAACAAACGGGTATCCAATATATTGGCCAAACAAGAAGGAAACAATGTTCCTGCTAAAGTGGATAACACTCTATTGGCTGATGATGCTGAAAAAGCTTTGGCCCTTTCTCTGGCTGAGCTGAGTAATGTAGTTAAACCCCTAAAGCAGGACCGTGACTATACCGATATGCTGAAACAACTGGCCAAACTACGCCGGCCAGTAGATACCTTCTTTGATGATGTGATGGTCATGGTAGATGATGAAGCCCTTCGGAATAACCGTTTGGCGCTGTTACAACAGTTACGCAATTTATTCCTGGAAGTTGCTGATATTTCACTGTTGGCTCCGGCAAAATAGCAACGATTAAAAGCAATTAACGATAGCAACTACATAGTATTTAGCTATGAGCAAACTGATTATTCTAGATCGCGATGGCGTCATCAATGAAGACTCCGATGCTTATGTGAAATCTGTAGACGAGTGGATCCCAATTCCAGGTAGCATTGAAGCTATTGGCCGCTTGTCTCAGGCCGGCTATACCGTTGTCGTTGCAACGAATCAGTCAGGTATTGGTCGCGGCTTATTTGACCTCGATGATCTAGAGGCTATGCACGCCAAATTATCTGATTTAGTGCTTGATGCTGGTGGTGAGTTGGCTGGTATTTTTTATTGCCCCCACAAACCAGAAGATAACTGCAATTGCCGCAAACCTGCTTCTGGGTTATTTGATGCCATTGCCAAAGAATTTAATCTGGAATTACTTACAGGTTGTCCAATGGTGGGAGATAGTCTCCGCGATTTACAAGCTGGCCTCAGCCATAATTGCACTCCGATTTTAGTACGTACAGGAAAAGGCAAAAAAATAGAATCACTGTTAATGGAACAAGAAGATCAGGCATTGCAAAACGCCCTGATCTTTGATGATCTATCCCTAGTAGTAGATTATCTTTTGGCAAACCAAGAAAAAAGCGCATGAAGACAGCGATAGCTTTTACACGCTCAGTAATATTCTACCTTGTTTATGCTGCCACTATGGTTGTTTTCGGCACCCTATCCTGCACTATCGGATTATTAATGCCCTATAAAATGCGCCAAAACGTAGTTACCTGGGCTAATGCCATTATCATTAAATGGTTGAATATCAGCTGTGGTATCACCCTCAAAATTGATGGACTTGAAAATATCCCCAATACACCCTGTGTTGTTCTCAGCAAGCATCAATCTGGTTGGGAGACTTTCTATCTGCAAAGAATTTTGCGACCCGTCAGTACCATTCTTAAGAAAGAGTTATTCTGGATACCTTTTTTTGGCTGGGGTCTCTATTTTATGCACCCCATAGCTATTGACCGAAGCAATCCCAGAGAAGCCATGAAACAAATTCTAGCCCAAGGAAAAACGAGACTGGCTGAAGGTAATAACATTCTGATTTACCCCGAAGGCACACGTACACCAGCAGGAGAAGTTGGCAATTACGGTCGCAGCGGTGCTGCTTTGGCCATTGCTGCCGGAGTGCCTGTTGTACCTGTGGCTCAAAATTCTGGTTATTGCTGGCCTGCCCACACATTTATTAAATGGCCAGGTCAAATCCATGTATCTATTGGTCAACCCATTGATACTGAGGGTTCAAATAGCAAAGAACTTACAGAGCAGGTTAAGGAGTGGATCGAAACCACCCAAAAAACCCTCCAACACTAAATTCTTTAATATATTTCTTTTCGCCCACGTGGCATTTATCTCTATAGTTTCCTAGACTTACAGCACAAACCTTCTGGAAATCAATATACATGAGCGACCAAACTGAAAGTTTTACTCACTCTGAACAACGTAAAGATCAACGACGAAAAATAGAAGATCGCCGAGAAGATATTCGTTTTGAACCATCAAAAGTGGCCCGGAGAAAGAACCGTGGCCGAAGAAGTAGTGATGGTGATATATGGGACAAACATGAAGAATAATCAAAATACCCGAACATAAAAAAGCCGGTAAATTTACCGGCTTTTTTATTGTCTGTAAGAGCTCAAACTAGATATCTAGATTAGTTACCGCCAAAGCATTAGTTTCAATAAATTCTCGACGAGGTTCTACCTGGTCACCCATCAATGTATTGAACATTTGATCAGCAGCTATCGCATCCTCCACAGTAACTTTAAGCATACGCCTGGTCTCTGGGTTCATTGTGGTTTCCCACAATTGTTCTGGATTCATCTCTCCCAAACCTTTGTATCGCTGGATGTTATAGCCCCGGCGTGATTCATTCATCAGCCACTCAAGTGCTTCACTAAAGGCTGAGACCTCTTTAGTACGCTCACCCCGCTTGATATAAGCACCCTCTTCAATAAGGCCCTGAAGCTGTTTACCAAGAGATGTTAAAGCTGCATATTCACCCGAAACAAAGAAGTCATAGTTAAAGCCATAATCTGTCGGTACACCATGAGCGGTTATTTCTACTTTGGGTAAAAAAGCCCCATGCTGAGAATCTTCTTCTGTCACTACCTGATAACGATGACTTCCAGCAATATTTTCCTGCTCAAGTGATTCCGCCAATTGTTGGCACCAGCTCTCCATATGAGATTGATCTATAAGGTCTGTAGGCTCAAGAGCTGGTAAAAAGACCATTTTTTGTAAAACATTTTCAGGATAAAGTCGTGCCATTCGATCAATAATGCTCATTACGCGACGATAATCTTTCACCAGTGTTTCTAATGCGCTACCACCAATTCCTGGCGCATCCGGATTAACGTGAAGAGTCGCAGTATCCAGTGCTGACTGAGTTAAAAACTCTGTAAGTGCTTGATCATCCTTAAGATATTGCTCTTGTTTGCCTTTACTAATTTTGTAGAGTGGTGGCTGTGCAATATAAATATTACCTCGCTCAACCAATTCTCTCATCTGCCTAAAAAAGAACGTTAGTAAGAGGGTGCGAATATGTGATCCATCTACATCCGCATCCGTCATGATCAAAATCGTGTGGTAACGGAGTTTTTCCGGATTAAACTCTTCCTTACCAATACCGCAACCCAACGCTGTAATAAGAGTACCCACTTCAGCGCTCGATAACATTTTGTCAAACCGTGCTTTTTCCACATTAAGAATCTTGCCCTTAAGTGGCAATATCGCCTGAGTACGGCGATCACGGCCCTGCTTGGCTGAGCCCCCCGCAGAATCACCCTCCACCAGATAAAGTTCTGATAATGCTGGGTCTTTCTCCTGACAATCTGCCAGCTTTCCAGGAAGCCCTGCTATATCGAGTGCACCTTTTCTTCGGGTCATTTCACGTGCTTTACGTGCTGCTTCTCTAGCCCTTGCAGCATCGACCATCTTGGTAACAACACTTTTGGCATCCTGGGGGTTTTCAAGGAGATAATCGGTAAAATTACTCCCCATTTCCTGCTCAACAGCCGTTTTTACTTCCGAACTAACCAGTTTATCTTTGGTTTGAGAAGAAAACTTGGGGTCAGGTACTTTCACCGAGACAATAGCCGTTAAACCCTCTCTGGCATCATCACCCGTGGTGCTTACCTTATTGTTTTTACCTAAACCTTCCTTCTCAATATACGTATTCAAACCCCGCGTCAGCGCTGACCTAAAGCCAGCCAAGTGAGTACCGCCATCACGCTGGGGGATATTATTGGTATAGCAAAAGATATTTTCTTGGTAACTATCGTTCCACTGTAGAGCCACCTCAACACCAACACCGTCTTCATGTTGTACATCAAAGTGCATAATTTGGTTTACAGTCGTTTTATTGGTGTTTAAGTATTCAACAAAGGCTCTAAGGCCACCTTCATAGCGGAAAACCTCTTCTTTCCCACTTCGCTCATCTTTTAAAACTATACCGACACCAGAATTCAAAAATGACAACTCACGCAATCTTTTAGCCAAAATATCGTAGTGGAAATTAATATTACTAAAGGTTTCCTCTGATGGAACAAAATGTACGATTGTTCCAGACTCTGTCGTTTCGCCAACTACACCTAACGGTGCCTGAGGAACACCATGTTCATACTTCTGCTTATAAACCTTACCTTCACGATTAATGGTTAGGTTTAACTCCTTGGAGAGTGCATTAACAACCGAAACACCCACACCATGAAGACCACCAGAAACTTTGTAGCTGTTTTCATCAAACTTTCCGCCAGCATGAAGGACTGTCATGATGACTTCTGCCGCAGACACACCTTCTTCATGTATTTCTGTTGGAATGCCTCGACCATTATCAGAAACAGAAACTGACTCATCGGGATGAATAGTGACCCGTATTTCAGAACAGTGGCCCGCCAGGGCTTCATCAATAGAATTATCAACGATCTCAAACACCATATGGTGCAAGCCTGTACCATCATCAGTGTCACCGATGTACATACCTGGGCGCTTTCTAACGGCATCAAGGCCTTTTAATACCTTAATACTGGACGAATCGTAGTTCTGTTCTTCACTCATACGAGAAACCTAAATTTCTTGGTTTAAGTATTAACACTCTACTGGTGTAATACCCCCATGTTCCACGTGGAACATGCTTATCTGCTTTCCTTCCTTCGGCCAGGTAGAGACAACATCTTCAGGGATAACCCCAGTAATAAATGTCTGTGCACCCAGGCGATACAACAATTCACCTACTTTTTCCCGGTGTTGCAAATCCAACTCCGATGGAAGGTCATCAAGCAAGTAAAGGCACTGACAACCTGTGCGCTCATGAAACAAAAAACCCTGGGCTATTTGCATAGCGGTAACAAGAATTTTTGTTTGCCCCCGAGACAACACATCATTTGCAGATTGCTTATTAAATCTTACTCGCAAGTCTGCTCTGTGAGGACCATGCCCTGTCACCTTCGCTAACACATCCCGCGGTCTATCGGACACCAAAATATCAGCTAGCGATTTTGTTTTGTCCCAACCAGCATAATGCTTGAACTCAAGCCCCTCCATAGAAGAGAGCTCTGACATAACCCATTGAATTTTAGGTATTAATTCTTGCAAATATGCTTCACGAAAATTATTAACTTGTTCTGCAAGACCCGCAAACTCCTGATCCCAAACAGACATTTCCGCATTGTCTATTCTATCATGTCGGAGCAAAGAATTGCGTTGTTTCAAAGCCCGCCTAAAACTTTGCCATACAGACCTGTATTGATGTTCCACGTGGAACACGCCCCAATCTATGTATTGCCGCCTATACTTTGGGCCCCCATCAAGAAGATGGAAACTTTCAGAATCTAAAACCAGTAAAGGCATAGTCTCGGCAAGAGTAGATGCATTATTAATGCTTTGGCTATTTACTCTAAATTGGAAATCTCCTTGCCTGGAGCGACTAACACCTATCGGTAGAGTGATGCTTTCTTTTTCAAGTAAGCCAAAAACCGTACAACTGCCTTCTTCCTGATTTATAACAGGGTTTAAGGTGCGAGTTCGGAAAGAACGCCCACGTCCAAGAAGATGTATGGCCTCAAGCAAGCTAGTTTTTCCACTGCCATTTTGACCATAAAAGAGGTTAGCCCCAGGGGAAAGCAAAAGCTGGATGCCCTTTAGATTTCTCAACCCATGAACATCCAGCTTTTTTAAATACATAATTAAAAAGAAAAGATTGTCAGAAAATCTTATTGAGGCTACTTATCAAAGCCGCATGGGCATAACAACATAGACAGCGTTTTCATTTGCAGGGTCTTCTATCAACGCACTGCTATTGGCATCAGAAAGGGTAAATCGCGCCTCACCGCCAGACAACACATTAAGCACATCAATCACATAACTCACATTGAACCCTACTTCTAAGTCTTCAGATGTGTAATTAACCGTGACATCTTCCTGAGCTTCTTCCTGTTCTGGGTTGTTTGCCACCAACGTTAACAAACCTTTTGATAACAACAGTCGAACTCCACGATATTTCTCATTAGAAAGAATAGCTGTTCGACTAAAGGCGTTTCGAAGTTCTTCACGATTACCTATCATTTGTTTATCGCCGCCTTTTGGCAAAACCCTGTCGTAATCAGGGTAGGCACCATCCACCAGCTTTGATGTGAAACGAAACTCATCTGTTGAAACACGAATATGATTATTGCCCAATACAACTGTTACATTGCCTTCATCAGCAAGCAGGCGGGACAACTCAATAACACCTTTTCTGGGCAGAATTGCCTGAGTTAGCTCTCCGCCCAAACTTGGCACGGGTACATCCATCATTGCCAACCTGTGGCCATCCGTAGCAACAACGCGAACACGATTATCTCCAACTTCTAGTAACATGCCGTTAAGATAATAGCGGACATCCTGTTGAGCCATAGCAAATGAAGTATGCGCAATCAATTGCTTTAGCTCTAGCTGATCAATGGCAAATTCGCGCTTTCCTGGACCATCATCCACGCTGGGAAATTCATTGGCAGGAAGGGCAGAGAGTGTGAATCGACTGCGGCCACTCGTAACCAGAGCCCGGCCACCCTCTTCAGAGAAGGTAATATCAGCGCCATCGGGAAGTGACCGGCAAATATCCATCAATTTACGTGCAGGTACTGTGATCTCTCCGCTTTCAGCAACTGCATCCAAACTTAGGTGGCCAACAATTTCAACTTCCAGGTCAGTACCGGTTAAAGAGAGACGACCATCAACCAATTGAATTAATACATTAGATAAGATCGGCAAGGTTTGGCGGCGCTCAACGACACCTACAACCAATTGCAACGGCTTTAGAAAATCTTCTCTAGATACGGTGAATTTCATCGGTTAGTTTCTTCCATTCCAAATAGTTCGATAAGGGGAGGGCTTGGTTACAAAACCTTCTTATAATAATCCAATAGCTGCCAATAATCAGGTAGTTAATGCACGTAAAAGATGTTTTACGTCTTCACTCATATCCCGACTTGTTTCCTGTAGTTCTTTCACCTTTCTACAAGCATGCAAAACAGTCGTGTGGTCTCGACCACCAAATGCTTCACCTATTTCAGGCAGGCTATGATTAGTCAGCTCTTTTGCCAAGGCCATAGCAACCTGCCTTGGCCTTGCTATGGAACGAGTTCTACGCTTTGAAAGCAACTCAGACATTTTAACCTTATAGTACTCGGATACCACCCTTTGAATATTATCGATAGTGACCAGTTTGTCTTGGAGCGCCAATAAATCCTTTAGAGATTCTCTAATCAACTCAATGTTAATCGGACTCCCTGTGAAGTGAGCACTTGCTATGACCCTTTTCAGTGCCCCTTCTAGCTCTCTCACATTAGATCTGATTCTTTGAGCGATAAAAAAAGCGGCATCATTAGGCAAGTTTACCTTTGCTTGCTGTGCCTTTTTAATCAAAATTGCAACTCTTGTTTCCAGTTCTGGCGGCTCTACGGCAACCGTCAAACCCCACCCAAATCGAGACTTTAAGCGTTCTTCTAAGCCATCTATTTCTTTAGGGTAACGATCACAAGTTAATATCATTTGCTGGCCACCTTCAAGAAGGGCATTAAAGGTGTGGAAAAATTCTTCCTGGGAACGCTCTTTTCCTGCAAAAAACTGAATATCATCAATTAAAAGTGCATCAACTGAACGATAAAATCGCTTGAAATCATTAATGGCATTTAACTGTAGTGCCTTAACCATATCGGCAACAAATCGCTCAGAATGCAAATAGATTATTTTTGCATTGGGCTTTTGGTCTCGCAGTGCATTTCCCACCGCATGCATTAGGTGTGTTTTACCTAAACCAACACCTCCATAAATAAATAGTGGGTTATAAGAGCCACCGGGATTTTCTGCTATTTGCCGCGAAGCCGCTAATGCCAGTTGGTTAGATTTACCTTCAACAAAAGAGCCAAAGGTGAATGTTTGGTTAATGTTACTTTGGTGGTTCAAGCCTCCCTCGACACTAGAATGCTTTCTATTATCTGATTGGACCTGAATATGGGTGGTTGGTTGTGTTATTGGCGCTTTAACGATTGCAGGGTTTAATGTCGCTACATTTTTAGCGGCCTTATTAGTGTTTTCTACAAGGGCTGAATTCTGGTTATGCGATTGTGGGTTATTTGTAGTTGCACTAACTACCGGACTATTGATTAAGCCTGAACCTGATTCCACTACAACCCCGCAACGATCTCCACGAAGTTGTTGGAATATTTCAGTTATGCGCTCTAGGAATTTGTCTGAAACCCAATCTTTTACAAAACGGTTAGGGGCTAATAGCCTTATGTTATTTGTTGGTTCGTGTGATTCATCTTCACTGATGTCTAACTGGAGTGGCCTTATCCAGGTATTAAACTGCTGAGCTGGTAACTCTTCCTGCAGGTAACCCAAACACTGTTCCCATAAAGCTTGAGCCAAGTTGTTCCCCTTTCTATTATACGCCCCTGTCTGTAGTGTTCTTCGCCAGAGAAATCAAACGAAAATACTTTGCAGGTGGCTTTATTATTGAGCCACTCAGTCTAGCTATAAAATAACGAGTTATCCACACCTTTTGAAAAAAATATTTTTTTACTAGTTTTTACAAAAATACATTAAAATCATATAGTTACAAATAAAAGGAAAGCTGTAGTTTTACACAGTACTCCAAGGTCTATATGGCTATTTTTTAGCCATTGTCTGTGGATAACCTGTGAGTATTTTGTGGGCTTGCAGGGGATTTGTTGTCTATGATCAAAACGGTCTAATGATAAGAAGCATGGGGTCTCTTTTATGACCAGAATAAAAAATAGAGTCACCTTATAGGCCAACCCTTAAGAGAATCTCTTTCTATAACTTTCAACACAAGAGTTGCTCTCGCATACACTAATTACTTTCCGATACAAAAGCTGCCAAAAATTCGACCCAATAAATCATCGCTGGAAAACTCACCGGTTATTTCAGATAAGCTGTGCTGAGCTTGGCGCAGATCTTCTGCTAATAATTCTCCTGCCCCCGCCTCACTCAATTGATTAAAACCAGCCAAGAGAAATGATTGGGCCTGATTCAATGCTTCCATGTGTCTTCGCCTTGCAATGAAACTTCCTTCCGTGGTCCCGGTGTAACCCATACATTTTTTCAAATGCTCTTTTAGAGCGTCAATTCCCAACCCCTGTTTTGCGGAAACAACTATTGTCGCCCACACCTGCTCTAATTTTTTGGGTAACTCACCAATAGGCAATCCAGATATATCGCCCTTATTAAGAACAAAGCTTATATTACCCCTGTTTGGGTAACGCTCAAAATACTCTGGCCAATTACTGACCGGATCCAATGAGTAATCACTGCTACTATCAACAACAAACAAGACACGGTCAGCACGATCAATTTCTTTCCATGCACGCCTTATTCCCTCTTGTTCAACCGTATCCCCGGTTTCTCTTAAACCAGCTGTATCAATAACATGGAGTGGCATACCGTCAATATGTATTTGTTCGCGCAGTACATCCCTTGTTGTTCCCTCAATATGGGTGACAATGGCACTTTCTTTACCAGAAAGTGCATTCAACAAACTGGATTTTCCGGCATTCGGCTTCCCCGCAATCACAACGCTCATCCCCTCACTCATCAATGTGCCTTGGTGAGCTTGTGCAATGGTCACATTCAGCTGTTCAACCAACTGTTTGAGATCGTTTGATACTTTACCATCAGCTAGAAAATCGATTTCTTCTTCAGGGAAATCAATGGCTGCCTCTACATAGATACGCAAGACCGTCAGCGCTTCAACCAGATCATGTATATGCCGCGAAAACTCTCCTTGCAATGAACGAATTGCACAACGGGCTGCCTGCTCAGAAGACGCATCAATCAAATCTGATATAGCCTCAGCCTGAGTAAGATCAATTTTGTCATTTAAAAATGCACGCTCTGAAAACTCACCAGGCCTTGCTAAGCGAGCACCCAATGCCAAACAACGCTGCAATAGGGCGTCCATAATAATAGGGCCGCCATGGCCCTGAAGCTCAAGAACAAATTCTCCCGTAAACGAGTGGGGTGCTGGAAAAAAAATGGCTAAGCCCTGATCAATAATGCTGCCACCTGCATCAAGAAAACCTGTGTAAACAGCTTCTCTTGGTGGTAAACCTTTATTTACCAACCCAGCAATAAAAGGTTCTAGGTTGCTACCGGATAAACGGACAATACCAACACCTCCACGACCTGGCGGGGTCGCGATGGCAGCTATGGTGTCGTGATCCGAGGACGATAACATTTAGGGCTCTTAATCTTGGTTAAACCACTTTGAAGAAATCATACCGCAACTAATACTACAACAATGCAGTTCGCCAAAAAATAATAGGAGGCTACAATAAATGCTCAAACAAAAAAGGCCTCACTTTTTAGGAGGCCTTTTACGTAGACTAATATTAACTCTATTTTTTAGCAGCTTCGCCTTCAATTTTTCGTGTGATCAGCCATTGCTGGACAATTGAAAGTCCATTGTTCACTGTCCAGTAAAGTACTAACCCGGCAGGGAAGAACATAAAGAAGAAGGTAAATGCGATTGGCATCATCTGCATGATTTTAGCCTGCATGGGATCAGGAGGCGTTGGGTTCAACTTTTGCTGAACAAACATACTAACGCCCATAATCAATGGCAATACAAAATAAGGGTCTTTCACCGACAGGTCATTGATCCACATTATCCAAGGGGAGTGACGCAGTTCAACACTTTCCATCAGCACCCAGTACAGTGCGATGAAAACTGGCATCTGAACCAATATGGGCAAACATCCCCCCATGGGGTTGACCTTCTCCTTCTTGTAAAGGCTCATGGTCTCCTGGGACATTTTCTGGCGATCATCGCCATACAGTTCTTTTAAACGAGCCATTTCTGGTTGCAGCTTTCGCATATTTGCCATTGAGCGATAACTTGTGGCTGAAAGCCTATAGAAAGCAGCTTTAATCATCACCGTCAGCAAAATAATAGACCAACCCCAGTTACCCAAAAATTCATGGAGCTGGTACAACACCCAAAATAACGGCTTGGCAATCCACCAAAGCCAACCATAATCGAGTGTTAAATCAAGATAAGGGGATATTTGTTCCAAGCGATATTGATCTTTAGGCCCAGCATAGAACGCTGCTTTTAATTCACCTTTTTCCCCGGGGCCAACAGAAACCTGAGGTGATGTAAAACCTAATGTATAAAGGTCCTGGCTACCTAACTTTTTCACATTAAAGCTATTCATGGTGTTCTGATCAGGTACCCATGCGCTCACGAAATAATGCTGAACCATGGCGATCCAGCCACCAGTTATTTTATCTTTCAGCGACTCATCGGAAATATCATCAAAATCTAGCTTTTTGTAATTTTCATCCGTTGTCGTTAGTGCTGCCCCAAGAAATGGTTGCATACCCATCGCATTGGTCACTGTTGGGTTGTGGCTATCGCGCTTGATTTGTCCAAACAAACCAGCCTTCCAAGTATCGCTGCTTTTATTCTCAACCAAATACGCCAGATCTATCAGGTAATCACTACGTTTAAAGAAAAACTGTTTAGTTATTAATACATCGCCTTGTTGTAGGGTCAGATTAACCTGTACAGAATCTTGGCCATCTTCCAACCTATACTCGTCTGCACTAGCAGAAAACAGGGGGCGACCCGCATTGGTATCTGTACCATTTGTACCCACCAAACCACTTTGAGCAATATAAGTAGTAGAGGATGTTCTGTTGAGCAAAATAAAGGAACTGGCGTCTTCATCTAGTTTGGTTAGATGCTTTGGCAGCTCAACCCGAACAATGTCACCTCCGTGGGTATCAATAAGAACGGTTAAAACATCTGTAGAAACCTTCACTAAACGAGTATTAGTAGCCTTGGGCATCTGCTTAACTTGCTCAACACCTTCTTCGATAGCTGTTGGCAGCTCACTTACATTATTTGCAGGTACGCTATCAATGGTTGGCTCTGGTAATTCGGGCGTTACTATTTCTTCTACTGTGGAGCTATCCACAACTGGTGCATGCTCTTCCTGAAAGGTACTCCATTCCAGGAACAACATATAAATCACAACCAACATGGCACTAATAAGTAGTGAGCGTTGCCAATCCATATCTATTTCTACTCAGTTTTTGTATCGGGTTGGGGGACCGGGTCGTAACCACCGGCATGAAAAGGGTGACATTTTATAAGGCGGCGGAGGCTAAGATAACCCCCCTTTATGACACCATGATTTTCAATAGACTCTAAAGCGTAACAGGAACAACTGGGATAAAACCGACAGTTGTTACCTAAAAGGGGGCTAATTAAAAATTGATACCCCCTAACAACACTAACGCAAGTAGCAATGGGCCACTTACGTATCATTCCGGTCATCATTGGTCTGCCTTTAGTTTTCGCAACAACCGCTGCCAACTCTTATTGAGCAACGCTGTTTGTTCGCTAGGTGACAGAGCATCAATTCCCTGACGTGCCAGAAACACAATATCGAGGGAGTCCAACTGATTTTGTGATAAACGAAAAGTACTTCTAACCACACGCTTTACACGATTACGGTCTACAGCATGTCGAATATTTTTTTTTGCCACAACTACGCCTAGCCTTGGGTGTGAGAAATCGTTGGGGCGGGCAAGCAGTAAGAGGTGTGGGTGGGCAACCTTATAGCAGGTACCACTAAAAACAGCCTGGTAAGCCCGGGCTGTCAATAGACGTTTGTTTCGACCAAAGGTTACTTCGGACATATTGTGGTTCGGGCGCCTTGTGTTCGAGACTCTTTTTTCAAAAGAGGGTTTTCAAAGGAAGGGTCTGAAAACCTAGCGTTCAACACTTTATGCTCGAAAGCCAGGGGAGAGATAACTTCCCCCCTTTTTTATTGCTACCTTTTTATTGTTATATGTAGAGTATTTCAATAAAGGGCAGCTCTTTTATATAGCTATATAAATGATACAACTATATTAAAGAGGGGCTGAGTGATCAGGCTGCCAGGCGTTTACGGCCCTTAGCACGGCGACGTTTGATCACAAGACGGCCGTTTTTGGTGGCCATACGAGCACGAAAACCATGGCTGCGCTTACGTTTTAATACGCTGGGTTGAAATGTTCTTTTCATGACTAACTTCCGTTAACTGACTTATGCCTTTAAAGGGCGGGCGATTTTAAAGAAAAAGCAACGCTATATCAACGATAGAATCAACTATATCGCCTCTTCTTGGGAAATTTTGGTTAAATAGAAAACCTCACCGATTATTCACAAGCCAATACAGTTTATCCACACCCCTGCATAACCTGTGGATTATACCGGGTAAAATAGGATGAAAAAGCTCTGGATCATTTTGTGGATAAGCCTCAAATATCTCAACCTGTGGGCAACTACCCCTTTTCTCCACAGTATTTAACCCTGTTTTCACCAGGCCTACAGCTATTTATCAATAGAGTTTTATGCTACTTAATTATTTGTTTTTTAATGAAATAAATGGGATACCCACAGAAATCACCAACACCATATATAACTACAACTATAAACTTATCTATATACATACATATATAGGTATATATAAAAATTACTTAGAAAAGAGTAAAAACCATTTTAGGTAAAAAAATCAATTTTTAGTTGCTTTGCTTTATAATGGCGCCCCTTGAATTAAAACCATAAAGATAAAAACCTATGGTTGGCTTAGTACACAGTGACGGATAAGTATGCACTACCCAGATAATTTTGATGTCATCGTTATTGGTGGTGGACATGCAGGCACAGAGGCTTGTTTGGCTGCTGCCCGCATGGGCTGTCGCACACTGCTATTGACTCATAACATAGAAACATTGGGTCAAATGTCATGTAACCCGGCTATTGGGGGTATTGGCAAAAGTCATTTGGTCAAAGAAATTGATGCACTGGGCGGTGCTATGGCCCATGCTTCCGATTTAGGTGGTATCCAATTTCGGGTATTAAATTCTCGCAAAGGCCCAGCCGTCCGAGCGACTCGTGTTCAAGCTGATCGGGTTCTATACAAGGCTGCTGTGCGTACGGTTTTGGAAAACCAACCAAATCTCTCCATTTTTCAGCAAGCCGTTGATGACCTCATTATGGAGGGTGATCGGGTTGTTGGTGTTGTGACCCAAATGGGATTACGTTTCATTGGTAAAACCGTTGTGCTAACAGCCGGTACTTTCCTTGGTGGGAAAATCCATATTGGTTTAGAGAATCACTCGGGCGGTCGTGCTGGAGATCCACCCTCCATTGGTTTGGCTAATCGATTGAGGGAACTACCCTTGAGAGTGGACCGATTAAAAACCGGTACACCTCCACGTATTGATGCGCGCAGTGTCAATTTTGATGGTCTTCAGCCACAGTGGGGAGATAAACCAGAACCGGTTATGTCATTTTTAGGAAATGTTTCAGAGCACCCTGAGCAAACCTGTTGTTATATCACCTATACCAATGAGCGCACCCATGAAATTATTCGTGGGGGAATGGATCGCTCCCCCATGTATACTGGCGTCATTGAAGGGGTGGGACCAAGGTATTGTCCTTCCATTGAGGACAAGGTGGTTCGGTTTGCTGACAAAGACAGTCACCAAATCTTTATTGAGCCTGAGGGGTTAACCACCTACGAACTTTATCCCAACGGGATATCAACCAGCTTGCCCTTTGATGTTCAGATGGAATTAGTGCGTTCTATCAATGGTTTTGAAAATGCGCATGTTACCCGACCGGGTTATGCCATCGAATACGACTTTTTTAATCCCCAGGATCTCAAATATTCATTAGAAACAAAGTCCGTTGAAGGTCTTTTCTTTGCTGGTCAGATTAACGGTACTACCGGTTATGAAGAAGCTGGGGCCCAAGGGTTACTGGCAGGAACCAATGCGGCACTTCAATCCCAAGAAAAAGAAGCTTGGTGCCCACGTCGGGATGAAGCGTATATTGGTGTACTTGTTGATGACTTGATTACTATGGGTACTATTGAACCTTACCGTATGTTTACCAGTCGAGCAGAGTATCGTTTGCTACTGAGACAGGATAACGCAGACCTTCGGTTAACAGAAAAAGGGCGAGAGTTAGGGTTGGTAGATGATATCCGTTGGGCCGCTTTCTGTGAAAAGCGTGAAGCCATTGAACAAGAGCAGCAACGCCTGAAAACAACTTGGGTTCAACCAGGCTCTACTGAAGCAGAACAGGTTGGGGAGAAAACAGGCTCTCCCCCCAGTCGAGAGTACAGTTTGTTTGAGTTATTGAAACGCCCAGAGTTGAGCTACACGGACATAGCGGAGTTGAAGCACAGCGATCAACTATCTGATGATGTGGCCGAACAAGTGGAGATCGATGCCAAGTATGCGGGTTATATCGATCGTCAACAGGAAGAGATCGACAAACTGCGCCGCCAGGAAAACACCGCTATTCCTGAGAATTTTGATTATCAGGTAGTTAAGGGGCTTTCGAACGAAGTGAAACAAAAATTAACTGATGCCAGGCCAGAAACTTTGGCTCGTGCTGCCCGTATTCCAGGTATTACGCCCGCGGCTATATCGTTGCTATTGATTTACTTAAAGAAAAAAACAGCGGCTAGCAAAAAGATTGCTTGAGGCTTTACAGATTATGAGTCTTCGCAGATAAAGAAATATGGCAAATAAACTGGAAGACCTCTTAAGGTCAGGAGTGGAAGCTCAATCGATAATCCTTAGTGATGATCAAATAACGCTTCTGTTGCATTACCTGAAACTACTTCACAAATGGAACAAGGCCTATAATCTCACTGCGATTCGCGATCCTGAGCAAATGCTATCCCTTCATTTGTTGGACAGTCTGAGCATTATTCCTTTTGTTAGTGGGGAAAATATTATTGATGTGGGTACGGGTCCAGGTTTTCCTGGTATTCCTTTGGCCATATTTTATCCGGAACGTAAATTTACGCTGATGGATAGCAACGGTAAAAAGACCCGATTTTTATTTCAGGTAAAAAATGAATTGGGTTTGGAGAACGTGACAGAAATTCAAAGTAGAGTTGAGGCTTATCAACCCAAACAGCAGTTTGATGCTATTACCAGCAGGGCGTTTACCAGCCTTTCAGATATGGTTGATAAAACATCACATTTACTAAAAAATAATGGCCGGTTTTATGCAATGAAGGGGCAATATCCCCATGAAGAGTTGAGAGACTTGCCAAAACACTATAATGTCGTTGCCTCACACCCATTGCAGGTGCCAGGTGTCAATGGAGAGCGACACCTTATCGAAATGGCGTTATCTAATTAGAGCGCTATCGAACGAGAGTAATCGAAAAACAACGATCGAATTGAATGGCCACCCAGGATAGAAAAAGCACCTCTGTTTCGAAATAAGTTTCGGAGGGCGATAGAGGAATTCACTTTGACTAAGATCTTTACTGTTGCCAATCAAAAAGGCGGCGTGGGGAAAACCACCACTAGTATTAATCTGGCAGCATCTTTAGCCAGCTATGGAAAGCGTATCCTGTTGGTTGATATGGATCCTCAGGGTAATGCGACCATGGGTAGCGGTATTAATAAGTCCGGTCTCAAAATTACGGTATTGGATGTACTGACCGGTGAAGTAAATACCGAGCAGGCGATACAGCGTAGTGAGTCAGGAAATTATGATTTGTTGCCAGCTAATGGTGACCTGACGGCTGCTGAGGTGGGTCTGCTCAAAGTAAAAAGCAAAGAAAGCCGACTTCGGCACGCACTGACACGGGTTAAAGATAATTACGATTACATTATTATTGATTGCCCCCCCTCATTGAGTATGTTGACCATTAACTCATTAGTGTCCTGTGATGGGGTAATTGTACCAATGCAATGTGAGTACTATGCTTTGGAAGGATTGTCCGCCTTATTGGATACCGTTAGAAAAATAGGTCAATTTCTTAATCCAAAGCTACAGGTAGAAGGAATACTTCGTACTATGTATGACCCTCGCAACAGCCTTACCAATGAGGTGACGGCTCAATTGAGAGAACACTTTGGTGACAAGGTTTACCGTATTGCCATTCCTCGTAATGTGAGATTAGCGGAAGCGCCAAGTTATGGTCAGCCAGCCCTTGCCTATGATAAAAACTCTAAAGGTTCTCTTGCCTATTTGGGGTTAGCGGGGGAAATTATTCGGCGTGCCAAACCGGTAGTAAAGCAGCCTACTAAGCAAGCGGGCCACTCAGGGCAACCCGTGCAATCGGTACAAAAAGCAGGTTAAGTTATGGTGAAGAGAAAAGGTTTAGGCCGAGGTCTCGATGCCTTGCTTGGCGCTGGTGAAGAAGACTCAGAAGATGGGGTAGCACCGCTATCTGAAGGTGCATTAAAAGAACTGCCTGTAGAGTTCATGAAGCGAGGCAAGTATCAACCACGGCGCGACATGCACCCAGAAGCACTCGAAGATTTGGCAAACTCCATTCGTGCACAAGGGGTTATGCAACCTATTGTTGTTCGACCTACAGGTGTAGATAGCTACGAAATCATAGCGGGTGAGCGCCGCTGGCGTGCAACTCAACAAGCAGGCTTGGAAACAATACCCGCCATTATCAAAGATGTACCCGATGAATCAGCCATTGCTATGGCCCTGATAGAAAATATTCAACGGGAAGATCTGAATGCCATAGAGGAAGCCCAGGCATTAATAAGACTTCAGCAAGAATTTGAACTAACCCAGCAGCAGGTAGCTGATGCTGTGGGTAAATCTCGAACCACAATTACTAATTTAATGCGCCTAATGACACTAGAGCAGGAAGTTCAAACCCTGTTAGAACATGGTGATCTGGAAATGGGGCATGCCAGAGCGTTACTTGGGTTAGAAGGGACACAACAACTTGAAGCGGCACGCACTACCGTTGCAAAAGGAATGACGGTTAGACAGACAGAAGCTTTGGTTCGCCGCTTATTGCAACAGCAAACAGCTGACCCGGTTAAAGAACATCGTGTTGACTCAGACATTAAGCGCTTACAAGATAAGCTGTCTGATCAAGTCGGTGTACCTGTGTCAATCCAGCATAATGTGAAGGGGAAGGGCCGGTTGATCCTTAAATACAACAGCCTTGATGAGCTCGAAGGCATTCTTGACCACATCAAGTAATAGCTGATTATCGACACACTATAACTCTAATAAATTATCAGTATTCTCAAACTTCTTGGCTGCATAGTGCTGCTCAGGTTAAAGATTTGTTGAATCTACCGTTGGGACTACCTATAATTGCCGCCCGTTTGAGCTTGAGCATGTTACAAGCTCAAACAAATTGTGCGGAAAGGGGGTAGCCAATGAAAGCTACCATAGTGGCTCTGCCGGTAGGACGAATAGCATTGGTACAACTGGCAATATTAGTTGTAGCAACTATTGGGGTATTACCGGTAGGTGTGACTGCAGCCTACTCCATACTGATTGGCGGAGTGATACAAATAGGCCCACAGGCTTATTTCACAAGATTAGCTTTTCGGTATAGAGGTGCTAGACAGGCCCCAAATATACTTCGCGCCATACAGAAAGGGGAAGCGGGGAAATTATTGCTCACAGCGGTATTGTTTGCATTGGCTTTTAGTTTTATAGAGCCTTTACACATACCCAGTTTGTTTCTCAGTTATGGCGCTATGATTATTGTGCAGTGGTTTTGTGCCGCAAGGATACTTAACCACCGAAAAATTTGACCTTGCTGGTTTGAGAGAAAAAAGAATGGCAGGCGACACCCAACAAACGGGAACAGAATATATTCAGCATCACTTGACCAACTTAACGTATGGTCAGCATCCGGAAAATGGATGGAGTTTTGCTCACAATGCCCAAGAAGCCGCAGAAATGGGTTTCATGGCAGTTAATGTTGATAGTTTAGGTTGGTCCATTGGTTTGGGTCTTCTTTTTGCCTTTTTATTCCGTTGTGCAGCCAAGCGTGCCACGACGGGCATACCTTCAGGTTGGCAAAACTTTGCAGAAATGATGGTTGAGTTCGTCGATGGAACTGTTAAAGACAGTTTCCATGGCCGCAACCCTTGGATCGCGCCGATGGCGCTGACCATTTTTGTTTGGGTCTTCCTGATGAACCTTATGGATTTGATTCCGGTGGATATTATTCCTTGGTTGATGTCCTTAGGCGGCGTTCACTTCCAGAAAATTGTTCCTTCTACCGACCCTAACATTACATTGGGTATGGCTTTAGCCGTGTTCGGTATGATTCTTTATTACAGTATTAAAGTTAAAGGCATTGGTGGTTTTGTTGGCGAGCTGACATTACAACCATTTGGTGCAAAAAACCCTATTGTCCAAGCGATCTTTGTTCCTATCAACCTGGCGCTAGAGTTGGTTGGCCTTTTGGCTAAGCCATTTTCTCTTGGCTTGCGGTTGTTCGGTAACATGTATGCGGGCGAAATGATCTTTATTTTGATCGCCATGATGTACAGTGCTGGCTGGGTTTTAGGTACTTTTGGTGGAGCGTTACAGCTAGGCTGGGCAATCTTCCATATTCTTATTATTACTTTGCAAGCCTTTATCTTTATGGTTTTGACCATCGTGTACCTCAGTATGGCACACGAAGATCACTGATTTACTTTTAACTTTATAACTTACTCTAAGTATTAGGAGAAAAAAATGGAACTTATCATGATCGCAGCTGCAATTATGGTTGGGTTTGGTGCACTTGGTGCTGCCGTTGGTATGGGTCTGTTGGGCGGTAAATTGCTGGAAGGTACAGCACGTCAACCAGAGCTGGGACCAATGCTGCAAGGTAAAATGTTCCTGCTAGCTGGTCTGATCGATGCGATCCCAATGATCGGTGTTGGTATCGGTATGTACCTGATCTTTGCTGTTGCCCCTGGTGTTGCAGCTTAAGTTTGACATCCCGATTCTTAAACATTAACTCCAAGAACGAGGTGTTGGCGTGAATATTAATCTGACCCTATTCGGACAGCTGATTTCTTTTCTGTTCTTTATTTGGTTCTGCAAAAAATTTGTATGGACTGCCATCATTCACTCGATGGAAGAACGGCAGAAAAAAATTGCCGATGGTCTAGATGCCGCTGATAGAGCTTCCCGTGATCTGGAGCTGGCGCAAGAAAAAGCGACAGAACAGCTTAAAGAAGCCAAGAAAGAAGCATCATCAATTATTGAGCAGGCAAATAAGCGTGCGAACCAGATTGTTGACGAAGCTAAAGAGCAAGCAAGAGCTGAAGGTGATCGCCTGAAAGTAGCTGCTCAAGCAGAAATCGAACAGGAAATGAACCGTGCTAAAGAAGAGTTACGTAATAGTGTAGCTGCTCTCGCATTAGCCGGCGCGGAGAAAGTCCTGAAAGCAAACATCGATGAAAGTGCAAATCGCGCATTGGTCGATGATCTGGCAGCACAGCTGTAACCGAGGTTTAACATGGCGGAATTGAGCACTCTGGCTCGGCCTTACGCAAAGGCAGCATTTCAATATGCTGCTGATGCCAACGATCTGCAAGGATGGTCTCAAAACCTTGCTGTTGTTGCAGCCGTAGCACAGCAGGATGCAGTAGAAAAACTGCTGAGTTCACCCAGTTACACAGCAGCTCAGCAGGCAGAAAAGACCATTGAAGTTTGTGGTGACGCTATCAATGACAAGGTCCGCGGTTTTATGCGGGTCTTGGCAGAGAATCGTCGTCTGCAACTACTGCCACAGATTTATCAGCAGTTCGAAGTGTTAAAAGCTAATCGCGAAAAAACCGTTGAGGTTAACGTGGTATCGGCTACAGAAATTAGCACAGAACAACAAAACAAGCTGGCAAGTGCGCTTAGCGCGAAACTTGAACGCGAAGTCAACATGCAGGTGTCAGTCGATGATAGCCTGATTGGTGGCGCCGTGGTTCGAGCTGGAGATACCGTCATAGATGGCTCCATTCGCGGGCGGTTAGCAAAACTCGCCGAAGCATTAAATTCCTAGGATTGAGGACCAGAGCAAATGCAGCAACTGAATCCATCCGAAATCAGTGAAATCATCAAGCAGCGTATTGATAGCCTTGAGGTTTCATCTGAAGCACAAAACGAAGGTACTATCGTATCCGTATCAGACGGAATCATTCGTATTCACGGCCTAGCCGATGTGATGTACGGTGAAATGATCGAGTTTGATGGCGGCATTTACGGTATGGCTCTTAACTTGGAGCGCGACTCTGTCGGTGCGGTAATCCTTGGTGATTATCAATCTTTGGCGGAAGGCCAAAAAGCACGTTGCACTGGTCGTATCCTTGAAGTACCAGTAGGTCCAGAACTGGAAGGTCGCGTAGTCGACGCATTGGGTAATCCCATTGACGGTAAAGGTCCAATCAACGCTAAAGAAACCGATGCAATTGAAAAAGTTGCTCCTGGTGTAATTGCTCGTCAATCGGTTGATCAGCCAGTACAAATTGGTTTGAAAGCAATTGATGCGATGGTGCCAATTGGTCGTGGTCAGCGTGAGCTGATTATTGGTGACCGTCAGATTGGTAAAACAGCCATTGCTGTTGATGCCATCATTAACCAGAAAGGTTCTGGTATTAAATGTATCTATGTAGCGGTTGGCCAAAAGGCTTCATCTATTGCTGCTGTAGTACGTAAACTTGAAGAGCACGGCGCAATGGAACACACCATTGTTGTTGCTGCAACAGCTTCTGATCCAGCGGCTATGCAGTTCTTGGCACCGTTTGGTGGTTGCTCCATGGGTGAGTACTACCGTGACCGTGGTCAAGATGCACTGATTATTTATGATGACTTGACCAAGCAAGCTTGGGCTTATCGTCAAATTTCCCTGTTGCTACGTCGTCCACCAGGCCGTGAAGCATACCCAGGTGATGTTTTCTATTTGCACTCCCGCTTGCTAGAGCGCGCTGCACGTGTAAATGCTGACTACGTTGAAAAATTCACCAATGGTGAAGTGAAAGGCCAAACTGGTTCTCTGACAGCATTGCCTGTTATTGAAACTCAGGCTGGTGACGTATCTGCATTCGTACCGACGAACGTGATCTCCATTACCGATGGTCAGATTTTCCTTGAAGCGGACATGTTTAACGCAGGTATTCGTCCTGCAATGAACGCCGGTGTTTCCGTATCTCGGGTTGGTGGTGCTGCACAGACTAAGATTGTGAAGAAGTTGTCCGGTGGTATTCGTACCGCATTGGCACAGTATCGTGAATTGGCAGCATTCTCTCAGTTTGCATCAGATCTTGATGATGCAACCAAGGCCCAGTTGGACCATGGTGAGCGTGTTACTGAGTTGATGAAACAAAAGCAATATGCACCACAAAGTGTTGCTGAGATGGCCCTTACGATTTACGCCGCTGATAACGGTTACCTCAAAGACGTTGCCGTGAACAAGATCGGTGACTTTGAAGCGGCTCTGCTTTCTTACATGAAAGCTGAGCACGGTGATCTGTTAGATCAGGTGAACCAAAGTGGTGACTGGAACAACGACATTGAAGCCAGTTACAAGGCGGCGCTGGAAAAATTTGTCAGCACCCAAACTTGGTAATTTCTGATAAGAGCAGACAATTGTCTGCTCTTACTTGAAGGCATAGATTATGGCTGTCGGAAAAGAAGTTAAAACCAAAATCACCAGTATCCAAAGCACTCAGAAAATTACTAGTGCAATGGAGATGGTGGCTGCAAGCAAGATGCGTCGTGCTCAGGAGCGCCGAGAACTCGGTAAGCCCTACGCTGATCGTATCCGTTCGGTAGTTGGTCACATTGCCAGTGCAGTGAGTGAGTATAAGCACCAATATATGGAGCAGCGTGAGATTAAGCGCGTTGGTTACATCATAATCTCGACAGATCGAGGTTTGTGCGGTGGTTTGAACACTAACCTGTTTAAGCAAGTGATCAAGTCCATGAAAGATTGGTCTGATCAAGATGTTGAAAATGACCTTTGTGTTATAGGTAATAAAGCAGCTGGGTTCTTTAGTAGTTTTGGTGGCAATATTGTCGCTACAGTAAAAGACCTTGGCGATGCACCCTCAGCTAATGATCTTGTTGGTGGTGTGAAGGTCATGCTGGATGCTTATGACGAAGGTAAAATTGATCGGCTATATGTGGTAGCAAATGAGTTTGTTAATACTATGGTTCAAAAACCGGCTGTTGAGCAGTTGTTACCGCTCCAGCCAGTTGAAGACGACAAACTGAAGCACCACTGGGATTATTTGTACGAACCAGACGCCAAAGAATTATTGGATGGCCTATTAGTTCGTTATATTGAATCTCAGGTCTATCAAGGTGTGGTAGAGAATAAAGCCTGTGAACAGGCGGCGCGCATGATTGCTATGAAGAGCGCCACCGATAATGCGGGTGATCTGATTAACGAATTGCAATTGCTCTATAACAAAGCTCGTCAGGCAGCTATTACTCAAGAGTTGTCAGAGATTGTTAGTGGTGCAGCGGCAGTTTAACCAAAGATTTTTAAGGTTTAGTTTAAGAGGAACCGGAAATGAGTAGCGGACGTATCGTTCAAATTATTGGTGCTGTAATCGACGTGGAATTTACACGTGATCAAGTGCCTAACGTGTATGACGCACTAAAGGTTGAAGATAAAGGTTTAACCCTAGAAGTTCAGCAGCAGCTGGGTGACGGCGTAGTGCGCACAATTGCCATGGGTTCTTCTGAAGGTATCAGCCGGGGACTAAGCGTCAATAATACAAATGCACCCATTTCTGTTCCTGTTGGTACAGAAACCCTGGGCCGCATCATGGATGTATTGGGTAATCCAATCGATGAAAAGGGTCCTATTGGTGAGAAAGAGCGCGCTGCGATTCACCGCAAGCCACCTGCTTATGATGAGCTGGCTGCTTCAAATGAATTGTTAGAAACAGGCATCAAGGTAATTGACTTGGTTTGTCCGTTTGCTAAGGGTGGTAAAGTTGGTCTGTTCGGTGGAGCGGGTGTTGGTAAAACCGTAAACATGATGGAACTGATCAACAACATCGCGACTGAGCATTCAGGTTTATCAGTATTTGCTGGTGTTGGTGAGCGTACTCGTGAAGGTAATGATTTCTACTTTGAAATGCAGGAATCCAACGTTGTTAACGTTGAGACGCCAAGCGATTCAAAAGTAGCGATGGTGTACGGTCAGATGAATGAGCCACCCGGAAACAGACTCCGTGTAGCACTGACTGGCCTGACCATGGCAGAAAAATTCCGTGACGAAGGTAAAGACGTACTGTTGTTCGTTGATAATATCTATCGTTACACATTGGCTGGTACAGAGGTATCTGCACTGTTGGGTCGTATGCCATCTGCGGTAGGTTATCAGCCTACTCTTGCGGAAGAAATGGGTGTACTTCAAGAGCGTATTACATCTACTAAGACGGGTTCGATTACATCGGTACAGGCGGTATATGTACCTGCAGATGATTTGACGGATCCATCACCAGCAACAACGTTTGCTCACTTGGATTCAACTGTTGTACTGAGTCGTGATATTGCTTCTAAAGGTATTTACCCTGCTGTAGATCCACTAGATTCAACGTCGCGTCAGCTTGACCCGCTGATCGTTGGTCAAGAGCACTATGAAGTAACTCGTGGTGTACAGTCAGTACTTCAGCGCTTTAAAGAGCTGAAAGATATTATTGCTATTTTGGGTATGGATGAGTTGTCTGAAGAAGACAAGCAAGTGGTAGCTCGTGCTCGTAAGATTGAGCGCTTCTTGTCACAGCCATTCCACGTAGCAGAAATCTTCACTGGTTCTCCGGGCAAATATGTATCTCTGAAACAGACTATTGCTGGCTTCCAGGGTATTCTTAATGGCGACTATGATCACCTGCCAGAGCAGGCGTTCTACATGGTTGGTTCCATTGAAGAAGCTGTTGAAAAAGCTGAAAAGCTCAAGTAAGCACAAGAGACAGGCCCAAAGAAAGGCGTTAAGATATGGCTATGACCGTCCATTGTGACATTGTAAGTGCTGAAGAGTCCTTGTTTTCAGGATTGGTTGAGCTGGTAGTGGCTACGGGTTCTCAGGGTGAATTGGGAATCGCTTTTGGTCACGCACCATTGCTCACTGATCTTAAGCCAGGCCCTGTTCGCGTTATTAAGCAAGAAGGTGAAGAGGAAATTTATTACCTCTCAGGTGGTTTTTTAGAAGTACAGCCAAACACCATCTCAATACTTGCTGACACGGCATTGCGTGCTGATGATCTTGATGAAGCTGCAGCATTGGAAGCGAAGCAACAAGCTGAGCATGATATTTCTAATCAGAGTGGTGAATTTGACTACTCAAGAGCGGCTTCACAACTTGCAGCTGCAGCAGCGCAACTTCGTACTATTGAACAGCTACGCAAGAAAATGGGTGGCAAATAAGCTTTACTACGAAGCTCTTCTTGAGAAATTAATTCTTAAGAAACTCAGTGCTAAGAAAAAAAGAAAAAGGGTGGCGTTTGCCACCCTTTTTTTATGATTATTTTTTATCCTAAGCTAGGGCTTATGCTATCCCTAGATAGCTTCATGGTAATCATGTCTCGTTCCTGATTAAATATCGCAAATTTAGAATAAAGACTTGGAATAAACAGAATGATGGAAACGGATATTATTATTCTTGCTGCAGGTAAAGGCACAAGAATGAAGTCGGCCTTACCTAAGGTATTACACAAGCTAGCAGGTAAATCTTTGCTGCAACATGTGGTTGATTCTGCAAACAGTGTTCAAAATGCCAATATCACTGTTGTCACTGGACATGGTTCGGATGAAGTCCGGTCTTCGGTTTCATCTTCTGAAACAAGCTCTTTAAATTATGTTGAGCAGACTGAACAGTTGGGCACAGCACATGCGGTACAAATGGTGGTGCCAAATTTGGGTAATGGTGGTACTAGCCTTATTCTTTATGGCGATGTTCCTATGATTTTGCCAGAAACTATTCATGAAATGCTGGGTGCCGTTAGTGAAAGCAGCATGTCCTTGTTAACGGTGACACTGGATGACCCAACGGGTTATGGGCGCATTTTAAGGAATGAATCAGGTCAAGTTACGGCGATTATCGAGCAAAAAGATGCTTCAACTGAACAGCTTAAAGTGAGAGAAGTAAATACCGGCGTTTTGGCAGTAAAGACAAAACAACTAAAACAATGGTTACCACAAATCGATAATAACAATGCCCAGGGTGAATATTACCTTACAGATTTGATTGCCATTGCTCGCAGCAATGGTGTGACTATTGAAACAAAACAACCACAATCTGTTGAAGAAGTTGAGGGTGTTAATAATCGTATCCAGCTGAGTGCACTAGAACGGTTTTATCAAAAACAGCAGGCAGAAGCATTAATGGTCGCTGGTGTAACTCTGGCTGACCCCTCTCGCATTGATGTGCGTGGGAATTTAAAAACAGGCAATGATAGTTACATTGATATTAATGCAGTATTTGAAGGTGATGTAACCTTGGGTAGTAATGTAAGTATTGGCCCTAACTGTCACATAATTGATAGCGATATAGGTGATTATGTAGAGATTTATGCTAATAGCGTCATTGAACAAAGTCAGATAGCCAATCATTCGGTCATTGGCCCTTTTGCTCGATTGAGACCTGGTACTGTACTGGCTGAAAAAGCCAAAGTTGGTAATTTTGTGGAAACTAAAAATACCCATGTTGGCAAAGGTAGTAAAATAAATCACCTTAGCTATGTGGGTGATTCAGAGTTGGGTGAGGGTGTTAATGTTGGTGCTGGCACCATTACTTGTAACTATGACGGTGTGAATAAGCATAAAACAGTCATGGGTGATAATAGCTTCATTGGTTCAAATAGTTCGTTAGTGGCACCCGTGCAAATAGGCAAAAATGCTACAGTGGGTGCTGGTTCAACCATAACCAAAGATGTACCTGATGATGAACTGGGTTTAACCCGAGCATCTCAGAAAAGTATTTCTGATTGGCATCGGCCAACAAAGAAGAGTAAGTAACTTTTCGGAAAACGACTCATTAATTTAATAGTGATGATTGATAGCTAATAACAGTACCGGATAGAACTATGTGTGGAATTGTTGGTGCCTCGGCACAACGGAACGTAACAGGAATTCTAATAGAGGGTTTAAAACGTCTTGAGTATCGTGGATACGATTCTGCAGGATTGTCGGTGCTGGATAAAAACAATGACATTCAAATCCGTAAAAATGCAGGTAAGGTTTCCAATCTTGTTGATAATTTAAAAGAGTCTCCAGCTAAAGGAACCCTGGGTATAGCACATACCCGTTGGGCAACACACGGCATCCCAAGTGAAGTGAATGCTCACCCACATAGTTCTTCTGATGTGGCTGTCGTCCACAACGGCATTATCGAAAATCATGATGAGTTACGTTCTGAGCTTACAGACCTTGGCTACAAATTTGTTTCTGAAACTGATACAGAAGTTGTAGCACACCTTGTTCATCACTATTTAGATAACCAGTTAGATAGTTCGGACTCTCTTAAACAAGCAGTACAAAAAACTATCGATCGCCTTGAGGGTGCCTATGCCCTTGGTGTTATTTCCGCCCGTGCGCCTGGTGTTTTAATCGGTGCTCGTAGTGGTAGTCCATTGGTACTGGGTGTTGGTATAGAAGAAAACTTTATTGCATCAGACCAAATGGCATTGCGTCAGGTAACGGATCGTTTTGTCTTTCTTGAAGAAGGCGATTTAGTAGAACTTGAGAATGGTCAATATCAAATAGTAGATTCGACAGGAAAGAGTGTAGAAAGAGAAGTCATTACTTTATCAGGTAGTGATGATGCTGCCGATAAAGGCAATTATCGCCATTACATGCTGAAAGAAATTTTTGAACAACCAGAGGTTTTGAAGGATACCCTTCAGGGAAGAATTAGCAGTAAAAGCGTATTGCCGGAAGCATTTGGCTCTGAGGCTAGGGCAATCTTTAATAAGGTGAGCGCGGTACATATTGTAGCCTGTGGTACCAGTTACCATGCAGGCTTAGTTGCACGTTACTGGTTGGAAGAATGGGCGGGAATACCCTGCCAAGTTGAAGTAGCTAGTGAATATCGTTATCGCAAAGTTGTCGTGCCTAAGAATACGCTCTTTGTCACTATTTCCCAGTCAGGTGAAACGGCTGATACCCTTGCAGCTCTTCAATCGGCCAAGGATTCTGGCTATCTTGGTAGCCTGGTTATCTGCAATGTGGCAAATAGCTCCTTGGTACGTGAATCTGATTTAGCACTTATGACCCATGCCGGTCCTGAGATTGGTGTTGCCTCTACTAAGGCATTTACTACCCAGTTGGTGGCGTTACAGTTACTTTGTATTGGTTTAGGGCGTGCACAGAATCAGGGTAGTAAAGGCGGCCTTGATGAGAAAAAAGAACAAGAACTGGTAGCGGCATTACACCAATTACCAGAACTTTGTGAGCAGACACTGGCATTGAATGATGAAATAGAAAAAACATTCGAGTGTTTTGCTGATAAACACCATTCATTGTTTTTGGGGCGTGGTGTTCAGTTCCCTGTTGCCCTTGAAGGTGCTCTCAAGTTAAAAGAAATTTCCTATATTCATGCTGAGGCCTATCCTTCAGGAGAGCTCAAACATGGTCCCTTGGCATTGGTTGATAATGAAATGCCGGTGGTAGCGGTTGCTCCAAATAATGAGTTGTTGGAAAAACTTAAATCTAATTTACATGAAGTAAAGGCTCGTGGTGGCCAATTATTTGTTTTCGCCGATAAGGCGGCAGGGTTCGAAAATGAACCTGGCATGACGGTAATGAATATTCCCCATGTCCCTGAAAGTTTGGAAGCGATTATCTATACTCTGCCCCTTCAGCTACTTTCCTACCATGTAGCGGTTCTTAAGGGCACGGATGTAGACCAGCCAAGAAACTTGGCCAAATCGGTTACCGTAGAATAGGAAGTAAAGAGCAGGTTCTTAATCAGTTATTCTGAGGTACTCTGAGTGCTTCTAGCCCATGTTGAAGATCCAACAAATGCTCCTGAAGTTGCCCACCTTTGTGTTGTGCTACGCCAATAGCTAAAACATCGATTACTACCAAATGCGCAATCCGCGACGAGAGCGGCGTATAGATTTGAATATCTTCCTTGGCATCAATAGTTAATGGGATAGTGGCCGCCATGGCGACAGGTGTATCTGAGGGAGCAATGGCAATGACAATGGCTCCACGGCTTTTCACCTGCTCGATGGCATTGATAAGTGTGGTGGTTCTTCCTGACTGGGAAATAGCAATCACAACGTCACCGGGAGCCATCGACGTAGCGGACATGTTCTGTAAGTGTGGATCAGCATAAGCTGCAGCAGAAACCTGCAGCCGGAAAAACTTGTGTTGTGCATCAAAAGCAACAGCAGCAGAAGCACCAAAGCCATAAAACTCTACTCGGTTAGCTGCACAAATGGCGTTTACTGCACGATTAAGCATTTCTAAATCCAGGGAATCACGTACTTTTAACAGTGTGTCTACCGTAGAGTCAAAAACCTTAAATGTGTATTCTGCAACAGAATCTGCATCAGTCACGGCAATTTGGCCATAACTGGGACTTGAGGCGAGTTGCTGGGCTAATGCTAATTTGAAGTCTTGAAAACCGTCGCAGCCAACAGCACGGCAAAAACGTACGACCGTTGGCTCACTAACCTCTGCAGACTCTGCTAAATCAACGATTCTCATACGGATTACTTCGGTGAGATTAGCCAAAATAAACTCGGCTACCTTGCGTTCAGATTTCCTCATCTCGGGAAGGCTGTCACTAATAGCCCGTGTGAGCTCTGCTGGTTTCATACTGTAATCCTTGTGTAATTCGCCTATTGTAAATAATTTACAAGAAAAAGTAATTCTTGTAGTTTGCGATTGAAAAATCTTCTCGAAGAACAATACCTATCAACTAAACATACTGCTGTTCTGCTAAAATCCAATCCCATGGATGTCACCGCAATTCTCGACCCTCTCAACCCCGCTCAACGGGAAGCTGTTTCCAATACCGAAAATCATTTATTGGTGCTTGCCGGTGCTGGCAGCGGAAAAACCCGTGTGTTGGTTCATCGAATTGCCTGGTTAATACAGGTGGAGCAACTTTCACCCTATTCTGTGCTGGCGGTAACCTTTACCAATAAAGCTGCCCGGGAAATGCGCAACCGTTTGGATGACATGCTCGGCTATTCATCCCAAGGTATGTGGGTAGGGACTTTTCATGGTTTGGCCCACCGGCTGCTAAAAATGCATTGGCAGGATGCGGGACTACCCGAAAATTTCCAAATTCTGGATAGCGACGACCAGCTTCGACTAGTGAAGCGGATTTATCAGACATTGGGCATTGATGACAGCCGCTGGCCCTATCGCCAGGCTCAGTCCTTTATTAATAGCCAGAAAGATGAAGGGTTGCGGTCTAAACATTTGCAACCTGCTCAAGATCCCTACCAACGTACGATGTTGCAAATTTATGCCAGCTATGAAGAAGCTTGTGAGCGTGGCGGCATGGTGGATTTTGGGGAGTTGCTATTGCGTGCCCATGAACTCTGGCTCAATAAGCCAGAATTACTTGCCCACTATCAGCAACGTTTTGGGCAAATTCTAGTGGATGAGTTTCAGGATACTAACGCCATTCAGTATGCCTGGCTACGGGTGTTAGCTGGTCAAGATATTCGAATTACAGCTGTAGGCGATGATGACCAATCTATCTATGGTTGGCGTGGTGCAAAAGTGGAGAATATTCTCAATTTCAATCGGGATTACCCCGATACGGCCACAGTAAGATTGGAACAAAACTATCGTTCCTCAAAAAATATCCTGGAAGCCGCCAACGCGGTGATTTCACGGAATACTGATAGGCTGGGGAAAAACCTTTGGACTGAAGATGCCGAAGGTGAATTGATTTCCCTTTATTCCGGATTTAATGAACATGATGAAGCACGTTTTATTGCTGATCGCCTGAGTGATTGGGAAAAGGACGGCAACCTACGGAGTGAGTCCGCTATTTTGTATCGCTCCAATGCCCAATCACGGGTATTGGAGGAAGCACTACTACGAGCTCAAATACCCTATCGAATTTATGGTGGTCAAAAGTTCTATGAGCGCCAGGAAATTCGTAATGCTCTTGCCTATTTACGATTGCTGGTTAACCGCAATGATGATGCCGCCTTTGAGAGAGTGGTGAATACCCCGACAAGGGGCATTGGCGACAAAACCGTACAAACTTTGCGGCACTTTGCTCGAGATGAAGGTATGTCCATGTGGTCTGCGGTAGAGAAAGCTATTTCTACCGGAGAATTATCAGGGCGAGCCAGTGGAGCAGTACAGGGTTTTATCAACCTGATTAATAAACTAGATCAAGACAGCCAAGATCTGCCTTTGCATGAATTGGTAGACAACACCATTGAGGGTAGCGGGCTTATTGATTTTCATCGCAAAGAAAAGGGAGATCGTGGCCAGTCCCGGGTAGAGAACCTGCAAGAATTAGTCGTTGCCTGCCGTAGTTTTGATGCAGAAGATAAGGATCAACCGGCCCTGCCTCAGTTTCTTGATCAGGCGGCATTGGATGCCGGAGATCGCCAGGCCGATGAAGGGGAAGATGCTGTTCAGCTGATGACTCTGCATTCTGCAAAAGGATTGGAATTTCCTTTAGTCTTTTTAGCTGGCATGGAAGAAAACTTGTTTCCCCACCGAATGTCAGCAGAAGAGCCGGGTCGATTAGAGGAAGAACGTCGGTTGGCCTATGTGGGCATTACTCGAGCGATGAAAAAACTCTATCTGACATTTGCAGAATCTCGTCAGCAATACGGTACAGAAAATTACAATAGTGTTTCCCGTTTTGTTCGAGATATTCCAACGGAATACATTGAGGAAGTTCGGCTGAGAACCCAGGTTACTCGCCCTACCAGCTATGCTAAAAAACCATCAACTTCATTTAGTGATGAAGGCACTGATACCGGTTTAGCATTGGGCCAGAGAGTGGAACATAAAATATTTGGTGAGGGCGTAATACTGAACTTTGAAGGCAATGGCGCCCACGCTCGAATACAAGTGAACTTTGATAATGAAGGCAGTAAATGGTTGGTGCAATCCTATGCCAAACTCACACCGCTTTAATCAAACGGCAACGAAATAGTTAACAAATTTATTATGGTGAATAACAAGAGGAACACCATGAACAAACAAAAACCTATGTTAATCGCTTTTATATTACTCACTCTGACGGTTGCTTTATCGGGTTGTGGTGGTTCAGAGAATAATGCAACTGCAAAGCAGATCAATGGTCAACAAGCACAGCAAAAAATATATAAATGGAAGATGGTGACGACCTGGCCTAAAAACTTTCCTGGGTTGGGCATGGCGGCCGAAAATTTTGCTACGTTGGCAGAAAAAATGAGTGGTGGCAGGTTGCAGGTTAAGGTTTATGGTGCTGGTCAGTTAGTGCCCGCATTGGAAACCTTTGATGCAGTATCACAAGGTACAGCAGAAATGGGCCATAGTGCTGCCTATTATTGGAAGGGAAAAACCCAAACTTCAGCATTATTTACCAGTGTTCCTTTTGGCCTTAATGCCCAGGAAATGAATGGCTGGTTACATTACGGTGGCGGTATGGCTCTTTGGAAAGAATTATACGAGCCATTTAATTTAGTGCCATTGGCTGCAGGTAATACCGGGGTACAAATGGCGGGTTGGTTTAACCGTGAAATAAATTCCTTGGCTGACCTGGATGGTTTAAAAATGCGCATACCCGGTATTGGCGGCGAAGTGGTGAGTCGTGTGGGTGTTGAAGCAGTCAATATTCCCGGCGGTGAACTGTATACCTCAATGCAAACGGGTGTGATTGATGCTACTGAATGGGTCGGCCCCTACAATGACCTGGCTTTCGGTTTTCACCAAGTGGCAAAATATTATTATTACCCCGGTTGGCACGAGCCAGGCCCCACTCTTGAATTAATAGTTAACCAGCAAGCGTTCGAATCTCTGCCAGAAGATCTACAGGCTATTGTTGAAGGTGCCGCTAGAGCCATTAATCAAGATATGCTGGATGATTACACCGCACGTAATAATGCCGCATTAGATGAATTGGTTAATAAACACGGCGTTGAACTTCGCCAATTACCTGATGATGTCTTGGCAGAATTAAATCGTGTTACCCAACAAGTGTTGAAGGAAATTGCCGCAAAAGATTCGGGCTTTAAAAAAGTGTATGAATCACAAAAAGCCTTTAAAGAGCAGGCAATTAATTATCACAAAATTTCAGAGCAAGCGTATTATAGAGCGCGTGAATTAAAATAGATTAAATATTTTTTTAAAGAAAACTTATAGGGTTAAATGAAAAAAACTGAGAAAGCTTTTTTATTATCTGTCCTTGTTTTTCCGGGTACAGGACATGTTTTATTAAAACGGTATATAGCAGGATTTTCTTTAATTATTATTGCATTAGCAGCTAGTTATTTTGTAATTTATGGCCTGATTAATCAGGCATTGGAAATAGCAGATAAAATTAAAAGTGGTGAAACTTCTCCAGATTTATCAGTTATTTTAGAATTATTATCGCACCAGTCAGCAAGTGCAGAAGTTCAATCAATCAATACATCAATGGTCGTTTTGTTGGTAGCTTGGTTAGTAGGTGTTGTCGATTCCTATAGAGTTGGTTGGTATCAAAATAAGGCTGCGAATGTTAAAGCTAAATGCGTTAACAAATTACAGATAATAAATAGGTGAGCTATGCAAACATCTGATTTGGCAAGTGAGTGGTCTTTATTACAGAACCAATTTGATAGTTATGAAAAATATTCGCTAATAATAAAACTATTTAGTATTTTTATTTTATCTGTTGCCTATTTTACTCATCATCTAAACTTTTTTATTTTTTCATTGCTGCTGGTTTTGTGGTTGCAGGATGCCATTTGGAAAACGTTTCAATCCCGTATTGAAATACGATTACTGCAGTTAGAACAGCACCTATCTGGTGATCAAAGCTTGGATCGTACGGAAGGGAAAGCGTATCAATTTAATAGCCAATATATAGAGGCTAGATTGGGGGTTGCGGGATTAATGAATGAGTATTTTCGGCAGGCCATAAGGCCTACCGTTGCTTACCCTTATATTGTTTTACTTTTGTTACTTGGTGTAGCCATTTTATTTTAGATTTATAAAGTTACGGCAAATTTAAAATCATATTGTCACTATTGATAACACCTGGTGCAGTACCAGTGTTGGTATTTGTATCAGAATTAGAACTTGTGTCGTATATTCTAGAGGTTGTAGATTGAAACTTGATTCTATCCTCCTTTGTTGCACTGTCGTTACATTCGCCTTTGATTTCTGAACGATTTTTACGGAAATAATTATTGGTCATACGGTAGCCGCCCTGACAGAAACCGGATTCAACAATTTTTGCTTCCAGTAGTGGGACAATTTCTTTTCTTTTGCGATCTTGAACTGTTTTAAGGTTCCTCTTGTCTCTGGTTTGGTCCAGACTTTTAGTGCCTCGATCTAATTCTTTTTGTCGATATGCTGCCACACTTTCCCTATTTTTAGATAGGTCGACGACTGTATAGGTGAACTGTTTAAGTCCGCTGGATTTAATTTCTGTGTTGAATGTTTCACTTACTTTTGGTTTCTGCGCGGGCTGGCTTGAACATGCCAGTAGACCTAGTACAGAAACAAGTACTAAAAAAATATGTTGATACTTCATAAAAAAGTCCTATAAAAATCAATTCAAATGTTAATCATATTGGTGTGTGTAGTTGAAGCCTATTCAGGCGCACTTAAAGTTTCTTTAAGAACACTTGAATTTCTCGTTCTGTTTGCTTATCGCCATTTTGGGTGGCTTGTTCAAGCCCTATCTTCAGTGTAACTTTGGCTTGCTCGCTTAATCCCAATTTCATTTGGGCTTTTCCCAACAGCTTATAGGCTGCGGAATGGCTATCATCCATATCTATACATTTTTGTAAATGGGGAATAGCCAGTTGATATTGTTTATTACTGAAATAGGCACTTCCAAGTCCAAATCGTAACATGGCAGAGTCATTACCCGTTGCCAACATATTTTCGAGATTTTTGGTAAGGGTCATCTTTCTCTCAGGTTCTGCATTGATATGATTACTTTGATGTATCCAGCAGTCCTTCACTTAAAGAATCAAATTCTGTAGTCGTTGTAGAAATAGCCGATGGAAATTTTACTCGGTCTGCTTGTGTGGCGCTATCATTGCATTTTCCTTTGATACTGGAACGTGCAAGCTCAAAGTAACTATTGATAATGATATGGCCATCTCGACAAAAGTCGGTTTCTGCTAATTTGGTACCCAACCGGGACAGCATAAGTTCTTTTTTTCTTTCTATCACAATATTGGGGTTTCTCCGTTTCCGGGTTTCATCCAGGCTCTTTGTGCCACGATCCACCTCTTTTTTCCAATAGGCGGGCATACTGCCACGCTTTTCCTCCGAGGGATCGAGCACTGTATAGGTAAAGAGTTTGGTGTTGTCTTGCTTTATTTCAGGACTGAAAGAGGTGGTATTCAGGTTTGAATTTTGAGTGGTTTGGGCTGAGCATGCTAATAAGGAGGATGTGCAGACTAGTACCAAAACCAAGTATATGTTCTTCATCTAAAAGCCTTACGGAAAAATGTGTGGTGAGTTAGAAGTCAGAAACCTACAAATTAGAAACCACGTATTACCCTATAAACGTTTGAGTCTATTTTTTGTTGACAGTTCAGAGCTCAAATAATGACGATTTATCTATGCCAGGCTATCTACGCCAAAACATTGGGGTGAATAATACTAATAGAGTGAAAATCTCCAGACGCCCCAAAATCATTCCACTGCATAGTACCCATTTGGCAAAAGTATTGATATCGCCATAGTGAGAAGCGACTTCACCCAATCCAGGTCCAAGATTATTCAATGAGGCAGCTGTGGCAGACCAGGCGGTGACATAGTCGAGCCCCGATGCCATAAGTAGTAATACCATGAAGTAATAAACGGCCAGATAGACACCGAAGAAGGCCCAAATTGCATCGGTAATTCTGTTGGGTACGTGTTTGTTACGGACCTTGATGGGGAATATGGCATTAGGGTGAATCAGTCGATAAATTTCACGTATACCTTGTTTTGCAAGAATCAGCATACGACCCACCTTGATACCCCCACCGGTAGAACCGGCACAGGCACCAAAGAAAGAAAAGAACACTAAAAGAAAGGGCACAAAACTGGGCCAGGCACTGAAATTATCTGTGGCAAAGCCTGTTGTTGTCATCAGTGATACGAGTTGGAAAACGCCATGATAGAGGCTGTCTTCTTTATTGTAGGTACCACTAAAATAGAGATACGAACAAACTAATATAGAGCCTGTTAGTAGCATCATTAAATACATTTTTGCTTCTGGATTGCGCAGATAATGCGAGACAGACTTCCGAATCCAGGCATAGTAATGTAGTCCAAAACTAAGCCCTGAAAGAATCATAAAGACGATACAAATACTGATAATGGCAGGGTTGTTATCAAAGAATCCCATACTGGCATCATGGGTAGAGAAACCGCCTATGGCTACGGTCGAAAAACTGTGCGCAAGTGCGTCAAAGAATGTCATGCCTGCTAGCCAATAGGCTGCCATACAGGTAACAGTCAATGTGACATAAATAATAAATAATGCTTTAGCCGTTTCGGTAATACGGGGTGTTAACTTACTGTCTTTAACAGGGCCTGGCGTTTCAGCACGGTATAGCTGCATGCCACCAACACCGAGCATGGGCATAACAGCTACAGCAATCACTACGATACCAATGCCACCCAACCACTGAAGTTGTTGCCGGTAGTAAAGAATGGATTTTGGCAGTATGTCTAAACCGGTGATAACAGTGGCTCCAGTCGTGGTGAGACCAGACATGGATTCAAAAACAGCATCGGTAAAGGATAAGTGAACGACATCGACCAAAGCGAAAGGCAGTGCGCCCACAATGCCTAATTCGAGCCAGAACATAACGGTAATTAGAAAGCCATCCCGAGTTCTCAGGTCTGCATTATTTCGACTGAAAGGTAGCCACATGGCCATACCGATTGAAAAGGTAATAGCAAAAGATAGGAAGAAGGCTTGGTGGGTATTCTCATCATAGATGCTGGCTACCAGCATAGGCGGCAACAACGTCAGGCTGAAAATCATTAACAGCATGCCGAGAACTTTTGAAATCACCGAAAAATGCATAGTGTTTTTTCGTGCCTTCTTCTTTTGTTGTTAGATAAGGTGTTATTAAGCCGGTTGCTGTTACAAAGGGAGCAACTGTTCTAGGGGCAGTACATTAGAAAAAAGTCAGCCCCACAGAAAATAGCTTCTCAACCTCTCGAGTTTTCTTTTTATCGACGACAAAAACAATGGCATGGTCGTTATTACGTACCACCGTGTCGTGGTGTGCAATAATCACTTCACCATCACGTACCAAGGCGGCTAACGTCACACCTGGTGGTGATTTAATATCTTCAATAGCACGATCAACGACCTTCGATGACTTGCGATCACCATGAACAATAATTTCCATAGCTTCAGCTGCACCTCTACGTAAGGAGTGTGCACTCACAGTGTCACCCCTTCTCACGTGAGCAAGCAAAATACTGGTTGTTGCCTGTTGTGGTGATATGGCGATATCAATTTCGCCACCTTGTACCAGGTTAGCGTAAACAGGGTTGTTGATCAGCGTCATAACCTTAGTGGCGCCCAATCGTTTGGCCAGTAGAGAGGCCATGATATTAACCTCATCATCATTGGTTAGTGCCAGAAAAACATCAGTTTTATCGATATTTTCTTCTAATAGTAAATCTTGATCTGTGGCCGAACCATTGAGTACAACCGTGCTATTTAAGCGTTCTGAAATGTAACGGCAGCGTTCTTCGGAGTACTCGATAATTTTAAGATTATGGTCACTTTCTAATGCCCTGGCTAAGCGATAGCCAATGTTGCCACCCCCGGCGATGATTAATCGTCGATAGGGGTTATCCAGCCTGCGCAGTTCACCCATGACCTTGCGGATATTTTTCTTGGCGGCAATAAAGAACACTTCATCGTGTTCTTCAATAACTGTATCACCCTCAGGTGCAATGGGCCTGTCTTTGCGGAAAATAGCTGCGACACGGGCATCTACATTTGGCATATGCTCGCGAAGAAAGCGTAATTCCTGGCCCATCAAAGGGCCGCCTTTAACTACGCGAACAGCAACTAATTGTGCCAACCCTCCGGCATAATCAAGCACTTGAAGTGCGCCGGGCTGCTTTATCAGGCGGTAAATATAATCAGTGACTACTTGTTCAGGTGAGATAATAAAATCTACCGGGAAGTTATCGTCATTAAATAACCGCTCGCGATATTGCTTGGAGGTGTAACTGCGATTTCGGACGCGGGCAATTTTAGTGGGAGTTCTAAATAGTGAGTGGGCAACCTGACAGGCTGTCATATTAATTTCGTCACTGTTGGTTACTGCTACCAACATGTCGGCATCTTCAATACCGGCTCGTACTAGTACGTGGGGATAGGATGCCATGCCTTGAACGGTTCTTATATCGAGGCGGTCTTGCAGTTCGCGAAGGCGTTTCTCATCCAGGTCAATAACAGAAATATCGTTAGCTTCTCCCGCGAGATGCTCCGTCAGGGTACCGCCTACTTGCCCAGCCCCAACAATAACAATTTTCATAACGAGTATTCCTTAGCGGCTTTATTATTTAGCCTTTCTTTAACAGAGCATAGTAGAAACCATCATGGCCACCAACTTGAGGAAACAATTGATGTCCGGCAGGTGTGTCGATTCCTACATTAAGCTTTTGTGGTTCTGTGTTTAGTGATTCTAAGCTTTTTAATTCTAAGTTAAGCGCATGTAGAGAGGCATTTTTTTTAGTATCCAAAAATTTTAAAACTACTTGATCATTTTCTTCTGGCAAGATTGAACAAGTGGCATAAAGTAAGGTGCCGTTTTCTTTTAGTAGAGGCCATAGCGCATTAAGTAGTGTTAATTGTAATTCAGCAAGCTTAGCAATATCTGCTGGTTTACGCAGTAGTTTCACATCGGGGTGGCGACGTATTACCCCAGTGGCAGAACAGGGTGCATCGAGTAGAATTCGATCAAATGGCTGTCCATCCCACCAACTCTTTGTATCGGATGCGTCGGCCCCAATTAAGGCAGCCTGCAAGGCTAAACGTTCAAGGTTTTCTTCGACGCGCTCTAGTCGTTTTGATGAAATATCCAGTGCGACTATTTCGGCATTGTTATCTACCAGTTCCAGGATATGACAGGTTTTCCCTCCTGGCGCACAGCAGGCATCGAGAATTCGCTCTCCTGCTTTTGGGCTGAGTAAATATGCTGACAGTTGAGCTGCCTCATCCTGAACACTGACAGCTCCTTCAGAGAAACCGGGTAGAGCGGCAACGTCTTGTGGTTTTTTGAGAGTAATACCTGACGGGCTATGCTGGGTTGCGGAGGCTTCTATTCCCGCCGATTGAAGCATGCTTAAATATTCAGCGCGGTTATTTTTTCGTTGATTAACCCTCAGGGTCATCGGTGCTTGGGAATTATTGCCGCTGATAATATTTTCGAATTGATCGGGCCAGGTATCACTCCATAATTTAACCAGCCATTTAGGGTGAAGGGTCTTGAATTCCAGGCTTTTTTCCAATGTTGTATCTAATTGCTCTTTTTCACGGAGCAAACGGCGTAGCACGGCGTTGACAAGACCTTTGGCCCAGAGCTTTTTTAGTGCTTTACAGGCAGCTACAGCTTCATTTACTGCTGCATGTGAAGGAATTCGAGTTTCCAGTAATTGATAGATGGAGCAGGCGAGCACAGCTTCAATATCCTTATCCTTAGCTTTAAAGGGTTTGGTTAGAAGCAGATTTAAATAGGCCTCAATTCTTGGGTAATAGCGGAGGGTGCCATAGCAGAGCTGTTGAAGAAGGCTTCTGTCACGCTCACCCACTTTGCTGAGGTACGTTGGTAGAAGGGTGCTCAGAGAGCCTTCATCTTGTAGTACAGCAGTGACAACTCGGGCAGCAGCAACACGAACATTCACTGCGCTGATTCCTTATTATTTGCTTCTCTGTCATTGGTTGCATGCCCCAACACAGTACCTGATGAAAATAGTTCTGCACGTGATTTGAGTATCTCTGATACTGGCAGGCGTTTTTTTCCAGGTAGTTGAAGTTCGGTAATTAACAGGCTGCCTTCTTTTGTATTGACCTTGATACCATTGTTATTTGCTTCGAGAATTGTTCCAGGGGCATCACTTGCATATCCACTGCCTAACTCTGCTTGCCAAATACGAATACGATCACTACCGAGTGTTGTATAGGCAACAGGAAAAGGGTTAAACGCTCTTACTTTACATTCAAGTACATCTGCTGGCTGCGACCAATCAAGCAGAGCTTCTTGCTTAGTGATTTTGGGTGCGTAATTGCTGAAGGCATCATTTTGTTTCTCTGCTACGACGGTATCTTGTTCTATCTGTTCCAGGGTGGTCAAGAGAGCGGGAGGTCCTATAACGGCAAGTTTATCGTGCAGTGAGCCGCCAGTGTCACTTTTTTCTATGGTGCAATAGCAGGTCTCAAGCATATCACCAGTATCCAACCCCGCATCCATTTGCATAATAGTCACGCCCGTTTCTGTATCACCGGCTTCAATAGCCCTTTGTATGGGGGCAGCGCCACGCCAGCGCGGTAACAGTGAGGCGTGGACATTGATGCAGCCATGTTTGGGGGTGTCCAAAATGGTGGGAGGTAGCAATAGCCCATAGGCAACCACCACCATAATGTCAGCGTTGAGTTCTGCTAAAACCTGCTGTTGTTCGGCACCTTTTAGGCTTAGCGGTTGGTGGACAGGTATTCCGTGGCTTTCTGCCAGTGCTTTTACTGGGCTGGGCGTTAGCTTTTTCCCCCTGCCTGCCGGACGATCAGGTTGTGTGTATACGGCAACAATATCATGGTTACCAGAACAGTCATCCAGCAAGGCTTGAAGGTGCAGGGCTGCAAATTCGGGGGTGCCAGCAAATACAATGCGCAAAAGGGCTTCCTTTGATTACTCGTTATTGATTGTCAGTTATTTTGTGGCCAGTTCTTTTATGGTCGGTTATGTAGAAACCTGTGACCAGTAACAAGCATTAATCTTTTTGCCGCTGCAGTTTTTCCAGTTTCTTTTTAATGCGATCACGTTTAAACGCTGAGAGATAATCCACAAACAGTTTTCCATTCAGATGGTCAATTTCGTGTTGAATGCACACAGCCATTAGACCGTCAGGCTCCATTTCAAAAGCTTTTCCACCTTCGTCTAGCGCTTTTAGCCGAATATGTTCAGGCCGGTCGACCGTTTCATAAAAACCAGGAACAGATAAGCAGCCTTCTTGAGTTGGGCAGGTAGCATCATCTAAAATTTCTATTTCTGGATTGATAAAAACGTGTGGTTCACTGGCATCTTCTGATAAATCCATCACAATAATACGTTGATGTACGTTTACTTGAGTCGCTGCCAGGCCTATTCCCGGGGCGTTATACATGGTTTTCAGCATGTTCTTTACCAGGATGCGAACACGGTCATCTACGTCAGTAACGGGTTTTGCTACTGTGCGTAAGCGTGGATCAGGAAATTCAAGAATATTCAGTAATGACATCTGTTTGTGACGAGTTTCTAGCAATCTGGCGTAAACCACTGTTAACATGGCAATATTAGAGAGGTAATTAGAGTCTAATGCCTCGGGTGAGAAGTATACACACAATCGGGTTACAGCACACAGGACGGCCTGAAAAATGAAAAAAGCCCCACAAAAGCCCCTAAAAATGAAGAAAGTATTATTGGGAATAATTGCTGCTTGTACTTTTGCCGTTATGGCCATTGCAGCGGATGCCCCCTTTAATGAGAATGTCCCTGATAAATATACCGTTAAGAAGGGTGATACCCTTTGGGATATTTCTGACTTTTTCTTGAGAGATCCGTGGCTTTGGCCAGAGATCTGGTATGTGAATCCCCAGATCAATAATCCACATTTGATTTATCCAGGAGATATTATCTCTCTGGTATATATTGATGGTCGCCCTCGTTTGACCCTTGAGCGGAACCGTAATGTGAAGCTTTCACCTGGTGTTAAGGTGCTTCCTCATGCTGAGGCGATTCCGGCTCTACCATTGGATGTGATTAATAATTTCCTGACCCGCAACCGGGTGGTTACTCAAGAAGAAGTAGATGGGGCGCCTTATGTGGTTGCTGGTTATGAGAAGCGTTTGCTGTCGGGTACGGCTGATACCTTCTATGCGAGAGGCCAATTTGATGATACACCGGCGTATGGTTTGTACCGTATTGGTAAGCCTTATTTAGATCCTGTAACTGAAGAGGAGCTGGGTATTCGGGCACAGGATGTGGGTTCTGCCAAACTTAAAACAGTAGATGATGATATTGGAACTCTTTTGGCAACCCGTGTTGTTGAAGAAGTTCGAGTGGGTGAGCGTTTATTGCCTCACGAGGAGCGCCGACTTGAGTCGATTTTCTACCCCAGTGCTCCAGATAGTGCTGTGGAAGGCGTGATCATGGCAGTTGAGGGAGGTATTTCCCAAGTAGGTCACTTGGATGTTGTTGCCATTAACCAAGGTGAGCGAGAAGGCCTTAAACAAGGTAATGTACTGGCCATTTTTAAACGTGGCGAAACAGTGACTGACAAAGTGGCTAAGGAAAAAATTACACTACCTAATGAGCGCGCTGGTTTATTAATGATCTTCCGTACCTTTGAAAAGATGAGCTACGGGTTGATCTTGAATGCTGAGCGTCCACTAGCTGTTAATGACGTAGTTGAAAATCCCTAAAGAGAAAATAATTAGGAATGTTTAACTAGGTAAAAGAATAAAAACGCTGATGAAAGTCGGCGTTTTTTTATGGAGAAAAGCAACGTTTTAAAAACAACAGGTTACAGGGAGTAACGATTTGGACAGGGAAGTAGACAAGGAGTCTCAAGCAGCATTGATGCTGTATTTTTATAAAAATTTATCACCATCAAATATTCTGGAACTTTACCAACAGTTGGGTACTCTTTCAGGCATATTGGTCACATCAAACTGGTCTGATGCTTGGCCGTCTGCCCTTCGCCAAAACTTGGAATGCCTCGATCAACAGAGAATGCAGTTGGAACAAAAGGCTCAAGGTGTTCTGAGCTGGTGTAAAGACAACCATATTTCCCCCCTTAATATCACACATTCTGATTACCCTCCTCTGCTAAGAGAAATTGCCTCACCACCACCAATGCTGTTTGTTCAAGGAAATATTGATCTATTAGTCCTTCCTCAAATCGCTATTGTTGGTAGCCGCCATGCCACGGGTTCGGGTCTGAATACAGCATTTGAGTTTGCCAAAATGTTGGCTGATTCAGGGTTTGTGATAACGAGTGGTTTGGCGTTGGGAATTGATGGTTCCGCACATAAAGGGGCCCTTGAAACAGGGAAGACCATTGCAGTACTCGGCACAGGGTCAGATATTATCTACCCAAAACGGCATGGGGATGTACATCAAAAAATTATTAGTGAAGGTGGGGCAATTGTGACTGAATTTCTACCGGGAACTCCACCATTACCAGCTCATTTTCCACGGAGAAATCGAATTATCAGTGGCCTGAGTTTAGGGACAATGGTAGTTGAAGCAGCAATCAAGAGCGGTTCATTAATCACAGCAAAATATGCAATGGAGCAGGGCCGAGAAGTATTTGCCATACCCGGATCTATCCATAATGCTTTGAGCAAAGGAACCCATAGCCTTTTAAAGCAAGGGGCCACACTGGTGGAATCGGCTGCTGATATTGTGGAACAACTTAAGGGTATGTTGGGTCATGCTGCATTAGAAGCTCTTCCATCGTCAGTGCCTTCTATGCCCACAAATATGCCCATAAAAACAGATAAGCACGAGAACGAACTGCTTTTAAATGCCATTGGTTTTGATCCTGTGGATATGGATACATTAGTCGAAAGAACGGGTTTGTCCGTTGTTGAATTGAACCGCCAGCTAATGGAATTGCAGCTGGAAGGGATAATCAGTAACCAAAATGGATTGTATGATCGACTTGAGTAGCCTTAAGGTATATTGTCTCGTCTCGACAAAGCATTGACCGCACTGATTTGCCAAAGCCCCTATATTCGGGTAGCCTGCGGCGTTTTTTTCGGGAGAGTAAAACATGAGCAAACCCTTTGTTGCGATCCTAATGGGTTCTGATTCCGACCTTCCTGTGATGGAAGCCAGTTTTGAGATTTTGCGGAAATTTGATGTTTCCTTTGAAGTAAAAGTCTCTTCGGCACACCGTACACCAGAAGCTACCCACAATTATGTTAAAGATTCTGATGCTCGTGGTTGTGCAGCATTTATTTGTGCTGCAGGTATGGCTGCTCATTTGGCCGGTGCAGTGTCTGCGAATACCCTTAAGCCAGTAATTGGTGTACCCATAAATTCTTCACTGGATGGATTGGATGCTCTGCTTTCAACAGTGCAAATGCCTGGCGGTATCCCTGTGGCAACAGTTGCTATAGGTAAAGCGGGTGCAAAAAATGCGGCCTATTTAGCGACCCAAATTATGGGTGTTTCTGACCCTGATTTGCATCAAAAGTTGATCGATGAAAGGGCTGCTAATGCACGCGCTATTATTGAGAAAGATGCTGCGTTGCAAGAGAAGCTGAATAACGGTTAAATCAGAACCGTTATGGCATCCTCCCGTACAAACCAGTTGGCGATTACCCAGGCCACCGGGGTATTAAATACCGGTGGTGTGATTGCTTATCCCACAGAAGCTGTGTGGGGTTTGGGTTGTGACCCTTTTTCAGAGCATGCTGTATCTCGGCTTCTTGCTATGAAGCACCGTCAGCTTGGGATGGGATTAATTCTTATCGCGGCTGATATCAAACAGTTGTATCCATTCTTGTCAGGATTATCCCAGCCCCAGATTCAGCAATTAGAAGACAGTTGGCCAGGCCCACAAACATGGCTTGTCCCTAATAATTTTGTTGCTCCACCCTGGGTTACAGGGGGGCGTGATACATTGGCTCTTCGGGTAACAGACCATCCAATTGCCAGGGCGTTGTGTCGCACATTTGGTGGGCCTCTAATCTCTACTTCAGCAAATCCACATGGGTTTTCTCCCGCCAAAAGCCTATTAAAAGTAAACCTATATTTTCGCACCCAGCTCGACTATGTGGTGCCTGGTTTATTAGGAAAAAGCGAGAAGCCAACGCCAATAAAACATTTAATAACGGGTGAAATTGTTCGCTCTTGATAAGTCGTTTAGGGTAATGCTTTTGGTCAGCTGCTAGGTTACAACGAATAACCTGATACACAGGGATTGCCCTACCCTGACTTTCTGAAGCTCCCTTCACCTGATGCTTCCTTCAATAGGTATAGAGAATGACCGATAAATTGGCAGTAAAAGATTATTTACTGAATTTACAAGACCGCATTTGTCGTGGTCTGCAGGCTGAAGATGGGCAAGCTTCATTTCAAGAAGATAGCTGGGTGCGTGAAGAAGGAGGCGGTGGCCGCAGCCGAGTGATTGCTGATGGCGGTGTATTTGAAAAGGGTGGGGTTAATTTCTCCCATGTATATGGCACTCAATTACCTCCTTCTGCTACCGCAGCACGCCCAGAATTAGCCGGTCGTTCTTTTGAAGCCATGGGTGTTTCTCTGGTTATGCATCCAGAAAATCCCTACATTCCTACTTCCCATGCCAATGTACGGTTTTTCATCGCAGAAAAGCCTGGTTATGAACCGGTATGGTGGTTTGGGGGTGGTTACGATCTGACGCCCTATTATGGCCACCGTGATGATTGCCAGCATTGGCACCAAACAGCGAAATCTGCCTGCGATCCTTTTGGTGAAGCCGTGTACCCACGGTTTAAGCAATGGTGCGATGACTACTTTTTTCTCAAGCATCGCAACGAGCCGCGTGGTGTCGGCGGTTTGTTTTTTGATGACTACAATGAGCCTGGTTTTGAGCAGAGTTTTGGTTTAATGCGTTCGGTAGGTGACAGTTATCTGGATGCTTACGTACCAATTGTTCAGCGTCGTAAAGGTGTGGTTTGGGGTGAGAGAGAAAGACAGTTTCAGTTATATCGTCGTGGCCGTTACGTAGAATTTAATCTGGTCTATGATCGAGGCACATTATTTGGGTTGCAAACGGGTGGTCGTACGGAATCTATTCTGATGTCACTGCCACCCTTGGTGCGCTGGGAGTATGATTGGCAACCAGAGCCTAGCTCTGCTGAGGCAGAGCTATACGATATTTATCTTAAGTCTCAGAGTTGGATTTAACAGGGCTGGGCCCAATACAGCTACACTTTCATCATAATAAATATATTTATTAAGCGGTAACGGTAAACCCCATGACTGACAATTATGCCGTGTTCGGTAATCCGGTAGAGCACAGTAAATCTCCAGCTATCCACACAGCCTTTGCAGCAGCAACGGGCGAAGATATTTCTTATCAAAAACAGTTGGTTGATAAGGATGCTTTTGCTGAGGCGGCAGATAAATTTTTTTCTGCTGGTGGAAAAGGTTTAAATATCACTGTGCCGTTTAAGCAGGAAGCATACAATTATGCGGCAAAGTTAACGGCTCGGGCGCGTCACGCCGGCGCAGTAAACACTTTAAGCTTGCAAGATGATGGGACTGTTTTGGGCGATACCACTGATGGTGTGGGAATGGTCAGGGATATAACAGAAAACCTTGGCTGGGAAATTAAAGGTAAAAAAGTTTTGGTGTTGGGTGCTGGCGGTGCTGTTCGTGGTGTATTAGAACCACTGCTGGAATTGTTGCCACAGCATGTGGTGATAGCGAACCGCACCATTGATAAGGCCTTGCAACTTTCCAAGGGTTTTGCCGAAATGGGTTATTTACTGGGCTGTGGTTTTGATATGTTGCCTGGCCAAAAATTTGATTTAGTGATTAATGGTACGAGTGCCAGTATAGCGGGTGAACTCCCCCCTCTTCCTGACGATTTATTAATGGGAGGTGCTGTTTGCTATGACATGATGTATGGAACTGAGCCGACAGTATTTATGAACTGGGCACAGCAGCATGGCGCTTCTTCAGTTGCTGACGGTTTGGGAATGTTGGTAGAACAGGCGGCGGAATCATTTGCGATATGGCGAGGGGCCAGGCCAGAAACACAAGAAGTTATTACTGCCCTTAGGGGGCAGTAACGCTAAACAATAATTTTTTTTTGCCTTTTCGAATAGTGCCTGAATAATTAAAAGCTCGTTTAAGCAATTAATGGCCACCGCAAAACACGAAACTATTTTGCCTGTTCAGCAAGATACTGATCCTTTAGTTTGACGTAGTTGCCGGGCGAGTAGCTGAAAAATTTCTTTTCTTTCTCTGTCAGAGCACGAACTTGCTTGGCGGGAGCACCTACGTATAGATAACCAGTTTCCAGTACCTTTCCAGGTGGGACTACACAGCCAGATCCAACCATCACTTCATCCTCTACAATAGCGCCATCATTCACAATAGAACCATTCCCTACCAGGATACGGTTGCCCAAGGTGCAGCCATGTAAAATAGCGCCATGGCCAATAATCACATCATCGCCAATGGTTAATGGCCATCCGTCAGGGTTGAAATCACTGGCGTGGGTGATATGAAGCACGGCGTTGTCTTGCACATTGGAGCGTTTGCCAATAGTAATATGGTGCATATCGCCACGAATAACTGCACCAGGCCAGACGGATACATCATCTCCCAGTGTGGTATCTCCGATAACAGTAGCTGCAGGGTCTATGTAGACCCGCGCTCCTAATGTCGGTGTTTTGCCCCCGTGAGATCGAACGTTATTACTCATAATACTTTTTCCATGGTTGATAATGCTTGGCGTTATAATAGCCGCACACATAGAAGCCTCAAACGATTTTGTTGCTTCTTTTTATTGAGCAAGTTTTATCAGATAAGAGTGAGATAAGGCGTAAAGATGTTTAAAGCTAAAAAACGTTTCATTGCTGGCGCTGTATGCCCTCGCTGTAGTGAAATGGATAAGCTCACTATTTACAGTGAAAATGAAAAGGATTACCGGGAGTGTGTGGGTTGTGGCTTTAAGGAGCAAATGCACCTACAAAGTGCACCCAAAGAGCTGAATACTCGTGTGAATAAAAGTAAAGAGGAGCGAGATGCAGAAGTTCAAGCTGTAAAATTGGTTGATCCCAGCAAGTTAAATTAAGTGGGGTTAAATTAAACAGGGTTGAATTAAGGGTAAATTTTTTGTTCAAGCTCTAATGAATCATTACCCGGAGTGTTTGTCCGTTTAGTAGTAAATTAACCGAAAGGTTGTCCACTAGGCACGGCCATCGTTGCAAATCACTTGCCCAGCGCTGGCTTCGGTCTTTCCTGCAAGCTTCGGGAACAAAAACAAGGTCTCGGCTTTGCAGGTTATCAATAATCAGTTGCACTGCTTGGTCAAGGCGATTGGCGAAAGGTTCACCGATCAGGTGATGGATGATCAGGTTTGACCGTGTCATATCCATAGGCACTAATGGGGTGTTATAGGAAGACATAAACCGATCATTCACCTCTTCGATAAGACGGTGTGCCAGATAAGACTCATCCATTAATCCGTTTAAACCATTATGACCATCAATCAAGCTGGGAGGTTGCACAAAAAACTCTTTGGCAATGGTGATGACAGGTTCTGTGTAGTCAGCGATATCGCATTCATTGGCGATAGCATCAACGGCATCAATAAATTCGGGCACCTGGTCAATATAGTGAATAATGAAGTTCAGTAGTGCGGGGACGATGTTCTCGGGCGGTAGTTGAACAGCGTGGTGAAGGTTGTGAGCCCTTGCTTTTAATAGGCTGGCAAGTTGTCCAGTTGCTTTTTCGTGGGCTTTTGCAACAGCGATTGCTTGACGAATATTAACGGTATCCATATACCAAAACTAGTTGACGATAATGAAAAGGCAAAGAACATCTTTGCATAAAAATCAGGCTTTAATGATCAGTCAATAACTTTTTAGTGATTTGAAGGCGGGCGACCAGCTTTTTTGCCAGCTGTAATAAGCGAACATTCCCCCCATAGAGATACTGCGGATACCTAGAAATGAAAGATAGGCAATCCAGAGACCATGATTGCCCAGACTGCGAGTAAGAAACCATAAAGGTATAAAAATACCAAAGGTAGCCAATAGCATGGTGTCCTGCATCGCCCGTGTTTTACCCGAGCCGATAAAAATACCATCTGCCATAAAACAAATGACGCCAAGCAGGGGTAAGGGGATTAACCATGGCCAATAAGTCAGTGTCGCTTTGGATACAAACGGCAGGTCAGTGAAAACAGCAATAATTGTTTCTGGAAATAAGAGATAGATGAGAGAGGCAATACAAGAAATGCCTATTCCCCAAACGGTTGTTTCCAGACAAACTTGGTAGAAAGAGGGTAGATTATTTCTACCAATGGCATGGCCGGCAAGAGATTCTGCTGCATGGGCAAAGCCATCTTGGGTGTAAGCTACTAATAATAGAAGCTGCATTAAAATAGCATTAGCGGCTAATATTGTATCCCCTTGCCGTGCCCCCTGTGCGGTAAAAAAAGTCATGGTAAATACTAGGCAGGCTGTTCGGATAAACAGGTGGAGATTGATTCTTAAGAATTCTTTATATCTATGCCATTGTTTCAAATGAAGCCAATTAATAGCGCTATCCATTCCTTTTACGTGTTGGATAATCAGTGTGAGTGCGACTAAAAATCCAAGTAGTTCAGCGGTCAGTGAGGCATAGGCAGCTCCTCTGCTGTTCATGTCAAGGCCAATAATAAACAGAAAATCCAACCCGATATTAGCCAGATTTGTGAATAGCATAAGAAATAGTGTGGCTCTTACCCGCTGCAAGCCCAGCAACCAGCCGACAGCGCAGAGTGTTCCCAATGTTGCGGGCGCGGCAAAGATACGAATCTGGCAGTATTCCATTGCCAAACCGTATGCTTCATCAGAAGGCTTGATCAAATTCAGAATGGTTTTGAGTAGGGGTTGCTGAATAGTTACCAGCGTAATACCCAGTATTAGCGCCAGTAATAGTGACTGTGCCAGTAACTCCAGACAGCGGTTGTAATTGCCTGCGCCCCAGGCCCTGGCCGTTAGTCCAGTGCTTCCCATACGAAGAAAAGCAAATAGCCAAAAAAGTATGGTTAGTAAACTACTGCCCGCTGCCACAGCGGCTAGGAAGGTTGCCTGCTCCAGGTGACCCAGGATGGCGGTATCCACTAAACCAAGTAATGGAATACTGATACTTGCTGCGGTCATCGGTAATGCGATGGCCAATACTTTTTTATTCCGGGGTTGATTCATATCATGGACATTATCTGCGAGTTCATATTCTGACAGAAAAGGTTGACTAATGGAGTAGAGCCCTACGACTAAAGTTTGATATACTGCCGCCTCCCCTCTTGTCGGCACTGGATCTTTCGGTTGTTTGCAAGAGGGGGTAAAAAAATGTGAACGATAATTTACTGGAGATAGGGCGATGTCAAGAAGAGCAAATATGCTTTTCGCGCTTGTGCTTGCCCCTGTTTTGGCACTGATAAGTTCAGGAAGTGCCTTGGCGGAAGAAGCTCAGCGTTGGGCGGTGAATCTACCCAAGGGGGTAACCCCTGTAAGCAACGCAATTTACGATATTCACATGATCATTTTTTGGATTTGTGTGGTTATTTGTATCGTGGTTTTTGGTGTCATGTTTTACAGCATGTATGCCCATCGAAAATCACGTGGCGCAGTTGCTGCAAATTTTCATGAAAACACAACGGCTGAAGTCGTGTGGACTGTCATTCCTGCATTGATCCTTGTGGTGATGGCTATTCCAGCAACTTCAACGATTATTCAGGCTTATGACACATCTGAAGCTGAGATGGACATTAAAATCACCGGCTATCAGTGGAAATGGCAGTATGAGTATTTGGGTGAAGATGTCGCCTTTATGAGCGAGCTGTCTACACCAGAGTCTGAAATTTACAACACTGCACCAAAGAGCCAGTACTATCTCCAGGAGGTGTCAGAGCCGCTGGTAATCCCAGCTAAAACTAAAGTGCGTTTTCTAATTACAGGAAAAGATGTTATCCATTCTTGGTGGGTACCTGACTTTGGTGTGAAGAAAGATGCTATTCCCGGTTATGTTAATGAGAGCTGGACTTTCGTCGAAGAGCCTGGTGTTTACCGTGGTGAGTGTGCGGAGCTTTGTGGTAAAGGACATGCTTTCATGCCCATCGTAGTGAATGTGCTCGAAAAAGAAGAGTACAACGCTTGGTTGGGTGAGAAGAAAGCTGAGGTTGCTACAATTCGTGAGCTGGCCAAGAAAACCTTTACGAAAGAAGAGCTGATGGCTAAGGGTAAAGAAGCTTATGACCGCTCTTGTGCCTCTTGTCATATGGGTAACGGTGAAGGTATTCCCGGTGTATTCCCAGGCTTGAAAGAAGGTTCTGCGGCAGTTGGCCCAGTGGCAAATCAGCTTGACATCATTGTCAATGGTGTTGCCGGTACAGCGATGCAGGCATTTGGTGGTCAGCTTTCAGAAGTGGATCTGGCAGCCATCATTACTTATGAGCGTAATGCTTGGGGTAATGACACTGGTGATGTGGTTCAGCCCATCGACATTCTCAAATTCAAACAAGGTCAATAAGGGAGGATTAAGTCATGGCACACGGTCCCGCTAAAGGTATTGGCCGCTGGCTTTTTACCACTAACCACAAGGACATCGGTACGCTTTACCTCTGGTTCAGCTTTGCTATGTTCCTGTTGGGCGGCTTTTTTGCAATGGTTATCCGCGCTGAGCTTTTTGAGCCTGGCATGCAAATTGTTAAGCCCGAATTCTTTAACCAAATGACAACTATGCATGGCTTGGTGATGGTGTTTGGTGCCATTATGCCGGCCTTTGTTGGTCTGGCTAACTGGATGATTCCGATGATGATCGGCGCACCAGATATGGCCCTGCCACGCATGAATAACCTCAGCTTCTGGATTCTGCCATTTGCGTTTGCGCTGTTGGCTTCCACGCTGTTTATGGAAGGTGGTGCTCCTAACTTCGGTTGGACATTCTATGCACCGCTTTCAACCACGTATGCTCCCGATACGGTGAATTACTTTATTTTTGGTATGCATATTATGGGTGCATCGTCCATCATGGGTTCTATTAACATTATTGCCACTGTACTGAATATGCGTGCACCTGGTATGACGTTGATGAAAATGCCCATGTTTGTATGGACATGGTTAATCACAGCCTTCCTGTTGATTGCTGTTATGCCAGTATTGGCTGGTGCAGTAACCATGATGTTGATGGATATTAACTTTGGTACCAGCTTCTTTAATGCAGCTGGTGGTGGTGATCCGGTCTTGTTCCAGCATGTGTTCTGGTTCTTCGGTCACCCAGAGGTTTACATTATTATCCTGCCAGCATTTGGTGTGATTTCTCACATTATTCCAACCTTCAGCCGTAAGCCACTGTTTGGTTACAGCTCTATGGTGTATGCAACAGCATCGATCGCCTTCCTATCTTTTATCGTATGGGCTCACCATATGTTCTTGGTGGGAATGCCAATTGGCGGTGAGCTTTACTTTATGTATGCCACAATGTTGATTGCTGTTCCTACGGCGGCAAAAATCTTTAACTGGATCAGTACCATGTTCCGGGGGTCGATGACTTTTGAAACGCCTATGCTGTTTGCTATTGCTTTCATCATTTTGTTCACGATTGGTGGTTTCACCGGGTTGATGATGGCCATTGCACCATCTGATATTCAATATCATGACAGCTACTTCATCGTCGCGCATTTCCACTATGTGATGGTTGCTGGTGCAGTATTCTCGGGTACTGCAGCGGTTTACTACTGGTTGCCTAAGTGGTGTGGCAAGATGTATGACGAAACCATGGGTAAGGTCCAGTTCTGGGTATCCTTTGTTGGTTTCAACATTACGTTCTTCCCGCAACACTTCTTGGGCTTGGCTGGCATGCCTCGTCGTTATGCTGACTACGCTTTGCAGTTCTCTGACTGGAATATGATCTCCAGTATTGGTGCATTTACCTATGGTGCCGCTCAACTGCTGTTTCTGTTTAACGTTATCCGGACTATCCGGTCTGGCACACCAGTAAGTGAGCCTAAGACTTGGGAAGGTGCTGAAGGTTTGGAATGGACACTGGCTACTCCAGCGCCCTACCACACATTCGCTACCCCACCGGAAGTGAAGTAATACAAGGTAAGGATAGGAAATATGTCGGCTAGCCCGGTCAGAACGACCATAGTCAAACTGCTATTCGGAGCAGCCGGCATGTTTTTGTTTGCGGTATTTGTAATGCCGCCACTGTACGATCTATTTTGTGAAGTAACTGGTATTGGCGGCAAAACTGCCGGCCCTTATCAGGTGACAGAAGCAGGTGTTGATACAACGAGAACCGTAAAGGTTCAGTTTATCGCTACCAATAATGGGGCTATGCCCTGGGACTTTTCACCGAAAGTTCATGAGGTGGTAGTTCATCCAGGTGCACCAACAGAAGTCGCATTTTACGCAAAAAATCGTACAGCGAGGGATATGGTTGCCCAGGCAATTCCCAGTTTGACGCCATTTAATGCTACTGAATATTTCCATAAAACAGAGTGTTTCTGTTTTAACCAGCAACCACTGGAAGCGGGAAAAGAAACAGATATGCCATTAGTGTTCATCGTGGATAAAGATTTGCCGAGATCAGTCAAAACCATCACCCTATCCTATACATTATTTGATGTGACCGGCCGGACTACAGACACTACTGATAGTAGTAATTATAAAGAGCCGTTTGCATTATTGAATTGATGAATTGAACTGCGTTAACGCGTGGTGAAACAGGAGAAATACAATGTCAACTGAGAGCAGCTATTACGTTCCAGAGCAAAGTAAACTGCCTATTTGTGCAGCTACTGGCATGGCTCTTATTGCTTTAGGCGCAGGAACCTGGGTTCAAGGCGGCAGTTCTATGGCTTTCTTTGCTGGGGCCTTAGTACTCGCATTTACTCTTTATTCTTGGTTTAGCCTCGTTATTAAAGAAAACATGGCAGGAATGAACAGTGATCAGCTGAAGCGTTCCTACGTTTGGGGTATGAGCTGGTTTATCTTTTCTGAAGTAATGTTCTTCGCTGTATTCTTTGGCTCACTTTTCTATATTCGTACCTTGGCATTGCCTTGGTTGGGTAGTGAAGGTGGCTTTGAGAGTAACAACCTTCTCTGGGGTGATTTTGAGGCGGCATGGCCACTGATGACGACACCTGATATGGTTGCCAATGGTGAAGCTGCTCAGTTTATGGGCCCAGAACAAAATATGAGCTTCCCTGGTTGGGATAAGCTACTTGGCTGGCTGCCACTGTGGAACACTATCGTTCTAATAACGTCTAGTTTTACGGTTCATATTGCTCACACAGCAATCAAAAATAACAACCGTAGCAAGTTTAACTTGTGGTTAGGTATTACAGTTGCTCTAGGTGCGATCTTCCTGGTGTTACAAGTGGAAGAATACATCCACGCATACCAACACATGGGTTTAACCCTTGAGTCCGGTATCTACGGAACCACCTTCTTTATGTTGACCGGTTTTCACGGTGCTCACGTAACCATGGGTACTATCATGTTGCTGATCCAATTCCTTCGTGGACTTAAGGGTCATTTCAACTCTGAAGATCAGTTCGGTTTTGAAGCAGCATCCTGGTACTGGCACTTTGTTGATGTAGTATGGGTTGGATTGTTTATCTTTGTATACATTCTGGCTTAATAGCTGCAAAGAGCTTTAGCTGAAAATAAAACGGCCAGGTTTTCCTGGCCGTTTTTATCTTTCTGGTAAATAAAAAGGTTTTAATTTTTTATTATTTGGAAGGGGGTGATAAAACCCGTTCAGGGTGGAGTTGCTTATCCCAGGGGGCTTTGCTACCAAGTTGCCCTGAATAAATGCCCCAGGCAATAGTGCCTATCAGAGCTATTGCCAGTACTACACGAATACCAAGTGCATAGAGTGTCCGCCTGCGAGGGTTGCCAACATCCTTCATAAGGAATACCAAGGCACTACTCAGGCTGATAAGCACACCAATAAATAATAAAACAATAATAACTTTAAGCAGCATAGGTGGTTCCTTAACCAGGATTAGTCTGATATTTCAGACTATTATCACCTTTAGATAATAAATAGGCGACAACAATCCAGGTTGCTTGCTAGATGAGTGAATGGTGGATGGTCAATATAGCGTTTCCAAAATGGTTTAAATACTGATGTCAGATCAGGTCGAACAACAGAAACAGGTTTCTTTTCAGTGGCAGTGGAACTGGAAAGTTGTATTGTTTGTGGTCTGTTTTCTTCCTGTTTTGGTCAATTTAGCATTTTGGCAATTGGATCGGGAGAAGGAAAAGAGCCAGCTCCTAGATACCTATAATCAACGCCGCATAGCTGACCCTCAGTTGTTATCCGCTTTGCCTAAAGGTGGTGAACATCTATATGTTAGAGCAGATGTCACTGGAAAATATGATAATACTACTCCGCTGCTATTAGATAATCGGGTACGCCGTGGACGGCCTGGTTATGAAGTGATTAGCCCGTTTCAAACCTCTGATGGCCAATGGTTGTTGGTCAACCGTGGTTGGGTAGGCACTGGATTGGATCGTAGTATTTTGCCTGAAATTAATGATGTTCCTGGTGATGTCACCCTCAAAGGCTATCTTTATAAGTCTTTAGGAAAGCAAATCATGTTGGGTGAGGATATTTGGAAGCCAAATAATGGGCCCGTTATTATTCAAAATGCCTCGCCAGAGCTAATCTCAGAAAAGTTGGGCCAAAAATTTTATGATTACCACCTGCGTTTGGAGGCTGACTCACCCGGCGCCCTTGAAACAGGTTGGGTGATTGTGAATGTACAACCCAGTAAGCATACGGGCTATGCCGTGCAGTGGTCAGCACTGGCTGTGGCTTTGATTATATTGGGCCTATTTGCTAACTCTAACCTGGGTTCGGTTATCCGTTGTTGGCGACAGAAATAAAAAGCATAGTTAATTAAACGTAATAGAACGGAGCGAAGAGATGACAGAACAAGCAACAAACAGTGGTCGATGGCATGTATGGTTAATGATAGCCATGCTCGCTGGTGTTATTGTTGCAGGCTTTCTGATGTTTCCAAAAACTGAAGAGCAGCGTAACAGCTTGTTGTCTCGGCTAGGAACTACAAATCATGGTGAATTTGTATTGCCTCCAGTGCCTATGGCAGATTTAGAGCTGATGGACACGAATCAATCTTCCTGGCGTTTAGTTGATCAAAAAGCAAAATGGCGAATGGTTATAGCTGGTACAGGTTCCTGTGTGGAACAGTGTCGTGAAATGCTTTATCTCACTCGACAGGTGCATATTAGCCTTGGTAAATATAGTCGTCGATTTGAGCGTCTGTACTTTTCTCTGGGAGAGGATTTAGTTCAAGAAACCTCAGAATATATAAAATTGAACCACCCTTTTTTGAAGGTACTTAAAGCTGACAAGCATGTATTTGAAACGATGCTTAAAGAGACTAATGCACCATTACAGCTGTCTGGTGACGGTGGCACTATGCGTGCTTACCTGGTTGATCAAAAGGGTTTGATCATGATGTCCTATAGTTTGGCCAATGAAGGTAATGAGATCATAGAAGACATTGAACACTTAATGAAATATTCACCCCAATAGTTTTTGGAATAATAGTATTTTAGGCCTATAGTCTGTCTACCCTATGTCACTGTTTAATGCCCCAAAATTTCGTAAGCCTAGTTTTAAATTGGCTTTAATCGCAACGCTTTTAGCATTGTTTGTTGTTATGTTGGGTACTTACACTCGACTGATGGATGTTGATTTTGGTTGTTCAGATTGGCCTATATGTCATGGTCAGCTTTCCATTTTATCTGATTCATTCGAAGCTTCTGATGGCTATTCAACAGGTTATGCTTTTTTACAGCCAGAGTTAATTCACCGTAATTTGGCAGGTGTTTTAGGTTTGTTAATCATTACTCTTGCTGTTCGCTCCTGGCGTCGTCGAGATGATGAGACTTATCCTTTTCGGTTACCTACATTTATTTTGTTCTTGGTGGTTTGGCAGGCCTTATTTGGCATGTGGACAGATAAGCTGGCATTGTGGCCCCAGGTGGTTACTGTCCATCTGGTAATGGGGGCAATTACCTGTTCGTTACTTTGGTTGCTGACATTACGCCTTGATAATAAGCGTTGGAAGATCCCCGAAGATATGCTGGCTAAATTAACTCGATTGAAGCCTTGGATTGTATTGGGTGTTGTCCTGATTTTTATCCAAATAGTGCTCGGTGGCTGGACGAGTGCTAACAACGCTGCATCGGCTTGTCCAGATTTTCCTCGCTGCCAGAGTCAGTGGTGGCCAGAGATGGATATGAAAAAAGGTTTTAATATCATAGAGAGTTTTGGTGTTGAGACCTTAAGCCAAACCCTAGAGAGTAAAGCCAGAGTTGCTATTCATGTGGTTCATCGATTAGGAGCCTTGGTGGCAGCCATTTATATAGTTGGTTTAGCGGTAGCTTTGTTATTTATTAAACACAGCCGTACGCGCCGCATGTCTGTTCTTCTTTTGGCAATGCTGAGCTTATACTTGTATTTGGTGATATCGCTTAGTGATATAGAACAACCGGTATTGATGGTAATGCTGCATAATTTTAGTAGTACGTTACTGCTGTTGACACTTGTGACACTTGCCACCAAAGTGTGGACCGCCAAGAAAAAGTACCAAAGAACGATTTCCTGAAGTGGAGCATTGAAGTAATGAATGAAGCAGAATTTGAGATGGAAAAAGCCAACTGGCGCGATTATTTAGAGCTTACTAAACCCAATGTTGTGGCTCTAATGATCTTAACCACAGTGATTGGTATGTTCCTCTCTGTTCCGGGCATGGTTCCTGTTGATGTTCTGATTCTGGGTAATCTTGGTATTGCATTTTGTGCCGGTGCGGCAGCGGTAGTGAATCATGTGGTTGACCGTCAGATTGATACCAAGATGGCAAGAACATTTAACCGTCCAGTAGCCAAGGGCCGTGTGCAGCCATTGCAGGCATTGTTGTTTGCGACTGTGATCGGTGTTGCTGGTATGGCTATTTTACTGGTGTTCATTAATGCATTAACGGCATGGTTAACACTGGCATCCCTGGTGGGTTATGCGGCGGTCTATACGTTATACCTCAAGCGCGCGACACCCCAGAATATTGTGATTGGTGGTTTGGCGGGAGCGGTACCTCCCCTTTTGGGCTGGACTGCTGTTACAGGTGAAGTACACGGTCATGCATTATTATTAGTGTTGATAATCTTTGCCTGGACACCGCCCCATTTTTGGGCACTTGCGGTTCATCGTAAAGAAGAATATGCCAAGGCAGATATTCCCATGCTGCCCGTTACTCACGGTGAGAAGTACACCAAGCTCCATATCCTTCTGTATACCTTGATCATGATCATTATTACCGTGTTGCCCTTTGTTACAGGCATGAGTGGGTGGCTTTATCTGCTTGGTGCTCTGGTATTAGGCGCTGGATTCCTATATTGGGCCATTGTCATGATGGTTGGTAAAAAACCAGATGCTGGGATGGATACGTTTAAATATTCGATTATTTATCTTATGGCTCTCTTTATTATCATGCTTCTGGATCATTACCTGATCACAGTTCCTTCATTTATTTAAGCATTAAAGGGCATTAATCTTATGGGAAAATACAGTGTTAAAGGCGGCGTTCGTGTCACGATTATCTTTGTCGTTGTATTTATTTCCCTTGTGCTAGCCGGGTTTTTTCATAAGTTTAACCAACCTCGTATTCTCAATAAGCATGAATTACGTGAGAACGGTGCGGTGTTACTTCAAACACCACGAAAATTTAGTGAGTTTGAGTTTACGGATCACAAAGGCCAGCCCTTTGGCATGGAACAGTTAAAAGATAAGTGGAGCTTAATCTTTTTTGGTTTTACCCATTGCCCCGATATTTGCCCTACAACAATGGCGTCAGCGGCTAAAATGTATGCAGGGCTGGAAGATGATGAGAAAGATCAATTACAAGTGATATTGATTTCATTGGATCCAGAACGAGATACCACGGAAAAGCTTGCCGAATATGTACCCTACTTTAATCCTGATTTTATTGGGGCTACAGGTAATAAATACGTACTATTAAAGCTGGCAACAGAGCTTAATGTAGCCTTTAGTAAGGTAGAGTTAGAAGGTGGTGACTATACCATTGACCACAGCGGTAACATGATATTGGTAAATCCCTATGGTCATTACTATGGTTTCTTAAAGCCCCCTTTTGCTGAAGGTAATATGCAGAGGGCGCTACGTTCGATTATGGCGGGTTTTGAAGGGTGATTTAGGGGGCGAGTTATTATTTCAATTTTGGGTTTGCCCGCCCTACTCTTTTCTTAGCTCTGATTTTCCTACCCTTACTTTCCCTAACTCTGAATCCAAGAGCCACAGTTTTCTCAGTTATATTTTTTTGTCAGAGAAAGCAAAAATAAAATCCCTGCACTGAGTACAATAGATGGCCCCACAGGTGTGTCTAAATACCAAGAGCAACTTAAGCCAATAATAACAGCACTACAGCCAATCAGGCTGGCAAATATGGCCATTTGCTCGGGTGTATTGGCAAAGCGCCTTGCTGTAGCGGCAGGAATCACCAGTAAAGCTGTTATCAGTAATACCCCTACTACTTTCATCGCAATGGCTATCACAAGTGCAATGATAAGCATAAAGGCTGTACGTACTGCGGTGACGGGAATACCTTCTACTTTTGCGAGTTCTTCATGAATGGTGATTGCCAGCAAGGGCTTCCATAGCTTTAATAATAATAAAATGGCGAATAGGCTAATGGCATAAATGATGACCACATCTTTGCCAGTGACCGTCAGTAAATCACCAAATAAAAGGCTTAATAAATCAACTTTGATATCTGGCATAAACGCCATAGCTACTAGGCTTACGGCCAAGGAGGTATGAGACAAAATACCTAAAAGTGTATCCGAGGCTAGGTCTTTCTGCTGTTGCAGCATCACTAATATCAATGCCAGAACCAGACAGGTAGCAATAACCGATAGCGTAGGGCTAATGGATAACAACAATGCGAGCGCTACACCAAGTAATGATGAATGGGCTAATGTATCGCCAAAATATGCCATGCGGCGCCAAACAATAAACGCACCCAATGGCCCGGTAATCGCAGCAACCCCCAGTCCCGCAAGTAACGCGTATAGAAGAACTTCAATCATGTTGGCACCCGCTCGAGTCGCTATCATTTGAGTGGACAACTTCTCCATGCAGGCCGTGTTCATGGTCGTGATGATGGGTGTATGTAGCTGTTTTAGTGCCAAAAAGTTCTATGAAAGCAGGGTTGTTACTGACTTGATCCGGACGGCCATGGCAGCATATATGTTGATTTAAGCAGACCACTTCATCTGTTGCCGACATAACTAAATGTAGATCATGGGATACCATGAGTACACCGCAGGGCAAACGAGTCCGTAATTGACCGATCAGTTTATAAAGTTCTTCTTGCCCCGCTACATCGACACCTTGTACTGGTTCATCAAGCACTAAAAAATTTGGTTTTCGTAAAATTGCACGGGCTAATAATGCACGTTGCATTTCCCCCCCAGAGAGCGATTGCAGGGGAGAGTGGATGTGTTTCTCTATGCCAACTTCTTTCAAGGCATCAATACAGAGCTTCGTGTTAGGCTCAGCTAATGCTAAAAAGCGGCCCAGTGTAATGGGGAGTGTTGGGTCAATATGCAGTTTTTGGGGCATGTAACCTATACGAAGGTTTGAGTGGCGTATCACCCTCCCCTCATCCGGCTCTAATAATCCAAGTACAAGTTTAACCAGAGTTGTTTTTCCAGCGCCATTTGGGCCTATTAATGTAATGATTTGTCCATCTTCAATAGATAAGTCGATGCCAGAGACTACTTTATTGTTATTAAAGTATTTCCCGATACCCTGCAGTTGAATAAGTGCTTCACTCATTATTATTGCTCTTTACCGTTACTTTTTCTGGCGGCTGATTGGGTGTTTGCTGACACTCAGGGCAAAGTCCAATAATTTCAATGGCTTGATCTTCTACTTTGAACCCGGTACGTTCTGCAGTATGCGAGACCATATTGCTCAGCTGTTCAGCACAGCACACAGCGGCTGAACCACAGGCGCGGCAGATTAAGAAAAAATCATTATGATTGTTTCCTGGAAAGGGGCAGCCAATATAAGCATTCAATGAGGCAATGCGATGAATAAGACCTTGCTCAAGTAAGAATTCGATAGCACGGTATACCGTTGGAGCCTGTATTCTTTTTCCAGAACTTCCATTCAAGGTCATTTTGTCGACAATATCGTATGCACCCAGTGGCCGATGGTTGGCCCAAATAGTTCTTAATACTGCTTCACGAATAGGTGTTAGCCTTGCCTGATTGTCATTACAAAGAACTTGGGCCCGTTGAAGTGCGGCATTTACGCAACGCTTGTGATCATGGCTGTGGTAAGCAAGGCGAGAATTCGTCAGCATTTTGGCAGACCCTTATATAAATATAATGTTATGTTATACCATTATGGTTAATTGGTAACCAGCCTTTCGGTGGGAAGAAAGCTCAATCACTTAAAGTACCGATTGGCTATGGAGCAACTTGGCAAGTACTTGCATTAAATTTTTTTATAATTATTTAATATTAAGGCTAACAATTAATGTTATATTATAACATTGCGTATTTGTAGAGGTTTGAAGCTATTAAGTTTTCTCGGTTAGCATTTTTACTGTTGTTTGGGTTGAGCTTGCCTGTGTGGGCTTCTTCGCCTGTTGTTTATACATCTATCAAGCCGGTGGCAATGTTGGTAAAGGCTGTAGCAGGTGATGATCTTGACGTGAAAGTCTTGCTTCCCGATTCGGTATCACCCCATGATTATGCTTTAAAGTTTTCTGACCTTAGGGCATTAAGGGAAGCTGATTTATTTGTTTGGGTTGGGCCAGAACTTGAAAGTATTTTGGCCAAAGCATTGCGTGGAATACCTGGAGAGAATCAATTTTCTTTAGCAGGGATAAAGACATTGCAATGGCCTGAGCATTTATCCCACGATCATCATGGAGAGCATGATAGTGATCACAGCTTACATGATGATGAATTGAGCAAAGACCCTCATCTATGGCTAAGCCCGGAAAATAGTTTAAAAGTGGGGGAGGCTCTTTTAGAGCAACTTTCAAACAAATACCCGCAATTTAAGAGCAATTTCACTGAAAATTTAAGAATTTTTTCGAAAAACCTCGTGGTTTTAGATGATAAAATTGAAAAACAGCTAGAGCATGTAAAACAACAAGGTTTTATCGTTTTACATGATGGTTATGGGCATTTTGTAGATCATTATGGGTTGAATCAACTGTCTGTTATTAAGCTCAGTAGTGGGGCTAGTCGTGGAGCACGTCATTACAGCGATATGATGGCTTTGGGTGATCAAGTTGCCTGTGTTTTTACCGAGCCTCAGCTTAATAGTAAGTCAGCCATCCAGTTGGCAAACACACTGGGTGCTAATCATGCTGAACTGGACTTGATGGGGGCTAACGTCATGTTAAGCGATGATAGTTATTTGGAGTTCTTTACAGCGTTTGCCGATAGCTTCGTTACTTGCCTAAGTGACTAAATAAAAAATAAATATAGTTAAATCAATAAGTTGCTAAACAGGTAGTGGACAATAGCCTGTTATTCTACGTTTAAGCTTGTTCTTATATTCTTCTGGATCATGTTGAATGGAAGGACATCCTTCTCGTTCCGGGATCAGTGAAGTCAATAACCTAGAAACCCAAAAACGAGTCGCCGAAAAGCATAAAATATCCTGCCAATATTGATTTTCACAAGGTGTAAATGGTCTTTCCTGATGATAGGCCGCTAGCAAAGCCTTGGTAAGATGTTTATCTAATTCTCCTTGCTCGTTACAACACCATTCATTGACGGCTTGTGCTACATCCAAAAGTAACCAGTCGGTGCAACTAAAATAAAAACCAGTTACTGCTTGAAGGGATTCGTTATCAAAAAATAGCTGATCCTTAAATAAACTACCAATAAGTGGACCAGAGGGTAGGTTGGGTTGGCTGTCTACTGTAGATTTAAACCGTTCCAGCTGTTCTTTAAGGAGTGAGGCGTCACCTATAGAGAGTTGGGGCAAGAGCTCTTCTGCTGACAAATTAAGCCATACTAAGCTGCGCGGGTTTCCATATTCTTCGCTAAAATCAACCGAACTTGCATGCATTTTCCCTAAAAATGCACCGATTTGTTCACAGGTTGTTTTGTCTTTATGGTCGGGGTGTGTTCCATGGGGTAGTTCTAATAACAGGGCTAGGCAGTCGCCAAATTGGGAGATATATTTCCCTTGCTGGTTTTTGATGCAGGGAGTTACAGATATACCCTGCTTTATTAAATACTCCACGAGTGAAGAAGTGAAAACTAGCCGATCCAATGCTGTTTGTTCTACAGCCAAAAGTAGAAAGCGACGAACACCGATAGAATTCTCAGAGTCAAGTTGAAATCGGCAAGTATGGTGAGTTCGAGCAGAGTAGGCTGAATTAATCTGGCAATCGCCACCCTGAGAACCTTCAACCAGGGTATATTGGGTTAGAAAGGTTTTGATACTATGTTGATCACCAACTTGAAAAGAAGCCATGTAAGTTTCACTTATTTATATAGCAACGCTCTTTCATTAGTAGTGTTCTACGGCAGAGCTCTAAAACAATGTTTTCAATTTGAAGTATTTCCTCTACTTCAGATTTAAGAGTACCCCCTTGTTAGCGCAAATGAAACCAAATACGTTATGCTTTGTAGTTCGCCTTGCTGCGGTAAAAAACCAGACAGAGAAAAACCAAAATACAATAATCAGAGCTATCAAGAATGACGAATAAAACCCCGCTGATACTGGTGGATGGGTCTTCCTATCTTTACCGTGCATACCATGCGTTACCGCCATTAACGACATCCTCAGGTATTCCAACCGGTGCGGTTAAGGGTGTGATCGCAATGATGCGTCGAATGTTGAAAGATTTCCCCCAAAGCACAGTGGTTGTTGTCTTTGATGCTAAGGGTAAAACATTTAGGGACGAATTATATGGTGAATACAAGTCACATCGACCACCCATGCCTGATGACTTACGGCAGCAAATCGAACCAATTCATCAGATTATTCAAGCTATGGGGTTACCGCTTTTAATTGTGGATGGTGTTGAGGCGGATGATGTTATTGGTACCCTGGCTGTTCAGGCAGCTGCACAACAACAGGATGTGGTGATCTCAACGGGCGATAAAGATATGGCCCAGTTAGTTGGTGAGCACGTTACCCTAGTGAACACCATGACTGAGACTAATATGGATCGGCAAGGGGTGATTGACAAGTTTGGCGTGCCGCCAGAATTGATTATTGATTACTTGGCTTTGATTGGTGATAAGTCAGATAACATCCCGGGTGTCCCTGGCGTAGGAGAAAAGACGGCATTGGGCATGTTGCAGGGCATCGGTGGTTTGGATGCTATTTATGCTGATTTGGAAAAAATACGGGAGCTTGGGTTTCGCGGCGCTAAAACTATGCCGGAAAAAATGGATGAACATCGTGATTTGGCCGACCTTTCTTATCAGTTGGCGACAATTAAGACTGATGTAAGCTTGGATGAGACTATAGAAAGCTTGGCCCATGGTGAAGTGGACAATGAAGCCCTGTTGGATTGGTTTAGAAAGCTCGAACTGAAAACCTGGACTGAGGAGCTATTAACCCAGAGCGAGGGGGGTGATGAGTCGAGGCCCTTGATATCAGAACAAGTAACGGAAAAAGTTGATAAAGATTATCAGGTTATTTATACCGAAGTTGAATTGGACCATTGGCTAGAAAAATTGGCCCAAGCGGAGCTTTTTGCCTTTGATACGGAAACCACTAGCTTGGATTATATGCAGGCCAAAATAGTGGGACTGTCATTTGCGATTACGCCTCACCAGGCAGCTTATGTTCCCCTTGGGCACGATTATTTGGGTGCTCCTGAGCAGCTGGATTGTGAGTTGGTATTGGAGAAATTTAAACCACTGTTAGAAGATGCCTCAGTGGCTAAATTAGGTCAAAACCTTAAATATGATATGAGTGTCTTGGCTAACTATGGCATTAGTTTAGCCGGTATTAAATTCGACACCATGCTGGAATCCTATGTGGCAGATTCCACGGGTACTCGCCACGACATGGATAGTTTGGCATTAAAGTATTTGGGTGAAAAAACCATTCACTTTGAAGATGTCGCAGGGAAGGGCGCAAAGCAATTGACGTTTAACCAAATCGCCATTGAAGATGCAGCGCCTTATGCCGCAGAGGATGCCGATATTACGTTAAGACTACACCAAGTCCTTTGGCCCAAAGTGCAAGAAAGTAAAGGATTGGAGCGGGTATTTAATGAGGTAGAAATACCACTGGTACCTGTATTATCAAAAGTAGAAAGGAATGGAGCAATAGTAAGCGCCAACTTGCTTCATAAACAAACGCAAGAGCTGGGCGACAGATTAAAGGAGATTGAGCAGCAGGCTTATGATTTAGCCGGGGAAGAATTTAACCTTGCATCGCCCAAACAGTTGGGGCACATCCTGTTTGAAAAACTCAATATTCCCGTGTTGAAGAAGACGGCAAAAGGAGCACCTTCAACCAAAGAAGAGGTTTTGCAAGAGCTGGCATTGGATTATCCCTTGCCGAAAATATTGCTTGAGCACCGTACCTTGTCGAAATTGAAGTCGACCTATACGGATAAACTGCCTACGATGATTAACCCATCAACGGGCAGAATTCATACCTCTTACCATCAAGCAGTTACGGCAACGGGGCGGTTATCTTCCTCAGATCCTAACTTGCAAAACATCCCTATTCGAACGGCTGAAGGTCGTCGGGTACGTCAGGCATTTATTGCACCTCAAGGCTGGAAAATTGTTGCTGCAGATTACTCACAAATTGAGCTGAGGATTATGGCTCATTTATCAGGGGACAAAGGCCTTACAGAGGCTTTTGCACAAGGTTTGGATGTACACAAGGCAACGGCTGCTGAAGTATTTGGTGTTGAACTTGATGCAGTCTCAACAGAACAACGTAGAAGTGCCAAGGCGATCAATTTCGGGTTAATTTACGGTATGTCAGCGTTTGGCCTGGGTCGACAGCTGCATATTGGCCGAAACCAGGCTCAAGAATATATTGATTTGTACTTTGAACGTTATCCTGGTGTTCAGGCTTATATGGACAACATCCGCAGCAGTGCAGCAGAAAATGGCTTTGTAGAAACACTCTATGGGCGTCGTTTATATCTACCAGAAATTAATTCAAGCAACGGAATGCGTAGGCAGGCTGCAGAGCGAACGGCTATTAACGCACCTATGCAGGGAACGGCAGCAGATATCATCAAATTGGCAATGATTGATGTAGATAACTGGTTATCAGATGAAAAGTTGCAGTCTCAGATGATTATGCAGGTGCACGATGAGCTGGTGTTGGAAGTTCCAGAAAATGAACTTGATAAAGTGATAGCAGGTTTAAGGAGCAGAATGGCGGGAGCTGTGGAACTAGATGTACCACTTTTAGTTGATGTCGGGGTAGGGGATAACTGGGATGAAGCACACTAAATAAAGCTATTTTTATCATTTTTTAAAAAATAGGCCTTCTTATTGAATTCTTAAAGGAAGATAAAAAATATTTTTTAATTAAATTCAATAGGTTACGATAATTTTAGGTCTGGTATTAGAAAAAATCGGTTTTTTTGATGAATATTGGGAACTTTCTCTGGAAGCAGCTGACCAATATAACGCAAGCGATATTGCTGCTTTCTCCCCAAACTAGATGCAAAGCTTGAGAATCCCCTCCCAAGCAACAGCAAAGCAAGCCCTAATCCACATGGTTAGGGTTTTTTTTGTCCGTTAAAAAATAAAATTTAATTATTTTGAAAATAAATGAAACTTTCTGCAAAAGCAGTGGACTAACTATCACATAAGCAACATTGCTATTTTCTCCCCAAAGTAAATGCAAAGCTTTTTTCTCCAAGCAACAGCAAAGTCAGCCCTAACTACCCCCGATAGTTAGGGTTTTTTTTGTGTGGAATTTATAGGAAAAACTAGCTAAGGCGGCCTATTCAGGGGCGTTAAGCCATGTTAGTAATTGCTTTTTGAGTTCTTTTAAGCCTTCTTTCTTTAACGAAGAGAATGTTTGAATCGATATATTCTCGCTTAAACCTTCATTCTCCAGCTCTCGCTGAACCTGTAAAAGGGTGCTTTTTGCCGGACCTCTCTTTAACTTGTCCGCCTTAGTTAGTAATAAATGTACTGGCATTTCCGATTCTGATGCCCAGCGAATCATTTGCCAGTCATATTGCTGAAGCGGGTGGCGGATATCCATTAACATAACAAGCCCCTGAAGTGATTGTCTCTCTTGAAGATAACCGGCCAAATTACGATCCCAAGCTTGTTTCGTGGCTTTAGGTACTTTTGCGAAGCCATAACCGGGAAGATCTACTAAACGGCAATCTTCGCTGAGGGAAAAAAAGTTTAGTAATTGTGTGCGCCCGGGTGTTTTACTGGTGCGTGCAAGTTTGGCGTTGTCTGTTAGGGTGTTAATTGCACTGGATTTACCCGCATTAGAGCGACCGGCAAAGGCAACTTCTCTCCCGGTATCCTCCGGGCACTGTTTTATTGAAGGCGCACTAATTAAAAATTGTGCTTTGGTAAATGCAATGGAGTCCGACATAAAGGCCTTATTTAGGTAGCTATATTTTAAGTGTAACTAATGTTCTGAGCAGTGATGTTTGGGCTAATAGTGTGATTGTACAGGTTCATAATGACAGTAATTTTAGTTCTGCATAGCCCCACTGATTTGTAATTTCACCTGTTAAGGTTGGGGATTCATCGTTTCACCTATTAAGATCAGGGTAGAGTTAGTATATAATGCCCCGGCTTTTTATAAGGCAATACCAATTTTTTATATAAAGTTTTTATATTGTAGCGGAATGCAGAGAGCGGATTAACCAATGAAAAAAATGATTCTAGGATTTGCTGCGGTGTTGGGTTTTACAGTAGCGTCTTCAATAATGGCTTCTTCCCTTGTTTTTGCAGAAGGCGATGCCGCTGCAGGACAAGCTAAAACAGCAATGTGTGCAGGTTGCCACGGTGCTGATGGCAACAGTGCTGTAGCTAATTTTCCAAAACTGGCAGGTCAAGGTGAGAAGTACTTGATCAAGCAGTTGGATGATATTAAGTCAGGTAGCCGTAAAGTGGCAGAAATGACAGGAATGCTGAATGCGTTCTCTGATCAGGATTTGGCAGATATCGCTGCATTTTATGCATCCAAATCGATTCAAATGGCTGGTGCTAAAGAAGAAAACTTAGATCGTGGTGAAACTTTATATCGTGGCGGCAACCCTGAAACAGGTGTTCCTTCATGTACAGGCTGTCATTCACCGTCTGGGAATGGCAATGCACCTGCAGGTTATCCAGCACTGGGTGGCCAGTTTTCTCAATACACGGCTAAGCAATTACGTGCATTCCGTACGGGTGCCCACGAACCAGAAAGTGATATGGCTCGTAAAAATGATGGTGACACTAAAACTATGCGTGGCGTAGCTGCTCATATGAGTGACATTGAAATTGAAGCGGTATCGAACTTTATAGCTGGTTTGAAGTAGTTAGCTCATTGTAAAAAAAGCGGCTTATGCCGCTTTTTTTATGTCTGTAGTTAGGTATCCTTGCAATTGGGAATTTTTATTTAGAGCCTGTTGTTGGGGAACCCCTTTCTCAGAAACTGGTCAGTTTAAAAGTGTCTATGTACAGCTAACAACATCAACTTCAAAGGGAAAAATTGATGAATCGATTATTATCATCCTTACTGTTCATTGTGGCCTTTTTGCCTTTGGCGGCGTGCCAGGCAGAAGAACCTTATAAAGCGGGCCTTCAATACGAGGTATTACCAGAAGTAGTTTCAACTAGTGACCCTTCAAAAGTAGAGGTGGTTGAGGTTTTTTGGTACGGTTGTAGTCATTGTTTTGCCTTTGAACCAAAAATTAAAGCCTGGTTAAAAGAGCAGGCTGATGATGTTAAATTTGTTGTTGTTCCTGCTGTGTGGCATCCATCTATGCGCTTACATGCTAAAGCCTATTACACAGCAAAGGCATTGAAGGTATTTGATAAAATGAACGATGTCATTTTTGAGGCGATGAATCTTAAAAAACAAAAATTACTAAACGAAGCTGAGATTGCCAGCTTGTTTGTGGCAAATGGCGTTTCAAAAGAACGTTTTAGTAAGGTGTTTAATTCTGGAAGTATTGAAATGGCCGTAGATTTGGCTGAGAAAAAGCAAGCACGGTATCGTATGCAGGGAACACCAGAGCTGGTTGTAAATGGTAAGTTCCGGATATCTGGCCGTGATGCTGGTGGTCATTCTGGGATGTTGAAGGTAGCCAGCTTTTTGGTTGAAAAAGAACGAGCGAACTTAAAATAGCACTTATACTTATAGAGATATAACATTTCTGGACACTCAATATTAGAGACTTATATTGAGTGAGTAGAAAGGAGTAATCTTACAGAGATTGCTCCTTTTCTGATTCTAAGCCCACCCTTATGACCTTAATGAATCTACAAAATAATCAACATAACGCGTTCTATATGCCTTTTTCAGGCAAATTGCTTTGTTCTTCGTACAATCACGATTAAAATTGTGCGTTTCTTTTTATCCCTTTAATCCCTAGGCAATGAATTATGAAACCGACACAAAAGCCGGCTAACCCTAATTTTTCTTCTGGCCCTTGTAGCAAGCGTCCAGGTTATGATGTTTCCTCCCTGGATCTTTCTGCTTTAGGTCGTTCACACCGTGCAGCAGTAGGTAAAGCAGCACTTGAGCGAGTGTGTGTTGAAACGGCGGAAGTCTTGGGGTTGCCTGAAGGCTATCGTGTTGGTGTTGTGCCGGCATCTGATACCGGGGCTGTTGAAATGGCTTTATGGTCATTGTTGGGGCCACGTCCGGTAGATGTTTTCTCGTGGGAATCTTTTGGTCAGGGTTGGTCATCCGATATTCTGAAGCAATTAAAGCTGGAAGATGTAAACAATTACGGTGCTGATTATGGCCAACTACCTGATTTGAACCAGGCTAATTCAGATAATGACATTGTCTTTACCTGGAATGGAACGACCTCTGGCGTCAAAGTGCCTAACGGTGATTGGATTGCCGATGAACGTCAGGGTTTAACTATTTGTGATGCAACATCAGCTGTTTTTGCTATGGAGATGCCATGGGAAAAGTTAGACGTTGTTACTTTCAGTTGGCAGAAGGTATTGGGCGGAGAAGGTGCCCATGGGATGTTGATCCTAAGCCCAAGAGCAGTTGAAAGGTTGGAAAGTTACACACCATCTTGGCCACTACCAAAAATTTTTCGCCTGACAAAAGGTGGCAAATTAATTGAAGGTATTTTTAAAGGCGCAACTATCAATACACCATCTATGCTTTGTGTGGCTGATTATCTGGATGCACTTGATTGGGTTAAATCATTGGGTGGTGCAGAAGCTGTTATTGCAAAGTCTGAAGCAAATCTCAATGTTGTTAAGCAATTTGTTGCCGGGCGTGGTTGGATCAGCTTTTTGGCAGAAGATGTGGCGACATTGTCTAATACCAGTATTTGTTTAAGTCTTGACCTGGATGCGGATAAGGTAAAACAAGTAGTGAAGTTGTTAGAGAAAGAAGGCGTTGCCTATGACATTGGTGCTTACCGTGATGCACCGGCAGGTTTGCGTATTTGGGGTGGTGCAACGGTTGAAGCATCAGACCTTGAAGTGTTAATGCCCTGGATTGAATGGGCTTATCTTGAAGTTGCTTGAGCTGGAAGCCGCTTAAGAGCAATTAACCCTAAATCATTTACCGAATATAACGTTGGATACAAACATGTATAAAGTTCGCACTTATAACCAGATTTCATCCAAAGGGTTGGATCGTTTTCCTCGTGATAATTATGAGATTGCCAGTGATTTTGCTGAGCCTGATGCCTTTATGTTGCGTAGTCACAAGCTTCATGACGAAGAAATTCCTGCCAGTGTGAGCGCTGTTGCGCGAGCGGGTGCCGGTGTGAATAACATTCCTGTGCCAGAATTTACTAAAAAAGGCATTGTTGTATTTAATACTCCAGGCGCTAATGCCAATGCAGTAAAAGAACTGATTGCTTCGGCACTGTTTATGGCATCCCGAGATATCTTCGGTGGCATGAACTACGTTCAGGGGTTGACGGATATTACTGATGGCGCCGAAATGTCTAAGTTACTTGAAAAGCAAAAGAAACAGTTTGCTGGTTGTGAGGTAGCGGGAAAAACTTTGGGTGTTGTGGGTTTGGGTGCCATTGGCTCTATGGTTGCCAACATGGCACTAGAGTTGGGCATGAATGTTGTAGGTTATGACCCAGCGATTTCTGTTGAAGCCGCATGGCGTTTATCGAGCGATGTAGAAAAAATGGAGAACTTGCAAAGCTTGTTAGGTCGAGCTGATTTTATTACTTTGCATGTTCCTGCTTTAGAGGTTACCCGTCATTTGATTAACGCTGAAGCACTGCAATGCATGAAGTCTTCTGCCATTTTGCTCAATTTTGCTCGTGAAGAAGTGGTGGATGCCAGCGCCGTACAAAATGCATTGGATAATGGTGGCTTGGGTAAATATGTCACAGATTTTCCTACACCTGAACTTTTGGGCCGCGACAATGTATTGTTGATGCCGCACATTGGTGCCAGCACGGAAGAAGCTGAAGAAAACTGTGCCATGATGGCCGCAGACCAGTTGATGGACTACTTGGAAAATGGAAATATTGTTAATTCGGTTAACTTTCCTGCGACTAAAATGCCTCGAAATGGTGGCTATCGTATAACCTTCTGTAATGAAAATGTTCCAAAAGTGCTGGGTAATGTACTTTCACTGTTGGCTGACCGTAGTATGAACGTGATTGATATGGTTAATAAAAGTCGTGATGATATCGCCTACAATATCGTGGACGTAGAAACAGAACCAACTGCTGAATTGTTGGAAGAAATTCGCAACGTTGACGGTATTGTTGTTGTTCGAAGCCTTTAAATCTGATTGCTTAAATTAAGGCTTGGTTTTAAGTAAGTGCCCTTTTGTATCTCATATAAAATGGTTGCCTTCTCTGGAGAAGTTATATGTCACTCGAAGATAACCGTCGGGAATATCAATATGGTCGCTTGACTAGCGATTCGTTGCATAGCTCGCCGTTTGAGCAATTTAATGTGTGGATGGATCAGGCAGTTGACTCAAGCTTGTCTGATCCAACGGCTATGTGTTTGGCAACAGTTGATGAAGAGGGTAAGCCTTGGCAACGAACAGTATTGCTTAAAGGTTTTGATGTGAAAGGCTTTATGTTCTATACCAATTTGGGGAGTCGTAAGGCACACCATATTGCCGAAAACCCCAATGTCAGTTTGATTTTTCCCTGGATGAGACTAGATAGGCAGGTGATTATTGGAGGAAAGGCTGAAAAACTGACCAAGACAGAGGTATTAAAATACTTTTTAAAACGTCCTAGAGGAAGCCAATTGGCGGCTTGGGCATCAAAGCAAAGTAGTCGCATTACATCGCGGCAGGCCCTTGAAGCTCAATTTATTCAAATGAAACAGAAATATGCAGAAGGTGAGGTGCCATTACCTGATTTTTGGGGAGGCTATCGGGTCGCTCCCTCTGAGTTTGAGTTTTGGCAGGGTGGAGAATCCCGGCTTCACGACCGTTTTCAGTATCTATTTAAGGATAACAGTTGGGTTATTTCTCGGCTTGCCCCGTAGGACTCATTCATTGGGAGCAATTCCTATAATAAACACACATAAAAAATCCCGGCAAATTGCCGGGCTTTTTATTGGTACTACTTTAATTTTTATAACAATTTATACAGTGCTCTTACTTTCTTTTCATAGAAAGGAAAAACTCATCATTAGTCGTGGAGCCTTTCAGTTTATCAATAAGGAACTCAATGGCATCTGCATCTTCCATACTGTGTAACAACTTGCGTAAAATCCATACTTTTTGTAAGTCATCTTCGCTCATTAATAGATCTTCACGACGTGTACCAGAACGACGAATATTAATAGCCGGGTAGACACGCTTCTCTGATACTTTCCGGTCCAGATGTAACTCCAGGTTACCGGTACCTTTAAATTCTTCGTAAATAACCTCATCCATCTTAGAGCCAGTTTCAACGAGTGCTGTAGCGACAATAGTCAGGCTACCACCTTGTTCAATATTTCGAGCGGCACCAAAGAAACGCTTGGGACGTTCCAAGGCATGGGCATCAACACCACCGGTCAGAACCTTGCCGGAGGAGGGTTGAACAGTATTATAGGCACGGGCCAGACGGGTAATGGAGTCAAGCAGGATAACCACGTCTTTTTTGTGTTCCACCAGGCGCTTGGCTTTTTCGATTACCATCTCAGCAACTTGTACATGACGTGAAGGTGGCTCATCAAAGGTTGATGCCACTACCTCGCCACGAACGGTTCGCTGCATTTCGGTCACTTCTTCAGGACGCTCATCAATCAGTAATACAATGATATGGCATTCAGGGTTATTGCGAATAATGGCCTGTGCCGTGTGCTGCATCATGATGGTCTTACCGGCTTTAGGTGGAGCTACAATAAGCCCACGCTGGCCCTTGCCAATGGGGGAGATCAAATCGATGATACGACCGGTCAAATCTTCCGTAGAGCCATTGCCTGCTTCCAATACCAGGCGTTCATCTGGAAACAGAGGTGTAAGGTTTTCAAATAAAATTTTGTTGCGCGCATTTTCTGGCTTGTCGAAATTAATTTCATCAAGCTTGAGCATGGCGAAATAACGCTCACCCTCTTTAGGTGGGCGAATTTTTCCTGCAATACTATCGCCTGTTCTGAGATTAAAACGCCTGATCTGGCTAGGCGAGACATAAATATCATCGGGGCCTGCTAGGTAAGAACTGTCGGAAGATCTTAAAAAACCAAAACCATCGGGTAGAATTTCTAGAACACCATCGCCGTAGATGTCTTCACCACTTTTGGCGTGGCGCTTGAGTATGCTAAAGATAACATCCTGCTTTCTTGAGCGAGCGAGATTATCAAGTCCAATCTCTGAAGCTATTTTTAGTAGTTCATCAATGGGTTTGGTTTTAAGTTCAGTAAGATTCATAAATGCAGACATAGGATATTGTTAGAATTTGGATTGGCTGGCAGCCAGAGTTTTGTGTCATGCCCTAGGAAGAGGGGTGTCAAAGATTTTGTGATGTTCTCAGTTTAGAAGTACTTAATGCAGTTGTGCCAGTATAGGCGTGCCTTTTAGAAATCGCAACAAGATAGAGGTTGCAACAATGCGGCAGTGCAAATGCACTGCCGCATACTAATCATAGGCTGGCATCAATGAATTCAACTAATTGTGTTTTTGATAAAGCACCAACTTTGGTCGCTTCAATATTGCCATCTTTAAACAAGATTAATGTAGGGATACCACGAACATTAAACTTTGAAGGTGTTTCCGGATTGGCATCGACATCCATTTTGCATACTTTAATTTTTCCAGCATATTCCGCTGCCAGTTCATCAAGAATTGGTGCGATCATTTTGCAGGGGCCACACCAGGCAGCCCAAAAATCAACCAGTACTGGTACATCGGCGCCGAGAACGTCGCTTGCAAAAGCGGAATCGGTCACGTGAACGATATTGTCGCTCATATGGGGTCTCCAAATTAATGTGAATTCAATAGTGCAGAGGTAGAATAGTGGTAAATGATAACACTCACTCGGTGGGGAGTGAACAAGTTCCATTCTATATGCGCTATGAAAATTTTCAGGGAAAAAGTAAAGGAAGAGTCGGTTGAATAATCAGCAAGATAAATATGGTGGTAAGACAGAAGGTATGACTCTGGCGGCTATTGATTTGGGTTCGAACAGTTTCCATATGGTAGTAGCCCGGGCCAGCCATAATGAAATGAGGCCCATAGAAGCATTTGCCGAACGCGTTCAGCTAGCCTTAGAAATGGAAAAAAATAATTTATGCCTTGAGGCTATTGCTCGAGGACTCTCATGCCTTTCCCGTTTTCGCCAAGCACTTGATACGCTCAAGCCAGATATGGTGAGAGTGGTTGGTACCAACGCACTGCGTGCAGCAAAAAATTCCGGTGAGTTTATCCACCCTGCAGAGGTGCTCTTGGGTTACCCGGTAGAAATCATTTCTGGTCGAGAAGAAGCCAGGCTGGTGTATCTGGGTGTGGCACATTCCCTGGCAGATGATGATAGTGCCAGGCTGGTGGTTGATATTGGTGGAGGCAGTACAGAGTTGGTGATTGGCCAACGTTTTGAGCCAAAGCTTCGTGAAAGCCTGCATATGGGCTGTGTGACTTATACAGACCGTTTTTTTCCTGCTGGGAAAATATCCAAAAAGTGTTTTGAAAAAGCTTACCGTGCGGCTTACAAAGAAGTTTTAAATATTCGTAAGCCGTATAAAAAGCATGGGTGGGAAAATGCCGTTGGTTCTTCGGGCACCATGAGAACAGTTGAGCAGGTTATTTGTGCCCAGGGTTGGAGCAAAGAAGGTATAACGGCGAGTGGACTACAAAAGCTTCGTAAAAAGCTTTTAGAAAGTAAACACATGGATGAATTACCCGAATTGGAGGGCTTAAGTGAGCGCAGGCGCCATGTCATCGTGCCGGGGGTGGCTATTATCTGTGGCATATTTGATGCGTTAGGCCTTGAGCATATGGACACATCACCGGGTGCGCTAAGGGAGGGTGTTGCTTACGACATGTTGGGACGGTTATCCCACGAGGATGTAAGGGAAAGAACCGTTTCTGCCATGATAAAACGCAGTGATATCGATGAGCAAAATGCCGAGCACGTAGAAAAAATGGCCATACTACTGTTTGATGCTGTATCCAGAGACTGGGGGCTGGATCAGGGTGATAAAGAGCTGCTTAGTTGGGCTGCCAGGTTACATGAAGTAGGTTTGAGTGTTGCTCACACCCAGTTTCATAAACATGGCCAGTATTTAATACAACATTCAGATTTACCTGGCTTCAGTAGGCAAGAGCAACAAGCACTGGGTTTACTGGTACGTAGTCACCGACAAAAATTTCCCATCGATGATTTTACACCCTACAGCGAAAGGCAATCGCAACGCTTAAAACGTTTAAGTGTGCTGATACGCCTTGCTGCGTTATTTAAATACGTTACCTCAATAGAGGATATCCCACCGTTTATTACCCGGGTTAATGAAGGTGGTTTAACATTACTTTTTGCTCGAGGTTGGCTTGCTCGCAACGCCTTAACAAGTGCTGTTTTAAAATCAGAACGGCAACAACTAAAGAAAATAGACTTCGAGCTTGAGTTGGCGGAGCGCTAATCAGCCAACTTTTCTAATAGGATAGCTTGGGCAGCACGCTGGTATTCATCTTTTCCTGGTGTGTTCAGGATGTAGTTGCCATCAGACTGCAGTTCCCAGCTTTGATAGTTGTCTGTTAAATAGATCTGTAAATCATTTCTGATCCTTGCCTGTAGTCTTGCACTCAGTATGGGGAAACAAATTTCCACACGATGCATTAGGTTACGCTCCATGGCATCGGCGCTAGCACAGTAAATATGGGGCGCTGCATTGAGGAAGTAATAAACCCTGGAATGCTCAAGAAAGCGGCCAACAATGGATCGCACTTTAATATTTTCAGAAACCCCAGGTACGCCAGGTCTTAAGCAGCACATACCGCGAATAATCAAATCAATGGTGACACCCGCAATGCTTGCTTCATAAAGCGCCAAAATAATTTTTGGCTCGGTGAGTGCATTCACTTTAATAATGATATGTGCTTCTTTACCTTCTCTTGCCGCTTCAGCTTCAGCTTCTATCAAGCGGAGCAGGTTTTTCTTTAGGGTAAAGGGCGCGCTAAACAGCTTTTTAATTCGTTCAGCCTTACCCATACCTGTTAGTTGCTGAAAGATTTTATGCACATCATTAGATAGATCAGGGTCAGAGGTCAGTAAGCTGTAATCTGTGTAAACACGGGCATTACCAGAGTGATAATTGCCTGTACCTAAATGCACATAGCGACGTAATTGGGTGCCCTCCCTACGTACGATGAGCAGAGCTTTCGCATGTGTTTTAAAACCAACAACACCATAGGTGACAACGGCACCGGCTTCCTGAAGCTGGGTAGCAAGTTGCAGGTTTTCCTCTTCATCGAAGCGAGCTCGCAGTTCAATAACCACCGTGACTTCTTTCCCCGCACGAGCAGATTCAAGCAAAGCATCGACGATTTCTGAGGAAGCACCGGTGCGATAGAGCGTCATTTTAATAGACAGCACATCAGGGTCTTTGGCTGCCTGACGAAGCAAGTCAATAATGGGGGTGAAGGACTCAAAAGGGTACTTCAACAAAATATCTTCTTTACGGATGACCTCAAACATACTGACATCTTTATCACGTAGCTGTTTTGGAATAGAGGGCGTAAAGGGTGGGAAAATTAAGTCTGGACGATCCACCATGCTGGTCAACTGCATCATGCGGCCGAGGTTAACCGGGCCGTCTACACGGTAGAGTTCGTCTTCCGTCAGGTTATATTGATCTAACAAAAAGCCGACCAAATCTTCGGGGCAATTTTCATCCACTTCCAAGCGAACAGCACTACCAAACCTTCGTGAATGCAGCTCACCTCGTAGAGCCCTGGCGATATCTTCTACTTCTGCCGCATTCAAATCCAAATCAGCATCACGAGTGATACGAAATTGAAAACAACCAGTGGTTGTCATACCGTTAAATAGGTCATCTATATGGGTTTCGATTAGCGATGACAACAGCACAAAGTTATCGCCATCGCTACAAAGTTCATCTGGAATTCGTATCAGGCGAGGTAAAGAACGAGGCGCTGGCACGATGGCCATACCACTGTCCCGGCCAAAGGCATCTTTGCCTTCCAAGGAAACAATAAAGTTAAGGCTTTTGTTTACTAATCGAGGAAAAGGGTGTGCCGGATCCAGGCCAATAGGGCTGATAATGGGCATCACCTGATTGCGAAAGTACTCTTCCGCCCATTTTGCCGCTGGCTTATTCCAGTCTTGCTGGTTAAGAATACTAACCCTGTTGCGGTTCAACGTTGGCAGCAGCACATCGTTGAGTATATGGTACTGCTTCTCCATGGCGAGCTTAATCTGTTCGCTAAGAATATGCAGCACATCCTGTGGTCGCATACCATCGGTGCTTACCGTTTCACGGGCAAAACTGACTTGGCGTCTAAGGCCTGCGAGACGGATTTCAAAAAACTCATCCATATTGCTATTGAAGATCATCAAAAACTGAAAACGTTCTAGCAGTGGATAATCTTCATTTAAGGCTTGCTCTAGAACCCTAAGGTTGAATTGCATCAAACCAATGTGGCGATTAATAAAATACTCAGAACTGTTGAGATTGATCTCTTCTTTTTCCGTGGTTTTCTGAGTTATGTTGTTGGAAGATGGCTCATTCATATATTGCCTTTTGCTCATACTCACTATTTCAGTGTTTTGTTATTTACAAATACTCTTATGTTCAATGTATTTCATTTTTTTGTCACTTTTATGACAAAAATCACCGGTGTTTCATCTTTTAGCGTGATGCCTTGCCTTTTATATTGAACTGACAGTCCAAAAATAGTTCTAAACCGGGCAGATAATGCTTAGATTGGCTAGGATCCTGGCGTCAAACAAACACATACTAATAAAGATAAAAACTTGTGAAAAAAATAGCTCTTCTTTTAGTTATAGCCCTTATTGTGGGCAGTTACCTCTTTTTTGATGGCCAAAAATACCTTAGCCTGGATTTTTTTCAGAATTTATACAAACAAGAGCCACTTCTGACTGCTGCAGTCTATTTTGTTGTCTATGTTATTGCCACAAGCCTATCGTTCCCGGGAGCTGCCCTACTAACAATTATTGGCGGCATGATATTTGGATTATGGGTGGGGCTATTGTTGGTTTCTTTTGCCAGTTCGCTGGGTGCAACACTGGCCTTTTTAGTCTCTCGCTTTTTATTGCGTGACTGGGTGCAAAGCAAATTTGCCAATTATTTGGGTGCCGTAAATAAAGGTATTGAAAAAGACGGCGCCTTTTATTTATTTTCTCTTCGTTTGATCCCTGTCGTACCATTTTTGGTGATCAATCTTGTTATGGGTATCACACCCATGAAAGCAGTTGTTTTTTATCTGGTTAGCCAGGTCGGTATGCTGGCAGGTACGGCTGTTTATGTGAATGCTGGTGCAGAATTAGGTGCGGTGGAGGAGTTTTCTACAGCGGGTATTCTCTCGTTGCCATTACTACTTTCATTTGCGCTCTTGGCTATCTTTCCTTTTATTGCCAGAGCGATTGTTGGCATTGTCCAGCGCAGAAAAGTTTATAAAAATTATCCAAAGCCATCTTTTTTTGATACCAACATGGTTGTTATCGGAGCTGGTAGTGCTGGGCTAGTCAGCTCTTATATTGCTGCAGCTGTTAAGGCCAAAGTTACTTTGGTAGAAAAACATAAAATGGGTGGCGATTGTCTCAATACGGGTTGTGTGCCAAGTAAAGCCTTAATTAAAGCAGCCCGAACTGTAAATGATATTCATAAAGCAAAAGACCTAGGCATTCATGTCGCTGAGCCAACCATTGATTTTCCTGCTGTGATGGAACGGGTCAGACAAGTGATACGGGATATCGAACCCCATGATTCAGTAGAGCGCTACAGTTCATTAGGGGTGGATTGTCTTCAGGGTGAAGCAAAAATTATTTCGCCATGGGAAGTCAGCGTAGATGGCAAAACCATCACCACACGTAATATTGTTATTGCCACAGGTGCACGTCCGTTTGTACCGCCTATTCCGGGCCTGGATCAATTGGATTATTTAACGTCAGATAATCTTTGGGGGATCAATGAATTACCGAAAAGGCTTTTAGTCTTAGGTGGCGGACCCGTTGGGTGCGAACTGGCCCAGGCCTTTAGTCGATTGGGTTCCAAGGTCACGATAGTAATGAGGCGATCTCACCTAATGCCAAGAGAAGATGAAGATGTTTCTGAATTTGTTCGTCGTAAATTTATTGAAGAGGGCATTGAAGTATTAACAGATCACCAACCTGTCAGTTTCGAAATCAGAGAAGGTGAGAATACTGTTCTGCTGGAAACAACAGATAAAAGTACTGATGAAAATAAAACCAAAGAAGTAAGTTTTGACAAGGTACTGGTAGCCCTTGGGCGTAAGGCCAACACGGAAAAATTGGGCCTGGAAAACTTGGATATTGAATTAAATCCAAATGGCACAGTGACGGTAGATGAATATCTACGAAGCCGTTACCCCAATATCTACGCCTGTGGCGATGTCGCAGGTCCTTACCAGTTTACTCACACTGCTTCGCATCAGGCCTGGTATGTGGCGGTGAATGCACTATTTGGCCGTTTTAAAAAATTCAAAGTAGATTATTCCGTAGTGCCCTGGGCAACCTTCACCGATCCAGAAGTAGCCCATGTGGGTTTGAGTGAAGCTGATGCTAGAGCAAAAGGCATACCCTATGAAATTACCAAATACGGTATCGATGACCTAGATCGTGCTATTGCCGATAACACTGCTGAAGGTTTTGTCAAAGTACTCACTGTGCCGGGTAAAGATAAAATACTTGGTGCCACCATTGTGGGCTACCATGCAGGTGATTTATTAACAGAATTTGTAACCGCTATGAAGCAAGGGTTAGGCCTGAAAAAAATATTGGGTACTATCCATAGTTACCCCACTATAAGTGAAGCCAATAAATTTGCGGCAGGGGAATGGAGTAGGGCGCATGCGCCACAATTATTGTTAAAGTGGGTAGAAAAATTTCACGGCTGGCAACGCAAGTAAAAAACAATAAATAGGTAATGAACTTTAGATAAAAAAGTTCTGCAAGAAGGCATGATTAAGGAATAAAAAGTGGACGAAAAAGTACAAGAAAAAAAAGTGCAAAAAGAAGTGCAAGACTATTACGGCAAAGAATTATCTGGTTCCGATGATTTAAAAACCGATGCCTGTTGTACCTTGGATAACATTCCAAAGCACTTAAAACCTATTATGGAAAAAATCCATCCAGAGGTTTCCAGCAAATATTATGGCTGTGGATTAGTGGCTCCCGAATTGCTCGAAGGCATGCGCATCCTGGATTTAGGCAGCGGCTCTGGTCAGGATTGTTATGTGCTGTCGGCATTAGTAGGTGAGAGCGGTGAAGTCGTCGGCATCGATATGACCGATGAACAATTGGACGTAGCTAATCGTCATATTGATTACCACCGTGAAGCTTTCGGTTATGCGAAAGCAAACGTACGTTTTATTAAAGGCTATATCGAAAAGCTGGATGAATTAAATTTAGAAGACGAAAGCTTCGATATAATTGTTTCCAACTGCGTGATTAATTTATCGCCGGATAAACAGGCAGTATTAGCCCAGGCATATCAATTATTAAAACCCGGCGGTGAACTCTATTTTTCCGATGTCTATGCCGACCGTCGAGTACCAGCAGCACTAATGGCAGACCCGGTTCTCTATGGCGAATGCCTAAGTGGAGCACTCTATTGGAATGATTTTATTCAACTGGCAAAACAAGCAGGTTTTGCTGATCCACGGTTAGTCGAAGACCGTCCGCTGGGAATCGACAATGCTGAGGTAAAAAAGAAAATTGGCCATATTAATTTTTATTCTGCTACATACCGTTTATTTAAATTACCTGAATTGGAGCAGAGCAGAGAAGATTATGGTCAGTCAGTAACCTATAAAGGCACCGTTGCAAATAATGGCTGTGTATTTGAACTGGATAAACAAAATAGGATGCCAAAAGGAAAAGCAGTTTCTGTGTGTGGGAATACCTATCAAATATTAAAAGGCTCAAGGTTTTTAGAGCATTTTGAGTTTTCAGGAAGTTTTGATCAGCACCAGGGAATATTTAAACAGGGTGATAGTTCGCTGCCCTTTTCAGAGGATAAAAAAGAAACTGGTGGCTGCTGTTAAACTTAGTTAATAAAAAAGACAAAATTGTAAGCAAACTGTTAATTTTTAACATTCTATAATGAGAAAATACTTTAGAGTCATAGATGGCCAAAAGCCAATAAAACAAAACTACTTTTCTTTAGTATTTTTTCGTGATGATCGAGTCAGAGGAAAAGTATCTCGATTAAGATGGATGTGGTTATGCTTAATTGAGCTTTTGTTTGGTGAGGAGATCTTAGAATCTCTTGTCACTACAGCATCGGTAAGTGGCTGCCCCGAAGATAAGGATCCTGAAAGGAAATATGGAAAGCCACAACAACTAAATTTACATATTCCTTCTGGAATATTTACAAACCTATTAAGAAAAGAAATAATTCAAGTGCTGTATTATAAATATTACTTACAGTATCTATTTATTAGGCCTATTGCTGAACCCTATGAAAACAAAAATACGTATGTTATTGATGTTACTCGTGATAGGTTTCGCCTAGATAAAGGCTTATTATACTTAGTCATAGCCTTTCGAAGGGTTTACATATTTTCTGCTCTTCTATTCAATATCGTTGTAGATCTAGTAGTCTATCTTATTAGCAGTAGCCTTGAAGCTGCGATTGTTGCGGCAGTTTTAACAGAGTCTATTAGGCGTATTTTTAAAATCTAGAAAATCAGTGCAACAAGTCCTCTCATATGACCTCTTCCAGAGACTGATGAAGAGAGATTTATAAACCCTATTCATTAAATACTTCTAACAGATTATTTAAAAACTTATGTCCTTTTTCTGTGGGAATTAAATCGTTATTTTCTTGTTCCATCAATCCTATTTTTTGAAGTTTATCTAAAGCGAGTTGTATGGTTTCTATAGTGCATCCCGTTCTTTCGGAAAAAAATTGTTTTGGTACCCCATTATTTAATCGCATAGCATTCATCATAAATTCCAACGGTAATTCTTCTTTGGAAATAGTATGACTACTTGCAGTATAAGAATTTTCTCGGGCTAAATAATCTTCTGGCTTTCGTGTTTTTGCTGTACGAATAATTCGTTGTTCATCCACTAAAGTAACTTTTCCATGGGCGCCGGCACCAATACCCAGGTAGTCACCAAATTCCCAATAATTCATATTGTGGTCAGATTGATTTCCTTCTTTACAGTAGGCCGAAACTTCGTATTGTTGGTAACCATTGTCTGCTAATAATTGCAGTCCATTTTCTTGGATAAATTCCAAAATAATATCTTTGGGAAGTTTTGGAGGTTTGTTATAGAAAACGGTATTGGATTCAATGGTTAATTGATACCAGGAAATATGGTTGGGGTTTAAATCGATGGCTTGTTGTAAATCTGCCATGGCATCGGCAATATCCTGTCCGGGTAAGCCGTGCATTAAATCCAGATTAATATTTTCAAAACCGGCATTTTTTGCAGTCTCAATCGCTTTTATTGCTTGTTCTGAAGAATGAATGCGACCCAGTGATTCTAGCTGATTGTTATTAAAACTTTGTATGCCGATGGAAAGGCGGTTAACACCAACACTTCTGTAGCCTGAAAACTTTTCCTGCTCAAATGTACCGGGATTGGCTTCTAGACTGATTTCTATTTCATCTTCAAAAGTAGAGTTTTCAAATCCTATGCGTCTTTGCGCAGCTTGAATAATTCGCCCTATGGTTTCAGCAGAAAATAAACTGGGTGTACCACCACCAAAAAATATGGAACTGAGTTTTCGGCCCTGCACATAGGGTAGTTCTAATTCCAAATCTTGAATCAGTGCCTGTAGGTATTCTTCTTCGGGTAATTGATGATTTGCCGTGTGGGAATTGAAATCACAATAGGGGCACTTTTTTACACACCAGGGGATATGTACATAAAGTGAGAGTGGTGGCAGTGATAGTCGTGACATGAGGAAATAGGGCTGTATTCGCCAGCAATCAGCGAGACAGCTTTTCTAACAGCTGTGCCATGGCTTTACCACGGTGACTCACTTTATTTTTCTGGGTTTTTTCCAGTTGCGCTGAGGTACAACCAAATTCCGGAATATAAAAGAGCGGATCGTAACCAAAACCATTTTCGCCGTCGGGGGAAAGGGTAATTAAACCTTCCCAGGTACCTTGGCAAATAATGGGGGTGGGATCTTCTGGGTGTCTCATATAGACCAGCAGACATTGAAACCTAGCGGTGCGTTCATTTTCTTCAACTTCCTGAAGTAGCGAAAGCAAACGTTGGTTATTTTTTTCATCGGTGGCATTTTCACCGGAAAAGCGTGATGAATAGATACCTGGAGCGCCATTGAGAAAATCCACTTCCAAGCCTGAATCATCAGCAATGGCAGGAAGGCCGGTAAGCTTTGAAGCATGTCGTGCTTTAATAATGGCATTTTCAACAAAGCTCAGGCCGTTCTCGATAGCATCGGGCACTTGAAATTCTGATTGGGGGACTACATCAAAATTCAGCCCTGAAAGTAGTTGTTGGAATTCTGCCAGTTTGCCTTTATTGCTACTTGCCAGTGTAACTTTCATTGATTTTTTTATTCTCAAAATAGGTTGTGGGTTAAATAAAGTGGCGGATCAAAAAAATAGCCATTTCCCGTTTGAGAGAAATGGCTTATGAATTTAGAGTAATTATTGGTTAGTTACAATCAGGCCGCTCAAAAAACTAGTCGTTATAATAGAATTTATTTTGAAATGAAATTGAATGAGCAGGCTTATCAGGGTCTGGTTGAACTTGTATTTTAAAGGTCATTGAGTCTTCATTTTCAAATTCAAAAGGTGCCAGATAGTAGACGGTATTACCTTCCCTCACTTCAAAGAATTTGAGCTTTTGTTGCTGGGCAAAAATATTGGAAACAGTGCCTTTAACTAGTGCGGTTTTTCCACCCACGTTGTCATCAACAATCACGGAAATATTGACCAGGCCTTTATCTTTGCCGCGGGTAATATTATAGGCGCTGGCTACTTCAGGTAGGATAAAGCTGCTGTTAAATGAGCTGTAGTACACCTTGATGTTGCCAAACTCTTTGTAGGGTTTGTTGCCTGCTTGTACGTTAAAGGCCAGTAGTGCGATGAGTACCGTTAACAGGGGCGACCATAGCAATTTATATCTATTCATAGGCTTATAATAATTCATGTTTGTTGCCTCCAAAAACCATGAGGTTTTATAGGGTCTTGGTAAGTAGTTACTGTATTTACTTGCTCAGCAAATAAATAGCCGTGTTACTAAACAGATTAGGACACATTCCTTTGATCTGCCTGTCCAGGAATCGTTCAGCAACAAATTCCCGTTGATTTATCAGGATATTTTTTTCAGCACAGAGTACTTCAAAATCTTTGACAGTACAGAAGTGAATGTTAGGCGTGTCATACCATTGATAGCTGAGCTCTTTGGTTACAGGCATACGGCCATGGGTTAAAAGAAAGATTCTTGCTTGCCAATGACCAAAATTTGGGAACGTTACAATGCACTGTTTGCCAATTCTGAGCATTTCATCCAGGACCAGGTGTGGGTAACGCATGGCTTGTAATGCCTGGGTCATGATCACAGTATCAAAACTGTTATCGGCGAATTGAGATAAACCGGTATCCAAGTTGGCTTCAATCACATTGACGCCATTGGCTATGGCCGCAGTAATTTTTTCTTGATCAATTTCCAGGCCGTAGCCTTCTACATTTTTGTGCTCTTTTAAGCTTTTTAGTAGTGTGCCATCACCACAGGCAAGATCGAGAACATGGTTTTCTGGCGCGATCCATTGCTGAATAATATCGAGGTCAATACGAATCTCGGTATTACTCTTAATAGCTTTATTCATATTCTGGCCTCCACTGCGATACGTTCCATGTAGGCGTAGAGCACTTGCTCATAACGCTCATTAGGTAACAGGAATGCATCATGTCCCAGATTGGATTCAATGGCGGCATAAGAGACATTTTTCTTGGCATCGATTAATGCTTTAACAATTTCTTCGGAGCGTTCTGGTGCAAACCGCCAGTCTGTTGAAAAAGAGACGACAAGAAATTTACACAGAGCATTACTAAAGGCTTTTACCGGATCATTGCCGTATTCCCTGGCTAAATCAAAGTAGTCCAATACCTTGGTCATTAGCAGATAGGTATTGGCATCAAAGCTATTGGAAAAGGCATCACCTTGGTGGCGAAGGTAGCTCTCCACTTGAAATTCAATGGGGGTATCTTGTCCTTGCTGAAAGGAGCCTGACCGTAATTCTCGACCAAATTTGTTGCCCATTTGTTCGTCGGACAGATAAGTTACATGGCCGATCATTCTGGCCAGTGCCAAGCCATTGCGGGGTAATGTATTGTCTTCGAGAAAATTGCCATCACGAAAATCAGGGTCTGATTTAATGGCGTTGCGGGCAATCTCGTTAAAGGCAATATTTTGAGCGCTGAGCTTCATGGCTGAGGCGATCACAACTGCATGGCGAAGGCGATCTGGGTATTCCAGTGCCCAGCGCATGGCCTGCATACCGCCCAGGCTACCACCTACAACAGCAGCCCATGTTTTTATACCGAGGTGGTCAGCAAGTCTCGCCTGGCTTTGTACCCAATCCCGTGCCCGCAATGAGGGGAAATCCACCCCCCAGGGTTTGTTGGTGTCCGGATTGATTGAGTTGGGGCCTGTGCTGCCGTGGCATCCACCTAGATTATTAGGGCAGACAATAAAGAAACGGTTGGTATCAAAAGGTTTGCCAGGGCCAATATGGTTGTCCCACCAGCCAGGTTTACTGTCCTCCATGGAATGATAGCCTGCAGCATGGTGATGGCCACTTAGGGCATGGCAAATCAAAATAGCATTGCTTTTGTCTGCATTGAGTTCGCCGTAGGTTTCAACAACCAGTTGGTAACTGGAAAGTGTTCGGCCACAGGCCAGCTCCAGAGGCTGATCAAAATGCAGGGTTTCTGGTGTTACTAAGCCGACAGAATTTTCTGGAATGGCATTTGGCATTAGGGGGCTATTTTTTCCATATAGTCTTTTTCATACAGCTTCTCCATAAAGCAGTGAGGCTGAAAAATCGGGGTTTGGAAGGGAGTCTAAAGAGGGCCTTTCTTCAGTGCAACTATTCTTCTCTGCTGTGGCCCTTCAAGTCTTCCTTGACGCTGATCTTTATTGGAAAATTTTGCGATCAAATTGAGTACTGATTCCTAGTAGTAAAGTATATAGCAGTAAATAATTCGTCTGGGTGGTATTTATGGGTGTGGAGTCGCCCCCTGAAAGTTGAGAGTGTATTATTGCACTAGAGTTTAGATTAGCGAGTTTGTCCTGAAACCTGATGTTGTATTAGGCGTACTAAGCCGAGTACACGATAAGAGCCATAACGTATTAATGATAGTTATTATGAAAAACTACCAGCGAATAGTATCGATTGTATTCATTTTTTTAGGCCTTTCTGCAATGGTGGCAGAAGCCGGGAACCTTTATCGTTATCGTAATAACCAGGGTAACTTGGTCATTGATTATGCTGTGCCACCACAATATGTTGCCAATGGTTATGAAATACTTAGTGAGTCTGGAACGGTTATTGATGTAATAGAGCCGCAGGTAGATCCAGAAGATATGGAACCTGAGGAAGTACAAAGAAGCAGGTCAGAAGCTGAAGCGGCCCAGCAGAAAGAAGACGAGATGTTATTACGCACTTACAGTGAGATTGCTGAACTGGAAGCCGCAATGGATAGGAAGTTGAAACAATTAGATCGGGAGATAGAAATTATCCAGTCTAATTTAGAGAAAAACGAAAAGGCATTGGATGCCTCAAGGGTTAAGGCAGCCAACTATCAATTGGGTGGAAGGCATGTTCCCAAAGCACTGTTAAAAAATATGGATAGCCAGATACATGAACAGCGTGATGGTGAGAACATGTTGGTAGTGCGTCAGCAAGAATATCAGGGCACTAAAGATCGTTATTTGGGGTATTTAGATCGCCTGAAAACATTAAAGGGGGTAAATAAGGATACTGCTACTCCCGAAGCTGTTATTCCCTAAAGAAGCCCGTCATCGCCACCGACCACTGATCCTGCCAATACTCCGTAGGTCTACGCTGGAAGCCGCTACGGACAAATTGACTGATTCGTCCTTCTGCCAGCCCTAACATCATATTTGCAGCAGCTGTCACGGTTGTTGTTGTACGCAGATTATTGCTGATTTCAGCCTCACGAAGAATCTGTTTTAGCTGTGTTTCCAGGCGGTCAAATAACTGTTGTATACGTTGGTGTAAGCGGTCAGTTTCCCCAGTAAGCGCATCGCCAGTTAACAGGCGGGTAATGCCGGGGTTACGTTCAGCAAATGTGAGCAGTAAAGTAAGTATTCGATAGCAACGACCGACGGTATCTGACTCCTCTGTAAGAATTACCCGAATTCGGCTAAACAGTGTGTCTTCGATAAAGTCGATTAACCCTTCGTACATTTTTGTTTTACTGGGAAAGTGGCGGTAAAGAGCGGCTTCTGAGACGCCAACTTCTGCAGCTAAAGAAGCAGTCGTAATTCTCCCCCCGGGAGTTGCTTCAAGCATACGTGCCAGGGATTGGAGAATTTGTTGTTTCCGGGAGCCTTTAGCTGTTGCCATATTAGGGTTGCTCGCTTGGTGTGAGATTTGTGATAAGAGTACCTACACCTTGATCGGTAAAAATTTCTAGTAGAGTGGCATGGTTTACTCGACCATCAATAATATGTGCGCTCTTTGTTCCACGTTTAACAGCATTTAATGCACAACTGATTTTAGGCAGCATGCCACCGTATATGGTGCCATCGGCAATCAGTTCGTCTACTTGTTTGGTGGACAGACCTGTTAAAACTTCGCCGTTTTTATCCTGAAGCCCTGCAACATTTGTTAGCAGCATAAGTTTCTCTGCTTGGAGTACTTCAGCAATTTTTCCTGCAACTAGGTCAGCATTAATGTTGTAGGAATTGCCTTTATCATCAACACCAATAGGGGCAATGACGGGAATAAAATGGCTGTCTGTTAGCATGTCGATAACATCGGTATTAATGGATTCCACTTCACCAACATGACCGATATCGATAATTTCGGGAGCTTCTAACTCGGGCGCTGTTTCTGAAGAGCGCCGGGTTACTTTTAGTTTGCGAGCCTTGATCAGCTGCCCGTCTTTACCGGTGATGCCTACGGCACTGCCCCCAACGCCATTGATCAGGTTAACAATCTCTTTGTTGACACTGCCGCCCAACACCATTTCTACAACATCCATGGTTTTGCTATCTGTGACACGCATACCATCGACAAAATGAGATTCGATATTTAGCTGTCCTAACAGATCACCAATTTGAGGCCCGCCGCCATGGACTACAACAGGGTTCATGCCAACGAGTTTCATCATCACAATATCACGTGCAAAACTAGCTTTAAGTTTTTTATCCACCATGGCATTACCGCCAAATTTAACCACGATGGTTTTTCCAGTGAATTTCTGGATATAAGGCAGTGATTCAGAAAGTACATTAGCAATATTGCTAGCCGCTTCGCGGGTTAAAGACATTAGCTGATCCTGTTTTTTGTAGATTAAAACGTCAATTTGTTATCGATAGACTCAAGTTGTTGCCTGAAAGCGGCCTGAATTTTTTCCAGCGATTCTGTAGAGTCTGCTTCAAAGCGTAGTGTCAGTGCTGGGCTGGTGTTTGAAGCCCTTATCAATCCCCATGCCTCTGGTAAATCAACTCTCAGTCCATCAATAGTTGAAATATTACCTGCTTCAAAAACATGGTTTGAAACAAATTTATCCATGACAGAGAACTTTTCCTCGTCTGGAACTTCTATCTTGATTTCTGATGTGGAATAACGTGTTTCAAAGCCAGCCACCATTTCATCGAGCCCTTGCTCACGAATGGCCATGATTTCTATCAGCCGGGCTGCTGCATAGGTACCATCATCAAAACCATGCCAGCGATCATGGAAGAAAATATGGCCACTGTATTCACCACCTACAGGAGCTTCACATTCTAGAATTTTGTTGTACATATGAGAGTGACCTGTTTTCCACATCACCGGTCGCCCTCCATAGCTGCTAATCAGGTTGTTTAGGCGATTGGTACTTTTAACATCAAAGACCACGTCAGCACTAGGGTTGCGGGATACGACATCGCGGGCAAAGATCATTAATAGCTCATCTGGCCAGATGATCTTTCCGCTCTCTGAAATCGCTACCATTCTGTCGCCATCACCATCGAGCGCAATACCGAGATTAGCATTACTTTCTTTGACACAGGCAATAAGGTCTGCCAGGTTTTCTGCTACGGAAGTATCCGGTGGATGATTGGGGAAATTACCATCGACGTCACAGTAAAGTGGAATGACCTCACAGCCAATTGCCTCAAGTACAAGGCATGCATGCTTCCCAGCTACTCCATTGCCAGCATCCAAAACAATTTTAAGGTCATCAGCCGGTACGATGTCATTGGCGATATTTTCTACATACTCTTCAGAGAGGTCTCTAACTTCCAGTTCACCTGGATTCATCTCTGGAAAATCTTTTTCCAACTCTGATTTTAACGATAGGATTTCATCTCCACATAGTGCATGGCGTTTGAAAAACATTTTAAAGCCATTGTATTCAGCGGGGTTGTGGCTGGCCGTAACCATGATGCCGCAATCGGTTTCAGATAATTCATGGGTAGCATAATTTAGCAAAGGGGTTGGCACCTGGCCGAGATGTATAACATGACAGCCCGTGGTCAAAATACCTTGTTCGAGGGCCTCTGTAAGCTCTCCGCTGGAGTTGCGACCATCACAGCCTACAATTAATGAATGTTCACCCAGATCCAGAGCTTTGGTTGCTAGAGCTTTACCCAGTTTGTGAGCAAATTCTGCGGTGAGTTGGGAGCCTGCAAGGCCACGAATATCGTAATCCCTAAAGACAACACTGGGGAATGTAGCTGCCCCCGGTGTTTGGGTAGCCTCTTCATCTTCTTCAGGCTTATCTTTTTCAGAGTTGCCTTCTTCTGTTTGTGAGCCTTCTTGTAGCTTTTTGTCTGTTTCAGCTCCTGAGGGGAGGACTTGTAAATAGGAGTCACGGCCTTCATCCACGGCGCCTTCATCACCATCATTAACAGGCTGTGCTTTTTTCTTATTTTTTCCTGGCTTGGCGGTTGGAGCTTTATCTTTATGATGAAAGAGTGTGTAGCGGACAACCAAGTAAATGAGCACCAGCATAAAGGCAATTAAAGCGCCCAGAATGATGATAAATTCCTGATAAGAAGGTTCTACCTGGTTAAGTAACAATGCGCTGCCGGTAAATCGAATTTCCCAGTGAGGAACACGGGTTTTGAAAGAGACCGTTTCAAGTACTTTTTCATTTGTACCCAGAGCAATGACGGCCTTGCCATTGATCTTGGGCAGTGTTTGATAAAACTCAGTTTTCCCCAGGGTTTTATCCATATTGCCTAGCAAATTAGACAGGGAGTCCGTCCCAAGCATGATTAGCATTACACCCAGAATGTTGTCTTCATGTTTGAGTGGGTAGGCGTAAATAAAATACCAGGATTTATTGATGTAAGCAGCCACAGGTTTTGGCTTTTCACCAGCTAAAATCTTTAGCATGATTTGCTGGCCAGCAAAGTTGTGTGCTTTATCTAAACGGTTATCTTCGGGGCCTAATAAATATCCATGTGAAAGGCCATCAACCCAATCGGCCATTAGCTTTTCCATGTGCTCAATTTTTGTTTTGTCACCTGAGGCAAGGGCATCAATAAAAAGGCTTTTTTCTGACAGAGCTTGTAACTGCTGCTTACGTTGTTGGAGATAGGTGTTCGTCGTAATCAGTTGTTGTTGTGCATAGTTTTGAGCACTGGCCATTGCCAGATCTTGTTTGGTGTTATCCATCAAATGATGGTGGAGCAAAAATGATAACCAAGCAAAGCAACAAATAATAAGAAGTAGTATTCCCAGCACCATAGGGTGCTGCTTTAACTTGCCAAGCATACTTGTTTTAGTACCGGTGGCTTTAGTGCTAGAGGTTTTGGTTACAGTAGTATCAGCATTCTTCATGATGTTCCATTAGCCTTGGAGCATATTTGCGATCTTGGCTATCAGTTGGCGCGCAAGAATCGACTTATTAATTTTTGGTATAGCTTCTGACCCTTGTCCTTCTACGACAAGAACAGCATTATCATCGCTATTAAAGCCAATTGTTCGGTCTGAAACATCGTTCGCGATCACAAGATCAAGATTTTTTCGTTCCAATTTGCCCCGAGCATGATGTTCAAGGCCATCTTCTGCATTGGCTGTTTCCGCAGCAAAGCCAACGGTAAAAGGCCTTTTTTGCAGTACGGCAACGGCACTGACAATATCCGGGTTTTTAACCAATTCTATGGTCATGGTGTCAGCAGATTTTTTAATCTTTTTCTCTGAAACCTGTATGGGTCGGTAATCTGCAACAGCGGCAGAAGCAATGAACAAGTCACAATCATTGGCTTCAGCTAGTGCTGTATCGTACATTTCTCTGGCACTGGTCACAGAGAGTGTTTTTACTCGTTCCGGTGCCTTTAAACTAACAGGGCCGGTAATTAAAATCGTTTCAGCGCCAGCTTCAGCAGCAGCTTCAGCTAGGGCATAACCCATTTTGCCTGAGCTGTGGTTGCTAATATATCTAACAGGGTCAATAGCTTCCCGTGTTGGGCCCGCAGTTATCACTACTTTTTTACCTGTTAGTGAGCCGGTTTCAAACAGATCGGCAGTTAGCTCTGCAATGTCATCTGGCTCAATCATTCGGCCTGGACCTACGTCACCGCAAGCTTGTTCGCCTTCGGCGGGGCCAAAAATATGAATGCCTCTTCCGCGCAGGCGTTCAATATTGTGTTGGGTACTGGCATTTCGCCACATGCCTTGATTCATTGCTGGGGCAATAGCCAGCGGAGATCGGCTTGCCAGGCAAATTGTAGAAAGAAGATCACCGCCTTCACCATTGACTAGCTTGGCAATGAAGTCAGCAGTTGCTGGCACTATTAAAATAACATCTGCCCAGCGAGAAAGTTCTATATGGCCCATGGCCGCTTCAGCTTCAGTATTCAAGAGTTCTGTATGTACTGGATTACCTGAAAGGGCTTGCATGGTAAGAGGTGTAATGAATTCAGTGCCCCCTTTCGTCATAACAACACGTACGCTAGCTCCGGAGTCTTGTAGCCGGCGTATAACCTCTGCGCTTTTATAGGCAGCAATACCGCCGGTGACACCGAGCAGGACATGTTTATTGGCCAATGAGGGCATTAAATTTCCTGAAAGTTTATTCTGATATGGATAAGATAACACTGCAAAAGGAATTTGCGTAGTCAGTACTTACATTCAATACTTATGGATTCAAAATCCATAAGTATACAGTTGTAAATACACTACCAATAATAAATACACAAGGAGGTGTATATGGCTATTAGTGATTGGCCGACATCAGCAAGACCCAGAGAAAAGCTTATACAAAGAGGGGCTAACGCCTTATCCGATGCTGAATTATTGGCAATTTTTTTGCGTACCGGTTGTGCGGGACGCTCTGCTGTTGATTTGGCCCACGACCTATTAGATCGGTTTGGCAGTCTTGCTGGTATGTTGTCTGCAGGTAAAACATCATTTTGTCAGGTGCGCGGCCTTGGAGAGGCAAAATATGTTCAGTTGCAAGCTGTTATGGAGCTAGCTAGACGGCATTTAGGCGAACAGCTGAGCCGTGAACAGGTCTTTACTAATCCGTCGTTGGTGGGAGACTTTTTACTTTCACACTTGCGGGATAGCGAGCAAGAAATTTTTGCGGTGTTGTTTTTGGATGCCCAGCATCGTTTGATTGATTGGGAAAAGCTATTTTTTGGTACGGTAGATAGTGCCAATGTTCATCCAAGGGAAGTGGTTAAGAGGGCACTGTTTCATAATGCCTCTGCTGTCATACTTTCACATAATCATCCCTCTAGGGTAGCACAACCAAGTGAATCTGACCGTCTGATGACGGAAAACTTGAAACAGGCTTTAAGTTTGGTTGATGTCAGGGTGCTTGATCATGTGATTGTGGGTGGTGGTTATACGGTTTCTTTGGCAGAGCATGGCTTGTTGTGATGGACTAGTAAGATATTTGCTTTAAGGTCGCGTGAGAAAGCTCGTATTCTTCGTCGTTTACCAAATGGAGATATATTCCAGCTCTAACTAGACATACCAGCGAAATTAGGGCGAATCGAGAGAATTTGTTTGCTTTCAAAAAGGTGTTCTGGTATAAAACGCGGCTCTCTGTGAGGGTGCTCTTTGCCAGATTGTTTTTGGCATTCAAAATGCGCTTTGTTTTCGATGGTTTTACTTCAATTTTGCTACGAAGTTTTGCTTCGAGAGACCCACTAACTGAATTCAAAAGCAGTTGCCGGATATTGGTGGTGCTGCCTTACTTTAAAGAAATAAGTAATTTTAGAGGCGAAGCAATGTCTAAAGTATGTCAAGTCACCGGCAAGAAGCCGATGTCTGGAAATAACGTTTCACACGCGAAGAACAGGACTCGCCGTCGGTTTGAGCCTAATTTGCAATCTCACCGTTTTTGGATTGAAGAAGAAAAGCGTTTCGTAAGACTTCGTCTTTCTGCCAAGGGCATGCGTATTGTTGATAAGCTGGGCATTCAGCAGGTTCTTGCTGATATGCGCAAGCGTGGCGAAAAGGTTTAAGGAGATAAATCATGGCTAAATCTAATCGCGATACAATTAAACTGGTATCCAGTGCAGGCACTGGGCATTACTACACCACAACTAAAAACAAGCGTACTCAGCCAGAAAAGCTTGAGTTCAGCAAGTATGACCCCGTGGTTCGCAAACACGTTCCTTACAAAGAAGCTAAAATTAAGTAAGCTTTTGAACGTTTAGTAAAAGAACGGCTAGTATTAAAACCCCGAAAATATCGGGGTTTTTTTGTGGCTATTTTTTATGCTTAGGGAAGCTCGGAAGCTATTTTAGGGTAGTCAGTGCAATGTCGGTAATACCGGCTTCTCGCGCCTGATCAGAGATAAGAACAAAGGTGTTAGTTTTGGCTTTTGGGTGTGCCTCGATAATCACTTTGGCTTGTGGGTTACCTGCATGTGCTCTTTCCACATTGGCTCGAACTGATCGTATATCAATATGACGGCCTGATAAAAACACCTCGTTATTCTCGGTAATGTTGAAAACAATATTGGAGTTTTCCTCCTGTGAATCCGGGGGTGTTTCAGAAATGGGGGGCCGGTTTATTTCCAATCCGGATTCCTTAACAAATGATGCAGTGACAACAAAGAAGATAAGCATAATAAAAACGACATCAAGCATTGGCGTGAGGTCTATGTCCCCTTGCTGTGCTTCGGTGTTGTCTTGAGTTCGTTTTTTGCCTAAAGCCATTAAAGCTTCCTTTATGTGCTGAATAATTTTGATGATGGCTTGAATATCTAGCGAGAGGCTTGATGGTGCCACTTAACCTGCCTAGTATGCCAGATCTTGATTTGTCAGGCTTAGGCTGGTGTTTATCAATTACGATTTTGTGCTATTTGTGCAGCACTTTTCTATTTACCTTATGTCCAGGAGCTGATCATGCCAGAACTACCGGAGGTTGTTGTTACCCTGAGAGGGGTTTTGCCTCATATTGAAGGTAAACGTGTTACCGATGTGATCGTACGTAATGGCAAACTCCGTTGGCCGGTACCGGAGGGCTTGTCAGTATTACTAAAAAGTAAGCGTCTCCTCAGTGGTCGTCAGCGGGCAAAATATATGTTGTTTCAGTTTGATCATGGACACTTAATGATTCATTTAGGTATGTCTGGAAACCTTAGGATTGTCGACATCAGTGTTACACCAGAAAAGCATGATCATGTTGATGTGGTTTTTGATGACAGGATAGCCCTAAGGTTTACGGACCCTCGTCGATTTGGTTCTGTGCTGTGGGTGGATGATGAGCCAGCACAACATCGCTTGTTACAAAATCTTGGGCCAGAACCATTTGAGGACTATATTAATGGCCGTTATCTGTATGACCTGTCCCGGGGTAAAACTACCTCAGTAAAACAATTTTTGATGGATAATCAGATTGTGGTGGGGGTAGGAAATATCTACGCAAATGAATCGTTGTTTCTAAGTGGTATTCGCCCGAAAAAAGCAGCGGGAAGGGTTTCTAAAAAGAGTTATGACTTGTTGGCTGACAATATAAAGACTGTGCTTGGCCGAGCCATTGAACAGGGCGGTACGACATTAAAAGATTTTGTCGGTAATGAGGGTAAGCCTGGTTATTTTAAGCAGGAACTGTATGTGTATGGCCGAGGAGGGCAGCCTTGCTTGAATTGCAAAGATATATTGAAGGAGGTGCGGTTAGGGCAGCGCTCAACAGTTTATTGCCCTAGTTGTCAGAAATAGTTGTCGGAAGTTATCAGAGATTATTAAGGGTTTTTGGGTACTAATAAAGAGTCTGAACTATTTTTTACCATTGGCGGCAAATTTCTTTGCTAATGCTTCTGTGACGCAAGGTGGGACAAATTCATTAATATCACCACCTAAGGAGCCAATTTCTTTAACCAGCGATGATGAGATATAAGAAAGTTTTTCTGAAGGGGTCAGGAAGATACTTTCAACATCCGGTGCGAGCGCTCGGTTCATATTTGCTAGCTGAAATTCGTATTCGAAATCTGATACAGCTCGGAGTCCACGTAAAACGGCATCAGCATTCCGATCCTTTACAAAATTAACGAGTAAATAATCAAAACCTAACACCTCAATGTTATCGAGGTGAGACAATGCTTGTTTGGCTAAACCGATACGTTCTTCAAGATCAAACAGAGGCTGCTTCTTTTCACTGCTAGCAATAGCAACCACAACGTGGTGAAACAATCTGCTGGCACGTTCAACTAGATCAACATGGCCATTGGTGATGGGATCGAATGTCCCAGGGTAAACAATTGTTTTCACTGTGGTTTTTGCTCTCGGCTTTTTTGTGGATCAGAGCTGTTTTTTTGGCTCATGGCTGTTTGTCGCTCATGGCTATATTTTAGCCTAAAGCGGGGGGGAGCATGTTAAACGTTTTACAACTTGGTCTCAATCAGTACAACATTGCCTCAACCAATGCGAAAGAGACGGTAAGTAACCTGCCCAGTTGTTTTTTCCTTTAGAGCGCACCAAGAGGTTGGGGTTACTGGTGGTGATTGGTTGCTGTCAGACTCCATATAGATATAAGCATTGGCGGCAAGAAAAGATTTCTGATCTAACAAGTCGCAGCAGGACTGAAGTAAACTCTCGGCAAAAGGTGGATCCAGAAAAATGATATCAAAGGGCTGAAAGGCTTTGGTGGTACTAAGCCATTCCAGAGCATTAGCCTTCACAATATGGGAGTGTTTGGCTTTAAGTCGTGTTTGGTTTTGTTGTAGCAGGTTAATGGCTTCTGGGTCTTGTTCGATTAATGTAGCTGAACTGGCGCCACGAGATAAAGCCTCAAAGCCCAAAGCCCCGGAACCAGCAAATAAATCGAGGCAATGGGCTTCATGGATAATGGGTGTAAGCCAGTTGAATAGGGTTTCCCTAATTCGATCTCCCGTGGGGCGCAGGCCTTCCACAGGGATAAAATTAAGCTTTTGACCACGCCACATGCCACCGATAATTCGCACTTGACCCAGGGGTGATTTTTTCATGGAGACGTTGGTCGAAGATCTTTGGTTTCGTGGGCGTTTCAAAGCGTTTTTCTCTGACTAAAGTGGTAGCATACACTGTCAGGTTCATCATTAAAAAAACAGTACTGAAAAAACAGGATATTTGTGTCAGATTCAACTAACAACGAAAATAATTCTTCGGAATTAACTAAAGAACAGCAGCAAGGCTCAGGTAAACAAGAGCCAGGCAAGAAACGTTCATTCTTTCAGCGCTTCCGTCGCCAGAAAGAAGACGAGGGCGGTACAGTCGAAACTGGAATGGCAGAAAAGGATTTAGCGGAAACTCAAGCTGAAGAAAATTTAGTCGTAGAAAGTCCAGCTGTAGAGGGCCACATTAAAGAAAATCCAGTTACAGAAAATCAAGAACAAGAAAGTCAATCTTTAGAGCCTCAAAAAACAAGCAATTTGATTTCTGGTATTCAGGTATCTGAGCCCTCCTTAGACGCTGGTCAAACAGAAGTAGAAAAGCCCAAAGCGGGTCTGAGGGCCCGGTTTCGTCAGGCACTATCCAAAACAGGGCGTAGTTTCGGTAATTTATTCCTGGGTGAACGGGAAATTGATGATGAACTCCTTGAAGAGCTGGAAACACTATTGCTGTTGGCCGATGTCGGTATTGAATCGACAGTAGAAATTATTCAGGATTTAGCCGACAGGGTGAAACGACGTGAGCTGGCCGATAGCCGAGCTCTTGTTGCCGCACTTCAAAATGCCATGGTTGAAAAACTCATACGTTGTGAGCAGCCCCTATTGATTGACGAGAAAAAAGCAGTTGATCAGCAAAAAGTGCCCTTTGTGCTATTGGTCGTGGGAGTGAATGGCGTGGGTAAAACCACGACTATTGGTAAGCTGGCAAAATCTTATAAAGACCAGGGCAAATCAGTGATGCTAGCTGCAGGTGATACATTTAGGGCAGCGGCAGTAGAACAGTTGCAAACTTGGGGTGAGAGAAACAACGTACCTGTTGTGGCGCAACACACTGGCGCGGACAGTGCTTCGGTTATCTATGATGCTATTGAGTCTGCAAAGTCTCGCAATATTGATATTTTGATCGCTGATACAGCTGGTCGCTTGCATACTAAAAGCAATCTGATGGAAGAGCTTAAAAAAGTTAAGCGCGTTATGGCTAAACTCGATGACTCCGCTCCCCATGAGGTGCTGCTGGTTTTGGATGCGGGTACTGGCCAGAATGCAGTTAATCAAATGAAGGAATTTAACGATACTGTCAATGTTACTGGTGTCGCATTGACCAAGCTGGATGGAACTGCAAAAGGGGGTATTATCTTCTCTCTGTGTAAGCAGTTTGGTACGCCGATCCGCTATGTTGGGCTGGGTGAGGGTGTTGATGATTTACAGCCTTTTAGGGCAAAAGACTATGTCCAGGCATTGTTTGATCAAGATGGTAAAGGCTACTGATACGTAATTAGTTATACAAAAAGTTCAAACATTGATATCGGAACACTAGATTTTAGAAAACTTTTGATTTTGCTACCCTATGATCCAATTTGATAATGTCAGTAAACGTTACTCTACAGGCCAGGAAGCTTTAAATGGTTTGAGCCTGGAATTGGGTGCGGCTGAAATGGCATTTTTAATTGGACATTCTGGTGCGGGTAAAAGTACGTTACTGAAGCTTGTTATGCTGATGGAAAGGCCCACTCACGGTCAGTTGTTGGTCAATGGAAAGAACCTTAATCGCTTGCATAAAAGCCAGATTCCTTATTATCGTCGTAACATTGGTGTTGTATTTCAAAATCACCAACTCCTGTTTGATCGCAGTGTCTTTGATAATGTGGCTCTTCCATTATTGGTTTCTGGTTACCAGCCCAGAGAAGTTGGGCGCAGGGTTCGTGCTGCGTTAGATAAAGTTGGGTTGTTGGATAAGGAAAAACTTAACCCTATTGCTCTGTCAGGTGGCGAGCAGCAGCGGTTGGGCATAGCCCGTGCAGTCGTTCATAAGCCCCGAATTTTATTGGCAGATGAACCTACCGGTAACCTTGATCCAGAGCTTTCAGCAGAAATTATGGATCTATTTCGACAGTTTTGTGCGGTAGGCGTTACTGTCTTAATTGCGACACATGATGTAGATTTAATCTCCCAAATGGGTGTGCGGAGATTACAGCTACAAGAAGGCAGGTTAGTCGAGGATGGAGTGCCTGAGAATGCAGCGTAACTCCCAACATAATTCTCAACGTAATACTCGTTCTTCCCATTCTTCTCGCCATAAAGCAGATGAAATATCTTCTGATCATCGTAAAACAGCGAAAGAATCTAGGCGTGGTGCCTCTGATGGCCGTGCTGCCTTTTTAGATAAATTCAGAAGTTATTTTCAGAACCACCAGCGTTTGTTCTTTAGCACGCTACGCCGCTTATTAGCAGAGCCAGTTCAAACCTTGATGACATCTCTAGTCGTAGCTATTGCACTGGGACTTCCTGCTGCATTATATGTGGGGGTGGTCAATTTGCAGCAGTTGGGAAGCCGTGTGGAAACTACTGCTCAGATGACCGTATTTTTAAAGAAAGAAGCATCTCAACAAGCAATAGATCAGCTTAGAAAAAATTTAGCATCAGACCAAGATTTCGCTACTGTTAAATATATTTCCAGGAAGCAGGCACTGGATGAATTTCGTGTTCTCTCCAGTTTTGGCGACGTTTTAGAAATGTTGGATGAAAACCCGCTGCCGGCAGTTTTTATTGTGCAACCAGCAGTACACTTTCAACAGGATTTATCGGCAAGTGAGAAATTAGTCGATAAATTGAAAAAAATGACATTGGTTGATGATGTTCAGTTGGATATGAAGTGGATGCAACGTCTACAGGCGATGCTGGTTGTTGGTGAACGATTGGCTTTTTCTCTGGGTTTGGCGTTGGCGTTGGGTGTTTTATTAATTGTAGGCAACACCATTCGTCTTGCTATTGAAAACCGCCGAGATGAAATTGTTGTGGTGAAACTGGTGGGTGGCACTAATGCCTATGTCCGCCGACCTTTTTTGTATACCGGGGTTTGGTATGGACTTATTGGTGGTGTATTGGCCTGGGCTTTAGTTGTATTAGGGCTTCAGTGGATATCGGGACCTGTTAGCCATTTAGCTGAGTTATATCAGAGCTTTTTTCAGCTTCAGGGGTTGGGTTTTTCAGGTTTGGCCGCACTTATAGGTATTGGTGCAGTTCTTGGCTTGGTAGGAGCTTGGCTGGCAGTTGCTCGGCACCTTAGTAAAATTGAGCCGAAGTAGTTGTTTATTTGTTGTAAATGAGAGATCTTTTTGATCTGAAACAATATGTTAAGGCAACTTTTTTGGACTCTGGAAATCTAATGTTAAGATGGTAAACTACGTTCCCTTGAATTTTAGAGGTTGATATGAGTAAGAATCTGCAAACTGTGGATTGGATGTCCCCAGGAGCAAACCTGACAACATATATGCAGGGCGTAAATGCTGTTGCTGTGTTGTCTGCGGAAGAAGAGAAAGCACTGGCCGAAGATCTCTATTATCGTGAAGATCTCGATGCTGCACGCCGTTTGGTTTTGTCACACCTCCGCTTTGTTGTACATATTGCCCGCTCCTACAATGGCTATGGCTTGCCTCTTGGTGACCTCATCCAGGAAGGTAACGTAGGTCTTATGAAGGCAGTTAAACGCTTTAATCCAGAAAAAGGCGTGCGTTTAGTGTCATTTGCCGTGCATTGGGTCAAGGCAGAGATTCACGAGTACGTGCTGCGTAATTGGCGCATTGTTAAAGTGGCAACAACTAAAGCACAAAGAAAGTTATTTTTTAACTTACGTGGTGCTAAAAAGCGTTTGGCTTGGTTGACTAACGACGAGGCTAAAGCCATTGCAGATGATTTAGGTGTTGAGGTTAATCAGGTTCGCGAAATGGAGCAGCGGTTGTCAGCGAGGGATTCAGCCTTTGACGCACCAACCGATGAAGATGATGAATCTGCATATCAGGCTCCGGCTTTATATCTTGAAGACAAAAACGCTGATCCTGCATTACAGGTAGAGCAGGAAGACAGCGAGAGAGATAGCTATGGTCGTATGGCTGAAGCCCTAGGTGAACTTGATGAGCGTAGCCGTGACATTATTCACAGCCGCTGGTTGGGTGAAGACAAAGCAACGCTGCACGATCTGGCAGATAAATACAGTGTCTCTGCAGAGCGCATTCGTCAGCTTGAACAAAATGCGATGAAAAAAGTACGAGCAATAATGGAAGCATAATTGCAACGACTTTATATCGTTAAAAAAGCCGCAATTTGTGCGGCTTTTTTTATGTAACTCAGTTTTATGAAATTGATAGAGAAAGCTCAGGTCTAATCCTGTCCCAGTTATTTCTCATTTGGGCATAGTTACATATAGATAGATAGATAAAAGCATAGGTAGCACCAATGAAAGGTTTAGCAGTTTGTTCAGCAATATCAGGCTTTATCGCCGTAGCTTTTGGTGCTTTTGGTGCCCACGTTTTGCGGGCCACTGTTGCACCAGAAATGCTTGCTGTGTGGGAAACAGCGATGCAATACCAAATGTTCCATGCATTAGCACTATTGTGCATTGTTGTTGCTGGTAGCCGTATGCCTAATAAATTGTTGTGTGTTTCTGGATGGATTTTTGTTGTAGGGACGTTGTTGTTCTCGGGAAGTCTTTATGCATTAGTGCTTACTGGAATCAAAGCCCTGGGTATGATTACACCTATCGGCGGTGTTTTATTTTTATGTGGTTGGTTGGTCTTGGCTTTTGCATTAGTAAGGTTTGTTGCCGCTCAGCAGGCAGATCACTAGGAAATTAAAAAGAAGTAAGAAAAAAGTAATTAAAAAAGAGTTTTAAATGGAGACCACTATTTGTGACTATTAGGTGTGGGTATTAAGTGTGGATATTAGGCCTGAGTTCAAAAAAAAATCTATTCGAAGCTATGTTGTTCGGGCAGGCCGAATGACTGATGGTCAAAAAGTGGCATATGAAAAATATTGGCCTGACTATGGGCTGAGCCTGCATGATGGTAGCTTGGATGCTGCAAAGGAGTTTGGGCGAAATGCACCCCAAGTTCTGGAAATAGGCTTTGGAATGGGTGGATCGCTGTTACAAATGATACAAGCCGAGCCGGATAAAGATTTTATTGGTATTGAAGTACACCCCCCTGGAGTGGGCCGCCTGATTAATGATGCTGGAAAACTTGAGCTTCCAAACCTTCGTGTTTTTTTAGCTGATGCTATTGATGTGCTTGAAGATTGTATTGCCGATGCCAGTATTGACCGTTTTCAGGTTTATTTTCCTGATCCTTGGCACAAGAAAAAACACAATAAGCGTCGCTTAATCCAATCAGACTTTGTTCAAAAAATACGCACCAAGCTTAAAGTTGGTGGGATTTTACATTTAGCCACTGATTGGGAGCAATATGCTGAACATATGCTTGAGGTTATGGATGCTGCCGAAGGGTATAAAAATACCATGGGCCCAAGGCAGTATTCACCACGCCCAAGTTTTCGGCCTGTAACCAAGTTTGAAAAGCGCGGCGAGCGATTGGGTCATGGTGTCTGGGATTTGTTGTATCAGCGAATGGATTAGTAGCGTTTAGTTAACAATGAGTACATCGCACAATAGTTGAGATAGTAGCTTTTCTGCGGTATTTCCGAGGAATAATCCAGCAACACCTTTTCGTGCATTGGTACCTATAACTAATGTATCGGCATCTACTGTTTCAACACAGTTTTGGATAATGATTTGTGGGTTTCCTAACTGAACATGAACTCGATTTTTAGGAAGCTCAAAATGTTTTGCAATTAGTGCTTGTTCTGATTCGATGTCTTCCAGGTATTCGAAACCTAAATGAGCAGCAATAGCTTCTTTTTCATCAATTGCACTGACCAAGTGAACGTTGCTATCAGTATCCTCAGCCAAATTTAATGCTGCTGCTAGGATGGCATTATTCAGTGCATCGTTAGCATCACTTTTTTTGTGCGTATCCAGTGCAGCAAGTACATTGCCTGTGACTGGTCGGTTGAAAGAATGCGCCAAGAGTACTGGGCAGGGAGAATACCTAAGTAAGCCTTTCACATCAGAACGATCGTGGTTGTTAGTAGTGATAATCATGTTTGCACCGATTTCGCGGGCTCGGTAACAGGCGGCCTTTAGGCATTGGTCATTCCACTCAATATGGGGAGATTTGATATGTGTGGCTATATTTTGGTGCGACACAAGAGTTTCTATCTGCTCTGAGCACCAATCCGTTAATACATCAATGGTAGAACGTTTAGCATCTTGTCGAGATTGAAACTGATTAATTTCCTCATCCGTTAAATAGCCACATGCAAAAATTTCAATAATGGCATTTGTTTTACACGCAAGCTCAACAGCTTTGAGCAAAGCTGTCTGATGTGGAGCCTCTGGCTCCATTACAACTAAGTATGTGAATCTGTTGTTCATCAGTTCCCCTTTTTTATAATCATAGGAAAATATGTATAAGCTGAATATAATCAGATGATTGTACTAACCATAGAACATTTTCAGCTCTACTTATTGTTAAAAGTATTGTTTATTGATGTAGGGCAAAGGGATATAGCGTAAGAGGTAAACCATGAGTAAAAAAATAGCCGTTATCCTTTCGGGGTGTGGTGTGTTTGATGGCTCTGAGATTTATGAATCAGTCATTACGTTGTTATGTCTGGACAGGGCTGGGGTAGAAGTCCAATGCTTTGCTCCTAATATTCAGCAAATGCATGTAATCAACCATTTGACGGGTGAAGTGGCTGAGGGTGAGAGTCGGCAAGTCTTGGTTGAGGCTGCTAGGTTAGCCCGAGGAGAGATAAAAGATTTAGCTGATGCTAAAGCCGAAGAGTTTGATGCTGTTATTATTCCAGGTGGGTTTGGTGCAGCAAAAAACCTTTGTGACTTTGCTGTGAAAGGATCTGACCTTTCATTAAACGAGGATTTGGCTCGTTTTGTTCAGGCTGTTCACCAAGCGGATAAACCAGTAGGGCTTATGTGCATTGCTCCGGCGATGGTAGGTAAGTTGTTTGGGGAAGGCGTTCATTTTACGATTGGTAATGATCAGGAAACGGCATCAGCAATTGAATCAACGGGTGGTGTGCATGAGCCATGCCCGGTGAATAATATTTGTATTGATGGCACTAATAATGTTGTTACTACACCTGCCTATATGCTGGCTTCCAGTATTAGCGAAGCGGCCAGTGGAATCGAAAAGCTGGTAGCAGAAGTTTTGGCTAAGACAGAAGGTTAATAGTAAATGTCTGAGAATCCGTTTTGGGAATATTCATTAGTATATTATTCCCAGCCGGAGGTGGCCCAGTGTTGTCTCGAATACCAGGATCGGTATGGAGCCAATGTTAATATATTGCTCTTGTGTTGTTGGTTGGGATCACTTGGGGTCTTGATCAAACCTAAGGATCTTGAGCAGGCAAACTTAACGATAAAATCTTTGGATTTACATGCAGTACAGCCACTTCGTGCAGCTCGGCAATTTGTAAAAACATTAAAGCCTCCGGCTGATGAGTTGTATAGCAACCTTAAGCAAGTTGAACTGATGGCAGAACAAATAGTCCAAAATGATCTGTTTCAGTGGTCTATGCGTAATGGGTTTATTAGGAATAAAAAGTTCATAGGTAAACAGGAATTTATTAGTGCGAGCACTGCTTCAGCAGCACAAATGAAAAACTTGAATACTTATTTGTCTCTATTAGATTGCGGTTCTATTTCAGAAGGTAGCCCATTATGTAATGGGCATGATTAACTCGTCGAATACTGCTGATTTTAAGTTAATTTCGACAAGTTTTAAGTTACCATTGCCCACTGGTTTGAGCTAACTGATTTGGGCCAATCAATTTGGTCTCTTCAATAAAGGATAGTTAAAGGATAGTTTTATGAAAATTAAATATTTGGTGCTCGCCTCTGCAGTAGCGGTCACTCTTACAGCTTGTAACGAGAAAGAACAAGTTGAGCAGGCATCAGAGGTTGAAGAGCAAACTCAGCAAGTGGTAGAAGAGGTAAGTGCAGACCTGGCGTTGGACACCCAATTGAAAAAATTTAGCTATGTAGTAGGTGTTGATATGGGAGGGCAGTTCCGTACCTCAGATATCAATATTGATCGAGAAGCTTTTGCTGCGGGTATGGCAGACTCTTTGGATAACAAGCGCCCTCGAATTGATAAGGAAGAACTGGAAACAGTTGTACAAAGTTTTCATGCAGAACAACAGGCCAAAATTAAAGACCATCAAGAAACACAACAAATGGCCGCAGAGAAAAATATTCAGGAAGGAGCAGCATTCCTCTCTGAAAATAGTGCAAAAGATGGCGTGAAGACGACAGACAGCGGTTTGCAGTACAAAGTTATTACTGCGGGTACAGGCGCTTCTCCAACAGCGGATAGCCGCGTAGAAGTGAATTACCGGGGTACGTTGGTTGATGGTCGTGAGTTTGATGCGTCAGCGAAGCATGGTGGTTCAGTTGAGTTGAATGTCAGTGAAGTTATTCCTGGTTGGACCGAGGCACTGCAAAAAATGAAAGAAGGTGCTAAATGGGAATTATATCTACCTTCTGAATTGGCTTATGGCCCCCAGGGTACAGGTGGAATTATTGGGCCAAGTGCAACGTTAATTTTTGAAGTAGAGTTGCTTAAGGTTCTAGGTTCTCAATAAAAGGCTTTGCAATAAAAAAGGCCCTATATGGGCCTTTTTTATTTGATGTTTTAAGAGGAAATTTTAAATAGTTAGTTGTATTTCTTAATAGCTATTCGTATTAATTGCTACTTAAAACTTTCTCACGGTGATTAGTGTGTAGAACCTCGATCATCTTATCTTCGTCACCGAGCCGTGTCGCCAAAGACTCCCCTAGTCCGGATAAATCATTCGCCAATGTTTTTAGGTCATCGGTTTCTAAGTATTTATCATTAAAATCCAGAATGATTTCAGTTGTTGCATCGATGGTCTGAAATAGATTGTCAGCTACTTCCAGCCCGCTGTTGTCTTTAAGTTCTTGGCCTTCTTTGACCAATTGGTCGTAAATTTCAAAATGTCCTGCAGAGGCATAATCCACAAGGATTTCACAAAAGCTTTTAAGCTTTTCTCTATGGACCGTATTGTCGCTGTTGAAATCGTTTATTTCACCAAGGGCACAAAAGCACACCAGCATTTCCTGGCGTTCTTGTAACCAATTATCTATTAGGGAGCTAACACCACCCCAGCGTTCTTGCGCAGATTTACAATTCTCAAGCATAAACGGCAGCTTTTTCTATGAATTTAACCAAGGATATGCAAACCGGCACGGTGTGACAAGGCTTTTCATTATGGCTATTTGAATGCATAAATGATGATCCACGGCAGAATCATGGCAGTGATGGCTCCTGTTAGTCCCAGCCCAAGGCTGGAAAATGCACCACACTTTCCACTCACCTCAAAAGCGCGGGCTGTCCCTACGCCATGGGCGCAAATACCTAATACAAAGCCTTTGATGCGATCATCTGAAATTCCTATCCATCGAAACAGTAAAGGTCCAAATACCGCGCCTATAACACCAGTAAATACTACGATTCCTGCCGTAAGCCCCGGTTCACCATTTATCTTCTCTGCAATACCAAGGGCGATAGGTGTTGTGACCGATTTTGGCGCAACAGATATAAGGGTTTCAGGTGTGGCCCCTAAAATCCAGGCAATGGAAAGTGCCGAGATAACAGCAAAACTGGCGCCAAAAAACAGAGTAAGCAATAAAGGCTTGGTTAGGTTGCGGATATGATGAAATTGTTGGTGAAGTGGAATGGCAAGAGCAACCGTTGCTGTGCCCAATAAAAAGAACAGTGGTTGGTTTGCTTTGCGGTAATCACTGTAATCAATATTTATGAGTAGTAATACCGCGCTGACTAAAATAGGCGCAGTGACCAACGGGTGAAGAAGTGAAGATATGATCGGCCTAGATTGACTGATTCCGTAGAGCCAAAAAGCGAGGCTGAATGCGAAAAAAGTAAGCATTAAAAGCAAAACTGGTGTGATGATTTCTACCATCACTGTTCAGCCTTTGGCTTAGACAGTTTTGGCTTTGCCATTAAATATTTCATTAACAGGGCGGTAATAATCATTGTGACCAGTGTTGAGATAATAATAACCCCTGTAACAGCGAGCCATTGATTGGCAGGTATTTTAGTCAAAAAGAAAAAGCCTACACAGGCCGGTACAAACATAAGGGATAACCAGCGAATCATAAAATGAGCGGCATCGCCGAGCCCAGTGGATAATTCTCTGCTGCTAAGCTGGAGATAAATAAAAAGCAATATCATGCCGATAACAGGCCCAGGTATGGGTAGGCCGCTGTAATGACTAGAGGCTTCTCCAATGCCTTGAAATAGTAGCAGTACCAGTAAACCTTTTAGCATGGTGTAAAGGGGCTCTTTTATATCGCCAGGTGTAACTTTTTTACGATTTATTTTTTTTCAATATTTGTGAAATACCCAGTAGTGCAAGGAATAAAAAGCACAACAAAGTCCAAGCGGGAATACTTAAACTGAGGAACGTCCATTGGACTTCGGCACAGTTGCCATCCCCTCGAAATAGCATGCTCATTGCTTCAGTAAAACTAAATGCATCGAACAAGTATTCAGCGGGCGGTCCACAGGCCGGTACCTGATCTTCTGGAAGGCTTTGCAACCAGAGCTGTTTACCGGAAAAAAAGCTACCTGCTAGTGCACTCAGTGCGATAAAGAACCCATAGATTTTTAGGCCGTTATTATGAATGAGGGCTAACAGGGCAAACATACCTGTGATAATGACAAATGCCCTTTGGGTGATACATAGATAACAGGGAGTCAATTCCATTACATGCTGCATATACAACGCAGTGGCGATAAGTCCATTACAGATTAGAAAAATTAATAAGTTGGTTTGTCTGCCAGTGAGCATTCTCTGTTCTCCAGTGTAAGTGCCAGGTGCATTTTAGCCCGGTTATTTTGCAAGCACATTAAATAATACGCTTTGACCCCAGAGCTGTATTAGAATTCTTTCTTAGTGGTTTAAAAATGAATAAGAAGTTGGAGTGGCTGGGTTAATTTTATGGCGATGAGTAACATGAGTAATCAGGAGGTTTTGATCTCCATCGTTGGCGCTTTTATTGCCACCTTATTAGCTTCTTTCTTTAGCTACACGATTCTCTCCGCTGAACAAACACCGATTATTCTTGCCTCTACAGGCGCATCGGCCATGTTAATTTTTGGTTTGCCCCACAGTCCGGTTTCAAAGCCCTGGCACTTGGTTGGAGGGCACTTGGTTTCAGCATTAGTGGGCGTGACTTGCCAAAAATTAGTGGCAAACCCTATTTTTGCATCTTCATTGGCCATCGCCATTGCCATGTTGCTGATGCATTATTTGCGTTGCATACACCCACCAGGCGGAGCCACGGCAGTGACTGCAGTTATTGGTGGTGAGCAGGTAGAAGCATTAGGTTATTTCTTTGTGATCCTGCCGGTTTTTTTCAATAGTATTATTTTGCTTTCAATCGCCATAGCCGTAGCAACACTGCGGGAAAATAATCCGTTTTATCCGGAGGAAGCCGCTCATTCAAAAGCAACGGTCAGTTCCTGAGTTTTGAATGACGTTATTGTTTTCGGGCTTGTTTAGACTGGCCGCTGTTAGCAAACGCAATAATTTTTGGGAATATCTGGGTAAATTCCTGATCTAATAATTGGTAATCCCGTAACAACTGGGGGAAGGCTTTATCCAGTGCTATAGGTGTTTTAAATCGTTGCCCGACCCGTTCCAGAATATATTTCAGTTTGTCCATATCGGCATAGCCTTCTAGCCATTGTACCTTGGGAGCGACTTCACTAAATCGCCTGGCCCCGGGTGGTAGATGAGGTTCATATTCAGATAAGAGTCGATAGAAATCTTGGCAGTAATCACCCAGAGGTTGGTGGTGAAATTTTTCCCAGTTGGAGGCGAGAAAATGATCGTAGCAAATATTGATGAGAATACCGCCAAAGCGACGGTAGGGAGGCTCTATACGGGCAATGGCATGTTTTACCTCAGGCAGTGAGTCGGTAAATGCATCTATTTTCCGGTGCAGTGAAATTCCGGTTTCCGTAGCCTTGGGGCGTTCTCCCCGTAGCGGCCCTTTGACAAAATCCCCTAACAGACCACCTATCATGGTTTCCGGGCAGTCTCCGGAAAGGTAGATGTGGGCCAAATAGTTCACAGAAGAAAATTCAAAGTGGAAAATCGTACTGTTGGTAATAACTGGCTAGAAAATCATCGAATGATTGTGTGTCATTTGTTTCAATTTGCTGTTGATTTTTCAGGGAGTCAGCAGCCATTGCTCGGTATTGTTCCATAACTTCTGCTGGTAATTCTGTACCCAGAAAATACTCACGGTGTTGGATGGCATGATTCATGGCAACTCTGAAGTAGGTTTGCCCTGTTTCTTTCATTTCATTAAGGATGCGGGCGGATGGAGTCTGGTCTGGGTTATCCAGTAATTGGGCCAATTTCTGCAGCGTTTTTTCGTATCGTCCCGGTTGCTTGCATTGTTCAGTTTGGTTATGTCGATCCAACAATTGAGCCACAGGAATCATTTCGTCAAAGAGAGAATAGCTCCATTCCAGGAAAGGCCGCATCTGGCTACCGTCATGAAGCATCAAGTCGGGGTTGCGCCCTTGGTAAACCATCATCCGCTGGTTGTTCAGAATATTACGATATTCCTGATCGTCAGTAGGAGGACTTTTCGATAACAGACAAGTGAGTAGGAAAACATCCATAAAGTCGATTTGCTCACGATCGATACCCAATGGTTGAAAAGGGTTGAGGTCGACACAACGTACTTCGATGTATTCCACGCCACGTTCCCAAAGTGCTCCCAGTGCTGTTTCACCTGATTTGGTGGTGCGTTTTGGGCGAATAGTACTGTAAAACTCATTTTCAATTTGTAGTAAATGTTTACTGAGCTGTTGGTACTCACCATTGGTGTTTTTGATGCCGATGGCTTCATAGTCGGGATACGGTTCTACTAGTGCATGTCGCAGTGTTTCCACGTAGTTGTGTAAGTCATTGTAGCAGACCACTAACTCTTCTTGCGCTTTACTCTGGTAGCCTAAATCGCCCATACGTAGAGATGTCGCATTGGGGATATGGAGGCTATGCTCATCTGTCCCGAAAGGTTCTAGATTATGATCGCGCCCTTTTACAAAACTACGGCAAACACCGGGCGAGGCACCAAACAGATACAGCAATAGCCAAAAATAGCGACGGAAATTACGAATCAGTGCAAAATAATTGTTGGTTTTGAAATCTTGTAAAGATTGCTCAGGGCTTTCTTCCTGTTTCAGTATTTCCAATAGCTCGTCGGGCACAGAGAAGTTGTAGTGAATCCCAGCAATGGTTTGCATCAAGCGCCCATACCGATGCCCCAGACCTATTCGATAAATACTTTTCATCTGTCCGACGTTGGATGAGCCGTATTGCCCCACAGGAATATCACTATCGCCACTCAGTTGGCAGGGCATGCTATTAGCCCAGAGCAGTTCATCACCTATTTGGCGGTAGGTATAACGATGAATATCTTCCAGGGTTTTTAGTACTTGGTCAGCATCACTAGAGGGTGGCGTAATAAATTCTAATAATGATTCTGAATAGTCTGTGGTTATTTGTGGATGTGTCAGTGCAGAGCCAAGTGCTTTAGGGTGTGGTGTATGTGCCAGTGTTCCTTTTGGGGTGACTCTTAGGCTTTCTTTTTCAATTCCACGGGTAATCCCTGAGAGCAGTTTGGAATCACTGTTTTTGGCCAAGATACTCAGGCGATTTTTTAACAGGGGCACAATTGTTTCCTTGTCGGAGGCATCAGGCAGTTATTGACTGCGTTGGTAGCTCAGGATTTCCAGATTTATTCAGTTCACATGAAATAATTTTGACTCGAAGCTGAATGTCTTTGGCGTTTAATTCCATCAGTTGGTTAAGGGCGATATCCCGGTAAGGCGTTCTAAATAACTGGTTAGCATCACAGCCATTTATCCATTCCAGCGATTTAGTAAGAAATTGCTCGTGTTGGTTTTGCAAAATAAAAACAGTCATGTGTTACAGCGAGGCCATGCTGGTTGAATAGATAGAGGTAAGTTTATCTGAAAATGTTTGTTCTAGCATTGAGTAAAAAGGTCCTCTCGGTTGTTTTTGGTTGAACCTATTTTGAAATAAAACTGAAATTATTCTGACATGAGACCGTCATGGCTTGGTCACATCATTGAGGCGTTTGCTTTATACGGCGTTTGCTTTATACGGCGTTAGGTTTAAAAGGTGTGTGCGATGAAGGTAACAGTATTTGGCGGTGGTTATGTAGGTCTAGTGACAAGTGCTTGTCTGGCACATGTGGGTCACCATGTTGTTTGTGTGGATCTTGATGTAAAAAAAGTGGAAATGTTACGGCAGGGTATTTGCCCAATTTTTGAGCCAGGGTTGGAAGATTACCTGATAGATTGTCAACGCGAAGGGTTATTGGAATTTACGGAAGAGCCGGCCACCGCCATCGAACATGCTGATCTAATCTTTATTGCTGTGGGCACACCTACGGATGAGGATGGTACGGCAGATACCCGCCATGTGTTGGATGTAGCCAGGACTGTAGGAGAGCATCTCAACGATTTCACTGTAGTGGTTACCAAATCTACTGTGCCTGTTGGTACAGCCGATGCGGTAAAAGATGAAATGAAGCGTATTTTAGATCGGCGAGTTGTTGATGTGGCATTTGAGGTGGCTTCTAACCCCGAATTCCTCAAGGAGGGGGCTGCCATTGCCGACTTTATGAAACCAGACCGTATTGTGGTGGGAACCAGTTCAGAACGCGTAGCCGATATTATGCGAGAGCTGTATGCACCGTTTAATCGCAACCATGATCGCCTGATGGTGATGGATATTCGCTCCTCAGAGCTTACAAAGTATGCTGCTAATGCCATGCTGGCGACCAAAATCAGTTTTATTAATGAAATAGCAAATTTGGCAGAGCATTTGGGTGCAGATATTGAAGAAGTTCGCCAAGGCATCGGGGCTGACCCACGTATTGGTTATCACTTTATTTACCCAGGTTGTGGTTATGGTGGTTCTTGTTTCCCAAAAGATGTTCGTGCTTTACAGGTGACCGCAGAGAAAGCCGGTTATCAGCCACATTTGTTATCTGCTGTACAGAATGTGAATTACCATCAAAAGCAGCGTTTGTTTCATAAGGTTTGCGATTATTTTGATGGTGATTTAGTTGGAAAAACCATTGCCATTTGGGGCTTGGCTTTTAAGCCAAGAACGGATGATATGCGTGAGGCGCCGAGTCGTATTCTTTTGGAAGCACTATGGGATCATGGAGCTCGAGTACAGGCTTATGACCCTCGGGCAATGGAAGAGTGTCAGAGGATTTATGGTGATCGCGATGATCTGGCATTAATGGGTACTAAAGAAGCGGCCGTTAAAGAGGCAGATGCCTTGGTGATTTGTACTGAGTGGAAGCACTTTTGGGCACCAGACTTAAAAGTATTAATGGAAAAAATGAAGCGCCCTGTAGTAATTGATGGGCGTAATTTATATGACCCTGCTCGCATGGCTAATGCTGGGTTTGACTACTTGGCCGTGGGCCGGCAAGGAATAGCGGGTAACACTTTGAGCCTAGCGGCTGAAAAAATCGATACAAAGTTAGTTGCTAATGCTTAATGGGTTTAAGGTGATAGCTTTGGCAGGGAGTAAGGTGCAGTAATGCTTGAGTCATTGGCGGCCTTATCACATTTTATACCCTGCTGAAGGTCACCCCAGTGGACCAGTTCAAGCCTACCATTGTTGTGCTCCACCAATGCGGTACAACTTTCAATCCAGTCGCCATCATTGCAATAGAGAACGCCGTCGATGGAGCGGATTTCTGGTTGGTGGATATGTCCACAGATAATACCGTCTACACCTCGCCGCATTGCTTCATCTGCTGCAGCTTTTTCAAAATTAGCAATGGCCTTGCGAGCATTTTTGACCCGGTTTTTGATGTAATAGGCCATAGACCAATAGGGCAGCCCAAGGAGTTTGCGTATTTTGTTGCCCCAGCGATTTAGGCGGATCAAAAGGCTGTAAGTGGTGTAACCAATAATTTTGATCCAACGGCTACAAAGTACCGTATGATCAAACTCATCTCCATGCATCAATAAAAGCTTTTTCCCGGCTTGGGTGGTGTGTATGTAGTCTTTGTGAATTTCAACATTAAGGACAGAATCACCAATAATTTCCCGTACGAGTCCATCATGGTTGCCAGGAATATAGATAACCTTGGTGCCAAGATTTGCCATGGCAATGATTTTTCGCAATACAGCATGATGGCTGGATGGCCAGAAAAAGGAGCGTTTCATAGCCCAGAGATCGATCATATCGCCGACCAAATAGAGTTTGTCGCAGCTGGTATTATTGAGGAAATCCAGCAGGAAATCTGCTTTACAGTCGCGGTCTCCAAGATGAATGTCCGATAACCAGATAGCGGGGTAGTGCATACGTTACTCCTCTTTCTGGCAAAGGTAGTCGTCAAAGATGACACAAAAAAGGCAACTTTAAGACACTTTGATTGCACTTGAGGATGAAGCTTGTAAGCGGCACTTATGGATGGACTTATTTCGGGCTATGATGGGTAAAACTGAACAGATTCTGGTCATATGTATAAACAATGAGTAGGGTGCTGCCACATATTTTCAGGTAATGTATTTGAATGAATAATGATGGTGTTTAGATAATGATTTGGCTGAAAAAAATCCTTCCTCCATTGATCATTTTAGTGGTGGCTATTTTGGTTGTTTCAGGTTTATCTTTTTTGCGCCCAAAACCTGAATCACAGGCATTTACTGAGCCGGTAGCACCCAAGGTTAAGGCGATGATAGCTGAGCCAAAACCTCAGCAAATCATGGTTCACACCCAGGGAACAGTGCGCCCGAAAAGGGAAATCGAATTGGCTTCGCAGGTTTCTGGTCAGATAGAGTTTGTTTCAGATATCTTTGTTGATGGTGGCTTTTTCAAACAGGGAGATGTGTTCTTAAGGCTTGATGATAGAGATTATAAAATTGAGGTGATTCGTGCCAAATCCCGTGTTGCTGAAGCCGAACAGTTACTTGCGACTGAACAAGGGCGTGCATTCCAAGCTAAGCGTGAATGGCGTGACCTCGGCAACAAAGCCGGTAATGCCCTGTTTTTGCGTCAACCACAGTTAAAAGCTGCAGAGGCTGCGGTTGAAGCGGCAAAAGCGGATCTCGACCAAGCCAAATTAAACCTTGAACGCACCAGTATAAAAGCGCCATTTGATGGCCGGGTGCGAGAGGTAAAAGTCAACCTGGGACAGTATTTGACTACTGGTAAGAATGTTGCACAAATCTTTGCTATCGATGCCGTAGAAGTTCGGTTGCCGTTAACACCCTCCCAAAGTGAGTTATTAGAATTACCGTTAACACCTGATCAGGTAATTAATTTACCTGTAGTGCTGTCCACCAAGATGGGTGAGCACAGATGGCAGGGCAATATCTCGAGAACTGATGCCAGTATTGATCCGCGCAGCCGTGTTATTTATGGGATTGTGGAAGTACCAAAGCCTCTTGATGGTGATCACCCGCTGATGGTTGGTTTATTTGTTAATGCGGAGATATTGGGCAAGCAGTTCGAGCATGTTGTTGCGATACCTCGTATGGCTCTGTACGAAAAAGAAAATGTGCTTGTTGTTACAGAAGGCCAACAGCTAACTATCCAGCCGGTGTCCGTGTTGCAATATCGTGGTGGCATTGCCTATGTAACTGGCATCCAAACCGGGGATGTTGTTTTGTTAGACCGGCCGGGTTATGTGGTTGATGGTATGAAAATTGAACCTGTAGTTGAAACATCTGATCACTTGGTGGCTCAGCAGCCATGAAAACTGCCAGTAAGGGATTTCTTGCCTGGTTTGTTCATAACCCCATCGCAGCTAATTTATTAATGATGATGATTCTGGTGGGTGGTTTTACCGGATTATCTGGCCTTGATAAGGAGATGTTTCCCAAGATTCCACGTGATGTGGTTCAGGTGGTGGTGCCTTATCCAGGGGCAGGCCCTAAAGAAGTAGAAGAGCAAATCTGTATCAGGGTCGAGGAAGAAGTCCACGATCTGGATGGTATTGAGGAGCTTCGATCTTTTGCTTATCAGGGTTCAGGGCGAATAGAAATTGAGGTAGCCGATGGTTATGACACACAAAAGCTGCTTAATGATGTTAAATCCCGTGTAGACGCTATTAATACTTTCCCGGTCGATTCTGAACGACCAGAAATCAGGGATATCCTTGCTCGTACCCAGATTCTAAGTATTGCTGTTGCGGGCCCTCTGAATGAGTGGGATCTAAAACAGCTTGCCGAAGAAATCCGGGATGAAGTAACAGAACTGCCGGGAGTGACACTTGCCGAAATTGGTGGAACACGCCCTGAAGAAGTTTCGGTTGAGGTCTCAGAAGAAACACTGCGTCAGTACCAGCTTCGATTTGATGATGTGGTGGAAGCAATCCGTCGTTCTTCCATCAATTTGCCAGCGGGAGAAGTGCGAGAGGAAGCCGGAGACATCGTGTTGCAAACACGGGGGCAGGCCTATAATCGCGAGGATTTTGAGCGCATTGTAGTGCTGCGAAATAACGATGGTACACAAGTCCACCTTGGCGACATTGCACATATCAACGATGGTTTTGCCGAGCAGGATTTAGTGTCCAAGTTTAATGGCAAGCCCGCGGTATTTATCAACTTATTCAATACTAGAAACCCGGATGTCATCACGACATCAGAAGCTGTCAGAGAATATATTGATCAACGACTTCCTACTCTGCAACAGGGTGTGGAGTTAGTGATTTGGCGTGATTTATCTGTTTACTTAAATAGCCGTATTGATTTGTTGCTCAAAAATGCTTTGGGCGGTTTGATATTAGTTTTTGGGTTGTTGGTATTCTTTCTGCGGCCAGCCTTGGCATTCTGGGTGGCAATGGGCATCGGTATTTCCTATTTGGGTGCACTTTGGTTAATGCCCTATTTGGGGATCAGTGTGAATGTTGTTTCTATGTTTGCCTTCCTATTGATACTCGGCATTGTGGTGGATGATGCAATAGTGGTGGGTGAAAGCGTCTATGCCCATTATGAGCGGGGCCTGAGCGGTAACGAAAGTGCGGTAATGGGAGCAAAATCGGTTTCCAAGCCAGTTACGTTTGCGGTGTTGACGACCATGATTGTTTTTGTCCCCATGATGTTATTACCGGGGGATTCCACCAAGTTAATGGCGGTAATGCCTAAGGTAGCGATTATTGCTCTGGCCTTTTCATTGCTAGAATCTTTTTTGATCCTGCCGGCGCATTTGCGACACATGAAGCCCGAAAAAGAGCCGAAATGGTTAATTGCTAAGTGGGTTCATCATGGTCGGCAGCATACTTCGTCGGCTTTGAAAAAATTTGCTGACAATCAGTTTCGGCCGTTATTAGAACGTGCCTTGCGTCATAGCTATATCACCATCGCGACATTTATCGCCATACTCATCGTTGTGCTTGGGGTTTTCTTTACGGGCTGGCTGAGGGTGTCTTTCTTTCCAGTGGTAGAAGGTGAATATTTACGTGCTTCCGTTGAGCTACAGGAGGGGAGTGGCTTTGGTAGATCGTTGGAGATCATGGCGCAGTTAGAACAATCAGTGAATGATTTGAAAAAAGAACCGTTACTTATTAGCGCCAGTGGCCAGTCAGTATTAAAAAACCATTATGCCGAGAGCAAAGAGAATAATGTTTTTATCGTGCTGGAGTTGTCCAGTAATGAAAGTCGTTCAGTGTCGTCGAGAGATGTTGCTGAACTATGGCGAAAGCATATTGGCCCGGTAGAAAACGTCGAGGAGTTTGATGTTGAGTATACGTTGATGGGTAAGCCTAAGGATATCAATATGGTTCTGAAAGGGCGCGATATTGATGTTTTGCGCGGTGCAACGGAAGAAATTGAATCTGCGTTACTAAGCTACACAGGTGTTCATAACGTGTCGGATTCCATGCGTTCGGCTCGCAAAGAAATAGAAATCAGTTTGACAGATCACGCGAATACCCTGGATGTAGGGCTAAGCGATATTGCCAGTCAGCTACGTAATGCTTTTTATGGTGCTGAGGCACAGCGTATTCCCAGAGAACGTGAAGATGTCAAAGTCATGGTTCGATACTCTGCTGCTGAGCGTGCGACGATGTCATCTCTTGACGAGATGCGAATTCGTACGGCAGATGGTAGGGAGCTTCCATTTAATGCTGTTGCTGATGTGGAATTTGTACCGGGTTATACCGAGATCAAACGTCGAGATCGAATGCGGATGGTAGAGATCAAGGCTGAGTTGTCCAGAGGTTCTGCATCGGCTAATGAAATTGTCTTTGCATTGAAAAAACAGTTCTGGTCAGAATTAGAGAAAAAATACCCGGGTATTACCCTACAAATTGATGGTGCCCAGAAGGATCAGACAGAATTTGAGACTGGGTTTTTGCAAATGATGGCGCTGGCGCTGCTGGCTATTTATGCATTGTTAGCCGTAGAGTTTCGTTCTTATTGGCAGCCTGTAATTATTCTTAGTGCTGTGCCCTTTGGTATTGCGGGTGCGATTGTTGGGCATATTCTGTTTGGTAAAGAAATCAGCATGCCTTCAATGATGGGGGTGCTGGCGGCAGCAGGTGTAGTGGTCAATGATAACTTAGTGTTGATTGATCGCATTAACCAACTGATAAAAGAAGGTTGGCACCCTTATGAGGCTGTCATGCAGGGTGCGCGAGATCGCTTTAGGCCTATCGTGTTAACGTCCCTCACAACATTCTTTGGGTTGATGCCTATCTTATTTGAAAAAAGTGCGCAGGCTCAATTTTTGATTCCCATGGTTATTTCGCTGGCTTTTGGCGTCTTGTTGGCCACTTTTGTGACCTTAATTCTTGTGCCTGCTATTTATGTGTCTGGTGAGAGAGTGAAGGAAGCTTGTCAGCGTTGGCGCTCTGGCGAAGGTTCTTAAGAAATATCGGTAGGTGAAGGTGACTCTAGAAATTTTTAGCTAAGTTTTAATAAATTAAATTTATTCACAATTAATCAATAGGCATAAAAGCGATGAACCTCATCACTACAGCTACAGATTTGGCCATTATTATTGAATTATCCGTTGCCCCCGTTTTTTTATTAGCGGGTGTTGCAGGTTTTCTCAATGTGATGTCTGGCCGTTTGGGAAGGATAGTAGATCGGGCTCGTGTAGTTGAGGTTAGGGAGTCGGGTCTTCGTGACCCAAAACTGCGCGCAATTGCCCACAGAGAATTGGTGGTTTTGTGGCGTCGGGTCAATATTATTAATTGGTCTATTGGCTTTTGTACTGCATCAGGCTTGTTGGTGTGTACATTGATTGTAAGTCTTTTTATCGGTGGTTTTTGGGGCTTGAATATTGGTGCTTTGATTGTGGGGTTTTTTGTTTTATCACTTGTGCTGTTGATTATTGCGCTGACTTATTTTTTAAAAGAAGTTCAGTTGGCGACACGCACATTACGCATTGGAAAAGAGCTGCCCATGGAGGAAGCAGAATAGGCTGAGATAGAGTGAAGTGTTGAAGGTAAACTGGAGTAAATTAAAGAAGGCTGTGCACCTTCTTTAATTTACTGGTTATGGCGAGATCAGGGACGTTGGATATCGTACTTTTTCATTTTTAGGTACAACGTACTTTTGGCAATATTAAGCTCTTTCGCTGCCTTGGTTAGGTTGCCACCTTGTTCTCTAATCGCTCGACTAATAACTTCTTTTTCGGCCAAGCCTAGAGGGTTAGTTTCCTCTTCTTCAGCAACTTCATTTTTATGTGCCATCAGGAAGTCTTGAGGAAGATCACCTGGGCCCAGTTCCATTTCGTCAGACAGGAAGAATGCTGCTGTAATTAGGTTGCTCAGTTCACGGATGTTGCCAGGCCAACTATGCTTTTCTAATAGTTCCAGCAGTGGCTTGCTTAGGCGTTTGGCTCCAGCTGCGTGCTGTGTCACCAGGTGATTGAAAATATTTTGTGCTAATAGTGACACATCACCTTTACGTTCACGTAGGGGTGGTACCGTTAACGTCATGGATGAGATGCGATAGAACAGATCCATTCTAAAGCGACCTTCTGCAACTTCTTGTGTTAGCTCTCTATTAGTCGCAGCGATCAGGCGGAAGTTAACTTTACGGGGTCTGGTTTCACCCACTCGGCAAATTTCAGATTCCTGAAGCACACGTAAAAACATTGGCTGGAGATCCAGTGGCATTTCGCCAATTTCGTCCAAGAATAGTGTGCCGCCATTGGCGGCTTCAATTTTACCGGCCATGCCACCCTTGCGAGATCCGGTAAATGCTCCCTCGACATGACCAAACAGCTCACTGGCTAACAAGTCGCGAGAGAGCCCACCACAGTTGAGAGCAACAAACTCACCACCTTGACCGGCGCCATCTTCATGCATGGCGCGAGCAAACAATTCTTTACCAACACCGGTTTCACCTTGAAGCAGCACAGGTATGGGTGCTTTAGAGAGTCGCTTGGCTTGTTGCACCGCCATCATATAAGGAGGGCTCTGCCCTACCAGGCGCGAAAAACCCTTGGCTTCTTCAGGCTCTGCTGAAGGTGCGGCACTGCTACTATCAGTTCCACCTTGAATAGGGCGTGATGGCAGAGGAATAACAGCCAAATAACCAATGGCTGAGCCTTGATGCATAACAGGTTCAATCCAACGTTTATCAATTTGATCCAAAACGGGGACTGCGGCCTCGGCCTGATACTTGCCTTCATCATTTAAGGTAAGAATAGGGTTGTAAGGCGTTAAATTAATTTTTATGCCCCTGGCAGCTAAAACCCTGTCAGCCTGGGTATTTGCACGAATAAGTTTGCCGTCCAAGTCAAATAGCAGTACGCCATCATTACAAGATGAGGCGAAATTATTAATTGTTACGCCTAATAGGGAGTCTCTTTTTGCCAGCTTCAGCTGTGCAAATTGCCCTTCGATTCGGCGAGCACCTGAAATAGCCAAGGCTAAACAGTAGTCATGTAGTGTATTTTCCAGGCCGGAAATATTGACTGCACCCAGTAACCGTTTTTCGAACGGGTCGCGAATCACCGCAGCGGAACAGGTCCAGCGGCTAATGTTTTCACAGTAGTGTTCAAATGCATGCACTTGAACGGGTGCTGCAATGTTTAGGGCTGTTCCTATTGCATTGGTGCCTGCTGCCTGTTCAGTCCAGTTGGCGCCAGGCCTCAATCTATAGTTGGTTGCAAGTTCCAGAGTGGCAGGGTCACCTTCATAGTCAAGAATAGTTCCTGTGGGTGATACCAGGTGCATTATCGTTCCTGATTCAGCCAGCAACTCTTTAGCTTCACGCATAATCACGTCTGATGCAGACAGGAGTTCATGATGCTCATTTCTAAGGCTTTGGAGTTGATCACTATCTAGCTCCAGACCACTCTTGGCGACATGGGGGTCTACGTGGCTGGTAACACAGCGCTGCCAGGAATCTTTAATAACAGGGCGCACAGTATCATCGGGCATATTGCCGCTGGTTTGTAGTTTCTCTCTTGCCGAAGCAATTCGAGTAGGGTGAGAAACCGCCGTTGAGCCCTTAAGGGAAGAATCGTTATTCATGGTACTTTCGCATAGTTATTACAGCCTCAGACATACAATTATAGATTAGTAGCACCTATTTTGTCTTTTTGTTCGTTCTCTTCTTGTTTAAATTAGCCTTTGAGCATGGGTGAGTTAGGGTCGGCAATGCTTAGAGTCCAGTTTTGTTGGACACTTCTTGTACACCATGCTTTAATTCGGTTCGATTAATGCTCGGCCAATGACTGATAATCATACGGTTTTGAGGTTTTGGAAGGAAGCATTAATCGGTTAGTTTTTGTAAGCCAATAATTTTTAATGATAATTTCTCATTGGCACGACTGTTGCAGTAGTCGTATCCGAGGGTGTCTCCGTCACTAATCGACAGGTTCGTCCGGTCGAAAATAAATTTTGTGGTCGGGGATAGAAGTTAACAACTCATAATTAGAGGATATAAACTTGAATGATTTAACCAATCCCGTTGAAGTTATGGGCATCGATGCCGGCGGCACGATGACCGATACTTTTTTTGTGCGTGCGGATGGCACATTCGTAGTTGGTAAAGCGCAAAGTGATGCCGACGAAGCGAATGCTGTTCTAGAGTCCAGTAAAGATGCACTAGCTCACTGGAGTACAACCGTAGAAGAAGTTTACCCACAGATGGTTACTTGTGTGTTCTCTGGAACTGCTATGTTGAACCGTGTTGTAGGTCGTAAAGGTCTGCGTACTGGTTTGATCGTAAGTAAAGGTTTTGAAGATTTTCACCGTATGGGTCGTGCAATTCAGTGCTACTTGGGTTACGCGTTTGAAGATCGTCTTCACCTGAACACTCACCGTTATGACGAGCCACTTGCTCACATTCACGATACTCGTGGTGTTACTGAGCGTGTTGACTCTAAAGGTGGCATAGTAATTCCAGTTCGTCTGCACGAAGCACGTGAAGCTGCTCGTGAACTGATCGAGCAAGGCTGTAAAGCTATTGTAATCAGCTTCTTGAGCTCTTACTTGAATGCTACTCACGAGCGTGCAGTTCGTGACGTCTGTGAAGAAGTGAAGAAAGAAATGGGATCAGATATTCCTGTTTTCGCTTCTGTTGACTACTATCCAGTACGTAAAGAAACTCACCGTACTAATACTACTCTGCTTGAAGCTTACGCTGCTGAGCCTTCTCGTGCGATTTTGTCTCAGTTGAGCGATCGTATGAAAGAGAATGGTGCTAAGTTCGACGTTCGTGTAATGGCGAGCCACGGTGGTACTATCGGTTGGAAAGCAAAAGAACTTGCACGTTCTTTGGTATCTGGTCCTATTGGTGGTGTTATTGGTGCTAAGTACTTGGCTGAACAGCTGAACATCGAAAACATCGCATGTTCTGACATCGGTGGTACTAGCTTCGATATGGCTTTGATCGTTAAGAGCAAATTCTCTATGCACCAAGATGGTGACATGGCTCGTTTGGTTCTTTCTTTGCCGTTGGTTGCTATGGATTCAATCGGTGCGGGCGCTGGTAGCTTCGTACGTATTGACCCTTACAGCAACTCTATCAAGTTGGGTCCTGATTCTGCTGGTTACCGTGTAGGTACTTGCTGGCCAGAAGGTGGTGTTGACACAGTGTCTGTAACTGACTGTCACATCATTTTGGGTTACTTGAACCCAGACAACTTCCTTGGTGGTATTCTTGAGCTAGACGTTCCACGTGCTAAGCAATGTGTACAAGATCAAATCGCTACGCCACTTGGCATGTCTCTAGAAGACGCGGCTGCTGGTGTAATCGAATTGCTTGATTTGTCTCTACGTCAACACCTTCGTGCAATGATTTCTGCGAAAGGTTATGCGCCTAGCGACTTCGTATGTTTCTCATACGGTGGCGGTGGCCCCGTTCACGCATACGGCTACACTAAAGGTTTAGGCTTTAAAGAAACTATTATCCCTGCATGGGCTGCTGGTTTCTCTGCATTTGGTTGTGCAACTGCAGACTTCGAATATCGTTACGATATGAGTACTGATATCGGTATTACTGAAGAGTCTAGCGAAGAAGATAAGCAAAATGCGATTAACACGCTTCAAGGTGCTTGGGATGAGTTGACTGCGAAAGTACTGGAAGAATTCCGGATCAATGGATTTGCTCCTGATCAAGTAACGTTGACTCCTGGATACCGCATGCAGTACCTGGGTCAGTTGAATGACTTGGAAATGGATTCACCACTGAAATCAGTAAGCAAAGCTGCTGAGTGGGATAATCTGGTTGCAACTTTCGACGAAACTTATGCTCGTGTATATGCTGATGCTGCTCGCTCTCCAGAGCTTGGTTTTGGTATTACTGGTGCGATCCTGCGCGGTTCTGTAGAAACTAAGAAGCCTAGTATCCCTCATGAAGCAGAAGGCGATGCAACTCCAGCTGCAAATGCATCGATTGGTGAACGTCCTTTCTACTATGACGGCGAGTGGGTTACAGCAAGCCTCTACCATATGGAAAGTTTGGAGCCAGGTAACAGAATTACTGGTCCAGCAGTTATTGAATCCGATGCGACTACTTATGTAGTTCCAACAGGCTTCGAAACTTGGTTGGATGGACACCGTCTGTTCCACCTGATCGAAGTGTGATGGGATCAAACATCCATAGAGAATTGCAAACGCCTATTGCATAGGCGACAAAGATACAGAGGATAAAATATGACAATTTTAGAAAACCCTTTGGGTAACAAACCAGGGACTTTGCTGAAAAATGGCATGACCCTGAATGATCACCGTAACGCTGTACTTGCACGTACTGAAGAAACTGGTTACTACGATGGTCGTAAAGAGCTGACTTTTAAAGATACTGATCCTATTGGTTTTGAGCGTATCTTCTCTAAAGTTCGTGCTGGTGTAGTAAACTCTCGTGAAGTAGCTAAGAAGATTGCTGCATCACCTATCGTTGAGCAGGAAGGTGAGTTGTGTTTCACCCTGTACAACGTAACAGGTGACTGTGTTGTAACTTCTACAGGTATTATCATTCACGTAGGTACCATGGGTGCTGCGATCAAATACATGATCCAGAACGATTGGGAATCAAACCCAGGTATCAACGAAGGTGATATGTTCACTAACAACGATTGCCAAACTGGTAACGTACACCCATGTGATATTGCAACTATCGTTCCTATCTTCCATGACGGCGTTATGGTTGCTTGGGTTGGTGGTGTAACTCACGTAATTGATACTGGTGCTGTAGGACCAGGTTCTATGTCAAATGGTCAGATCCAACGCTTCGGTGATGGTCTGCAGATCACTTGTCGTAAGACTGGTGCTAAAGACACGCCATTCCGTGACTACTTGCACGAAAGTCAGCGTAACGTTCGTACTACTAAGTACTGGATTCTCGATGAGAAGACTCGTATCGCTGGTTGTCACATGATTCGTGACATGGTTCTCGAAGTGATCGAAGACGAAGGCGCAGAAGCTTTTGACGAGTTCATGTACGAAGTAGTAGAAGACGGTCGCCGTGGTCTGATCATGCGTATTAGAGCTATGTGTATGCCAGGTACGGTTAAAACTGTTGCGTTTGTTGACGTACCTTACACTCACGAAGACGTTCACGTACCATCTACGTTCGCGAAGATGGATTCTATCATGCACGCTCCTTGTGAAATCACAGTTAAACCTACTGGTGAATGGCGTCTAGACTTCGAAGGCTGTAGCCGTTGGGGTTGGCACACTTATAACACTAACCCAGTTGCATTTACCTCTGGTATTTGGGTAATGATGACTCAAAGTCTGATTCCTACAGAGCGTGTTAACGATGGTTGTCGTTATGCTACTGAATTCCGTCTGCCTAAAGGTACTTGGACTAACCCGGATGACCGTCGTACAGCTCACGCTGATGCATGGCACTTCCTGGTATCTTCTTGGAGCTCTTTGTGGCGCGGTATTAGTCGTACTTACTTCGCCCGTGGTTACCTTGAAGAAGTTAACTCTGGTAACTCTAACCCTTGTAACTGGTTACAAGGTGGTGGTGTAAACCAAGACGGTGAAGTTCACGCTGTAAACAGCTTCGAAACTGCTGCTTGTGGTACTGGTGCTTGTGCTGTTAAAGATGGCCTGAACCACGCTGCTGCGATCTGGAACCCTGAAGGTGATATGGGTGATATCGAGATCTGGGAACTGGCTGAGCCTCTGTTGTACATGGGTCGTCGTATTAAGACTAACACTGGCGGTTACGGTAAGTACCGTGGTGGTCTGGGTTACGAGACACTGCGTATGGTATGGAACTCTGCTGACTGGACTATGTTCTTCATGGGCAACGGCTACATGAACAGTGACTGGGGTCTGATGGGTGGTTACCCATCAGCGACTGGCTACCGTTTTGAAGCTCACAATACTGGCTTGCAAGAGCGTATTGCTGAAGGCAAATCTCTGCCTCTTGGTCAAGATCGTGATCCACGTGAGTGTGAGTACGAGAAGCACTTGGGACCAGACGCTACTGTTAAGCGTGACAAGCAATGTATCACTACAGAAGACATGTACGCCAATGGCGATCTGTACTTGAACTACCTTCGCGGTGGTCCTGGTTTCGGTGATCCTCTTGATCGTCGTATCGTAGACATCCAAGAAGATCTGAACCAAAACTTCCTGTTGGCAGAATTTGCTGAGAAAGTTTACGGTGCAGTCTTCACTACAGATGATGAAGGTGTTTACACAGTAGACGCAGATAAAACTGCTGCTCGTCAAGCTGAAATGCGTAAAGAGCGTCTTGCTCGCGCTGTTCCAGTTAAAGAGTGGATGGAAACTGAACGTACTAAGATCATTGACAAAGATGCATCTTTGGCGGTTCAGCAAATGTACGCGTCAAGCTTCTACCTGTCGCCTAAATTTACTGCTGAGTTTAAAGAATTCTGGGATCTTCCTGCTGATTGGGAACTTCCTGAAGAAGAACTCGGAACGCCTATGTATGGTGCACGTCACACAATGGAAATTGGTGACCTGCCAGACGTAAGCCCAGTAATTATGACAGAAGAGTAAGGCAATCTAGATTGCCTATGAGTGGAGCAGCTGTTGATTAACAGCTTGCTCCTTCACTTGACAAATTGACTATATAAGAGAGTTTTAATATGTCTTCTACATACACTAAGAAGCAGGTTGCTGACCTGGTAAAAGGTGACTTGGACTTTGAAACAGTTCACCTGATGCTCTCCATGCCTAAAGACGAAGATCGTTATAAGTTTTACATGGAGACAATCAACGAAAATCTTGATTACGACCATCAAGCCATCGGGGCTTTAGGTCCACATCTGAACTATGTAATCCGTTCAGATGATGAAGAAATCGTTGTTATGTGTGACTGTGGTCACGATTTCGGCCAATACCGTAGTAACTGGAAACTGAATGCTGTGATCTACGTGCGTGATAACGTAGAGAAAATGGAGCAGATTTACCCAGCAATTATGGCTCCTGACACTAGTTGGCAGGTATATCGTGAGTACTACTGCCCAAGCTGTGGCATTCAACACTGTGTTGAAGCGCCAACGCCTTGGTACCCAGTAATGCATGATCTGCAGCCAGACTTCGCTACTTTTTACGAGTGGATGGGTCAGCCAGCACCTGCTAAAATTTAATTTTTAGCAAGTAATGGTACTGTTGAATCCCGGCCTTTGGCCGGGATTCATCTTTTATAGGGTAGTAAAATTATAAAATAGTAAAATTTCTTTGCTGGACTCTGTTCATTTGAACCCTCGGTTTTCTTCCGTGGGGAAATGACAACAGGTAGTAAATGTTAGAACCTTTGTAGCTAACCCTTAATTACTCTGCAAATAGCTCCGCCCAGAAATATTTATCTGTTATGCCATTGAAAAATTGCCAGTCATCCCAACATAACTGGTTAGATTGGTGGCCCTAAGTTTTAAGTATTGAGGAGAAAATTATGTCCGAAGAGAACCAGAATCAGCAGAATGCTGGACCGCATTTTTCGATGCAAAAAATTTATCTGAAAAAAAATCATTTTGAAGCTCCAAATTCTGCACGCGTTTTTGAGACAGATTGGAAACCAGAAACGACGCTGGATTTAGATATTACCCATACCTCTTTAGGTGATAGTCGATTCGAGGTTGTTCTTACTGTTGAAGTTACTGCGGTAAATCAAGATTTGGCTGCCTTTAAGTTGGCGGTTGATCAGGCGGCTATTTTTATTATTGCCGGCTTCCCTGATGATAAGCTAGATGAAGCTATTAACTCTGCTTGCCCGGCAATTATGTTCCCGTATCTACGAGAGACAGTGGATCACGCACTGCTGAAAGCAGGTTATCCACCACTGATGTTGGCACCAGTTAACTTTGATGCCATGTATAAAGATAAGTATAAAAAATCCCACTAAATTGATTTTTTAGTCTAGAGCACACGAGATAAGTATTAAAAATGCCAAGCGTTTGCCTGGCATTTTTTTGCCTATTTTTTGGGCAGCCAAAGTTAATCAAATTAAACCCTCCAGTATCTCGCTATCAACACAACTGCCCCTAAGATAAAGTAGCTGATAAATATGTAACTTTACTTAGTTGGCAGAGCTTTCAATGGGCAATGAAAAGGGTGCAGTAGCTGCTGGTCATCGAGTAACAGCAAAAGCGGCAGAAGAAATCCTAAAGGACGGAGGCAATGCTTTTGATGCTATTGTCGCAGCGCATTTTTGTGCTTGTGTTGTAGAGCCTGTGTTGGCTTCCCTTGCTGGTGGCGGCTATATGCTTGGTAAAAAATCTGGAGCAGCTCCAGCGTTGTATGATTTTTTTGTCCACACTCCCCGAAATAAAAATATAGCATCCCGTTCAGATTTTTTTCCTATCCATGCTGACTTTGGTGCAACAAAGCAAGAGTTCCATATTGGGCTTGGTTCAGCTGCCGTACCGGGCTCCGTTGCTGGTATGTTCAAAATTCATGAAGACCTTTGTTTTCTTCCTATGCAACGGTTATTAAAACCGGCTATTAGGGCCGCTAGAGAAGGTGTTAAATTTAGCCATCTTCAGGCTATGATTTTTAAAATTGTCGGTTCAATTTACTCTGCAACCACAGAAGCGAAAGAGACCTATACCTGCTCTACCAATGATGGAGGGTTGGTAGAAGAGAATGATTTACTGAGGCAGCCAGCATTGGCAGAAACACTGGATGGTCTTGGTAGTGAGGGGCAACAATTATTTTATCGGGGCGAAATAGCGGAAAAAATAGAACAGCTTTGTAGGGAGGGTGGCGGGTATTTATCCGTAGAGGATTTAGAAAAATATCAGGTAATGGTTAGACAGCCTACCAAAGTAAATTATAGAAGCAGCCAGTTATTTACTAATTCTCCGCCGGCTTCTGGGGGTATTCTTATTGCTCTTGCTCTAAAACTTATGGAGCAACAAAGTGTATCCAAATTAAGGCATGGCAGTCGTTTGCATTTAGATTTTCTAGCATCCGTCATGGAGGAGACCAATCAAGCCCGCCTAGATATGTTGTCTTCGCATAGAGATGGATTGGCTGATCACCTTTTAGAACCAAAATACCTATTACAATATCAGAAAAAAGTCGCGAACCGTGCTCGATGCATGAGGGGGACAACTCATATCAGCGTGGTAGATGCACAAGGCAATGCTGCGGCTATGACGGTTAGTAATGGTGAAGGTTGTGGTTATATGGTTCCTGAAACGGGGATCATGCTAAATAATATGTTAGGTGAAGAGGATATTAACCCAGAGGGCTTTCATTGTTGGCAAGAAAATCAACGAATGACTTCGATGATGTCACCGAGCTTGTTGCAGTTAGAGTGTGTAACAACGATTGCTTTGGGTTCCGGTGGGTCTAATCGAATCCGCACAGCAATATTACAGGTAATAAGCAATATAGTTGATTTTAATATGTCGCCAGAACAAGCCATATCAGCTTCGCGCATACATTATGAAAATGGACTTTTAAATATTGAGCCTGGGTTCGCAAAAGAGCAGATAGATTTATTAAGTAGTGATTATAAAAAACAACAACGCTGGGATGAGCAAAACCTATTTTTTGGAGGGGTTCATGCCGTTAGCTATAATGGTCAGTTATTCAAAGCGGCAGGAGATTATCGAAGAGATGGTATTGGGTTCATCGTATAGTCGGTGTGACAGCGGTTCTTATTATTGATAATCGCCCCAAAGTGATTGAAGAATACCAATGGCAATAACTGGTGCAGTTTCTGTACGTAATACTCTAGGGCCTAGAGTTAAAGCCGAAAATTGAGTATCTTCAGCTTGTCTTATTTCTTGTTCTGTTAGTCCACCTTCAGGCCCGATTAGAAGAGCAATACTGTTCACAGAATCATTTTTTAATCCATGGATAGTTTGTTGACTACGGTGGTGAAGAACTAATTTCTTTTCAGCTTTAATATCACGGCACCAGCTATCTATAGAGGTAGGGGAGTTTATCGGTGGAATCTGAGTCCGGTAGCTTTGTTCGCAGGCGCTGATGCTAATTTGTTGCCAATGACGTAGTTTTTTTTCAACACGCTCCCCTTTGAGTTTTACCTCTGTTCTTTCAGTGTAAAGGGGGGTTATTTCTGTGACACCCGCTTCAGTAGCTTTTTGAATGACCCAATCCATTCTGTCACCGCGAGATAGGCCGATGCCAAGGTGGATATTTAAGGGTGATTCCCGGTTAATATCTTCAAAACTGGAAACCATTGCTGTGGTTTTTTTTGGTTTACAATGTGCCAGAGTTGCCTGAAATTCACCCCCTTCACCATTAAATAAGGTTATCCCATAACCTGGTTTTAGTCGTAAAACAGTCACCAGATGACGAGAAGCTATCTCATCCAGAGTCGTTTCTTCGCCTATGCGTAGAGATTGATGGGTGAAAACTCGAATGGTGCGCATCAGGCTTTGGTTATTCTCCGGTTATCTACCAAGATTCAAATTACGACATAGTGCTGCATTGGCTTCTACCTGATTCATTGTATAGAAATGTAATCCAGGAGCACCATTCTTAAGTAACTTTTCACAGAGGTTCGTTACGACTTCTAGGCCAAATGCCCTGATGCTTTCAACATCGTTGCCGTATTGCTGAAGGCGCTGGCGAATCCATCGAGGAATATCTGCGCCGCAGCTATCAGAGAAACGGACGAGGTTTTGGTAGTTAGTGATCGGCATAATTCCCGGAATAATGGGTTTATCAATACCCACTTTATGGCATTGATCTATAAAGTAAAAATAACTGTCGGCATTATAAAAGTACTGAGTAATTGCACGGTTGGCTCCAGCCTTAAATTTTTCACCCAGCCAATAGATGTCTCTTTCATAACTTTCAGCTTCCGGGTGAATTTCAGGATAAGCGGCAACTAATAGTTCAAATGTATCGCCAAAATGCTCCCTGATAAACGCGACAAGCTCATTGGCATAGACGAGTTGTGCCGCTCCACCCATACCCGAAGGCAAGTCACCACGGAGGGCGACTAAACGCTTAATACCATTGTCTTGATAGCTTTGTAATAGTTCTAAGACAGCATCTTTGCTGTCACCACCAATAGATAGATGAGGCGTTGCGCAGGAACCTGCATTTTGTATATCAAAGACGATATCACGAGTAAATTCCCGTGTTGAGCCTCCTGCACCGTAGGTTACTGAGAAAAACTCTGGTTGAAACTTAGTCAGTTGGCGGTGGGTTTCATGTAATTTTTCCCGTCCTTCTGGTGTTTTTGGTGGGAAAAATTCAAAACTTATCTGTTTGTTGTTCATGGCTTATCTAATTTTAGTTGATTAGTAACGGTAGCTTTCAGCTTTAAATGGGCCTTCTACTGGCACATTAATATAGTCAGCTTGCTCTGGCTTAAGTTGTGTTATCACACCATTAAAACCATTCACCATATGTGAAGCGACTTCTTCATCCAGTTTTTTCGGTAATACTTCAACCCGAAGCTGTTCTGCCTTGGTCGCTTCATCCTGTGTTGCAAATTTTTGCTTAAATAGGTGGATTTGCGCTAATACCTGATTGGCAAAAGAGCCATCCATCACTCGGCTGGGGTGGCCTGTGGCATTACCCAGATTTACTAGGCGACCCTCTGATAACAAGAGTAAATGGTCGTTGTTATCGCGATCTCGAAATACCTTGTGTACCTGTGGCTTAACTTCTTCCCATTCCCAATTTTTGCGCATAAAATCGGTATCAATTTCGTTATCAAAGTGACCAATGTTACTGACGACACAGCCAGGTTTTAAGGCGGCTAAAACGTCAGAATCACAAACATTATAGTTACCCGTACAGGTAACAACCAAGTCTGTATTTTTTAGTAAGTGAGTATTTACTCCTTCTGAAGGGTCTCCATTGTTGTAGGGTGAGACAACTTCAAAACCATCCATACAGGCTTGCATGGCACAGATAGGGTCGATTTCTGTGACTCGAACAATCATGCCTTCCTGGTTTAAAGATTGTGCTGAACCTTTGCCTACATCACCATAGCCAATGACCAATGCTTTTTTACCAGCGAGCAGGTGGTCAGTGGCACGTTTGATGGCATCGTTAAGGCTGTGACGACAACCGTATTTGTTATCATTTTTAGACTTAGTAACAGAGTCATTGACGTTAATGGCCGGTACTCTTAACTCGCCTTTTTCCAACATTTCGTAGAGACGGTGTACGCCAGTGGTGGTCTCTTCTGTAATGCCGTGAACATTATCCAAAACCTGTGGATATTTTTCGTGAAGCAGTGCAGTTAAATCGCCGCCATCATCTAGGACCATATTGGCATCCCAGGGTTGGCCATCTTTCAGCACTTGTTGCTCGAGGCACCAATCATATTCTTCTTCCGTTTCACCTTTCCAGGCGAACACTGGAGTGCCATTTTCAGCAATAGCCGCAGCGGCATGATCCTGTGTAGAAAAGATATTACAGGATGTCCAGCGAACTTCAGCGCCTAATGCTTCTAATGTTTGTATCAGAACGGCTGTTTGAATGGTCATATGGATACAACCGAGGATTCTGGTACCTGCCAAGGGTTGTTCTGACTTGTATTTCTCGCGAAGTGCTATCAGTGCAGGCATTTCTGTTTCTGCAATGGCAATTTCTTTACGGCCCCACTCGGCAAGGCTGATATCGGCAACTTTATAGTCATTGTTCTTTGTCATTTTAATTCCTTAATAATCAATAGGCTGGGAAAGAATTGGTCGATTTAAAGGGCGGCTTTGAGTGCATCAGCCTTGTCAGTTTTTTCCCAGGTAAAATTGTCCTCTTCACGGCCAAAGTGCCCGTAGGCGGCTGTAGGTCTGTAGATGGGGCGTTTAAGATTAAGCATTTCGATCAGCCCCTGTGGCCGGAGGTCGAAATGTTCTCGAACTAATGCAACAATTTCATCATCGCTCAGTTTTCCGGTGCCATAGGTATTCACACTAATAGAGGTTGGTTCTGCTACACCAATGGCATAGGAAACCTGAATCTCACAGCGATCAGCAAGCCCAGCGGCAACAATATTTTTAGCAACATAGCGTCCTGCATAAGCGGCAGAACGGTCTACTTTCGAAGGGTCTTTACCGGAAAAAGCTCCACCACCGTGGTGTGCCATTCCACCGTAGGTGTCGACAATAATTTTTCTGCCGGTTAATCCACAATCACCCATGGGGCCACCGATAATAAATTGACCTGTCGGATTAATATGATATTTAGTATCTGCATGTAACCATTCTTGTGGTAAAACGGGTTTGATCACTTCTTCAAGCACAGCTTCTTGCAAATCACTGAGTGATATTTCTGGTGCATGCTGTGTTGAGAGAACAACGGCATCGACGGCAACAGGCTTTCCATCAGCATAGCGAAGGGTTACCTGGCTTTTTGCATCAGGGCGTAACCAGGGCAAAACACCACGCTTACGAAGTTGTGCCTGGCGTTCTACAAGACGATGTGCATAGTAAATAGGCGCTGGCATCAATACATCAGTTTCATTGGTGGCATAGCCAAACATCAGGCCTTGGTCACCGGCACCAAGTTCCTTTTCTTCGGCTTCATCCACGCCAATGGCGATATCATGGGATTGTTTGCCGATGGCATTAAGCACGGCACATGATGCACCATCAAAGCCTACGTCAGAACTGGTGTAGCCAATATCCAGAATGACATCCCGGACGATATCTTCCAGGTCGACATAGGTTTCCGTTCTGACTTCACCGGCGATCACGGCCATACCCGTTTTCACCATGGTTTCGACAGCGACTCGCGAATGTGGGTCATCTTTCAAAATAGCATCTAAAATAGCATCAGAAATTTGATCGGCCATTTTGTCCGGATGTCCTTCAGAAACTGACTCCGAAGTAAACAAACTATAAGTAGACATTCGATATAATCCTATAATTGTAAGTTAGTGCTTACTTTGTTTAAAAAACTCACGCAGCTGTATTTGAAAGCCATTACGTTGGGCTAAATACAAACTTTCTCCTTCATTAAAACCGGCAATAGATGCCCAGTTACTCAGGTCTTCTGGTTCAAAACCAAGCCATAAATCACCGCAGGATTCCCGTGCCCAGCTTTGATCGTGGTGACATAGGTCGGTAACTAAAAGCGAGCCGCCTTCCGCAAGTAATTGCTCCAGCTCTTCAAAAAACTGAGGTGGATTTGGGATGTGGTGGAGAACCATATTTAAGGTAATACAGTTTGCTTTGATATTCTGGGTTAACGCTACGCTAGTATCACCATGAATCAATGCAATGTTTGTGAGTTGATGTTCACTCACAATATCGCGAGATCGATGAATCATTTCATCTGAAGTGTCTAGCGCAATAACCTGATCAAAACGTTGGGATAGGCTGGGTAAAAAACCACCTTCCCCGGGTCCGACTTCCAGCACTGTCTTTTTGTCGCAGGATGTTGCATCCAAAAATTGAGTAACGATATCGCCGTAATCTTCATAGCTGGCGATTAAATCCTGATTAGCTTGAAATTTTTCGGCATTTTGCTGAAAAAAGGCTCGAGAGGCTTCTGTTCGAACACGGTTTGTTTCATTAATACGCTGTTGTAAATCAGTTGGTAGTGTCAGCTGGTCAACTGTTGCAATGAGATTGCGATGTAATTCAAGTAACTGGTTATTTGTTGGTAATGGAGATCGTCTATAGAAAATTGTGTTGCCTTCTCGCCGGGTAGCAACTAACCCCGCATTAAACAGCACTTTTAAATGGTGACTCATACCAGATTGTTTGACACCGAATAGTTCGCTCAACTCCAACACACCATAGGCGTTATGACGCAATACACGCAGTATTTCGAGGCGAAGGGGATCGCCAGCAGCTTTGCAAAAGGCAGAAAGAATCTCTGTCGAAAGTGCAGCTTGGTCAATGATAGGTGCGTCCATTTTTTGAGCAATATTTGTCATAAGTTGTGGACTTTACCATGCCAAAAAAACTATATCAAAATATTTTGATATAGAATTGTTGTGATCTAGCTCTATATAAGGGCAAATGAGAAACAAAATATCGCTTTTGACTGTTTACTGAGCAGCTGGAGTGCGAGAAAATGGCGACCCTTTTTTATCCAGATTTTTTTAACTAACCTTTTAACTAAATGACCCCTGTATTTCTAGCAGGGTTTGTAAGCAGGAGCTTTCCTCAATGCCTTCAAGACGTGATCTTGCCAATGCGATTCGTGCCCTCAGTATGGATGCTGTTCAACAAGCCAACAGTGGCCATCCAGGTGCCCCAATGGGCATGGCTGATATCGCTGAAGTACTATGGAACGATTATCTTGTGCATAACCCTGCCGATCCAAGCTGGGCCAATAGAGACCGTTTTGTGCTATCTAATGGTCACGGCTCCATGTTGTTGTATTCACTGTTGCATTTAAGTGGCTACGATTTACCTGTTGAAGAACTGAAAAATTTCCGCCAGTTACATTCTAAAACCCCCGGTCACCCAGAGTATGGTTATGCCCCTGGTGTAGAAACGACAACGGGTCCTTTAGGCCAAGGCCTGAGTAATGCTGTGGGTATGGCATTAGCAGAGAAAATTCTTGCTGCTCAATTTAACCGCCCCAGCCATGAAGTTGTTGACCATTACACCTATTGTTTTCTCGGTGATGGTTGCTTGATGGAAGGTATTTCCCACGAGGTTTCTTCGTTAGCGGGCACACAAAAACTGGGTAAATTGATCGCTTTTTATGATGACAACGGTATTTCCATTGATGGTGACGTTGCCGGTAGTGACAAAGAGCCCGGTTGGTTTACTGACGATACCCCCAGCCGTTTTGAAGCCTACGGTTGGCACGTCATTCCTAATGTGGATGGCCATGATGCTGATGCCGTTAAAGCCGCTATTGAAATTGCACGCCTTGAGACAGATAAACCCACATTGATCTGCTGTAAAACCATTATTGGTTTTGGTTCCCCTAGTAAGCAGGGTAAAGAAGATTGTCATGGGGCACCGTTGGGCACTGATGAGATTATCCTGGCCCGTGAGCAGCTTGGTTGGAAACATGGCCCTTTTGATGTGCCCTCTGATATTTACGATGGTTGGAATGGCGTTAAAAAAGGCTCTTCTGCTCAAGCGGATTGGAATAAAAAGTTAGAGAGCTATAGAGAGGCTCACCCGGAATTAGCGGCGGAGTTTGAACGTCGCACTAAAGGGGAGTTGCCGGCTGATTTCAGTGAAAAAGCCGATGCCTATATTAATGAATGCCAGGAAGCGATGGAAAAAGTAGCTTCACGTAAAGCCTCCCAAAATTGTTTGAATGCCTACGGCCCATTATTGCCAGAGTTTTTAGGTGGCTCGGCTGATTTAGCAGGTTCAAACCTCACTATCTGGTCTGGATCAAAAGGTGTGTCTGCTGATGATGCATCAGGCAATTATATTTACTACGGTGTACGTGAATTTGGCATGAGTGCCATGATGAATGGTATTACCTTGCATGGGGGTTTTGTTACCTACGGTGCAACTTTCCTGATGTTTATGGAATACGCTCGCAATGCGGTACGTATGGCTGCACTGATGAAGCAAAAAAGCATCTTTGTGTATACCCATGACTCTATTGGGTTGGGTGAAGACGGCCCGACTCACCAGCCGGTAGAACAATTAACGTCCTTGCGCGCTACGCCAAACCTCCACACCTGGCGACCCTGTGACACCGTTGAATCTGCTGTGTGTTGGAAAAGTGCTGTTGAGCGTAAAGATGGCCCTAGTGCTTTGATCTTTAGTCGCCAGGGCTTGGCCCCTCAGCATAGAAATAGTGAACAGCTGGCTAATGTTGCTCGTGGTGGTTACGTATTGCGTGATGTTTCGAGTGAGCTGGATGCCATTATTATTGCCACGGGTTCGGAAGTTGAGCTGGCCTTGGATGCTGCTAATGATCTAGCTGCACAGGGTGTTAAAGTCCGTGTTGTTTCCATGCCTTGTGCTGAAATTTTTGCTGCTCAGGAATCATCCTATCGTGATGCAGTATTGCCTCCCAGTGTCCGTGCTCGGGTTGCTGTTGAAGCTGCCCACGCAGACTACTGGTATAAGTATGTCGGCCTCGATGGTCGCGTGGTTGGTATGACAACATTTGGTGAATCAGCCCCAGGTGGTGAGCTGATGAAGCAGTTTGGCTTTACCGTGGAAAATGTGGTTGAAGCGGTTAAATCACAGCTTTAATTGGAAAGCGAACTAATTCAGAAAAATGTATTGCAAGGACTAATGATCAGGGAATGATTATTTCTAGAGCGGCTGCTTTTAATGTGACAGCTACAGGAACAACCATGCCTCAACAGCACATATTTCATAAGCAAAGGAAACAGCAGTGATCCGCGCAGCGATTAACGGCTATGGTCGTATCGGGCGTTCCGTGCTGCGTGCGCTCTATGAATCGAATGGTTGCCAAACCATCCAGGTTATCGCAATCAATGAGCCGGCTGATTGCAAAACCATTGCCCATCTAACTAAATATGACTCCACCCATGGCAAGTTTCCGGGAGACGTAGATGTTGATGGCGATGTGTTGACGGTTAATGGCGATACAATTTCAGTGTTTCATGAAGACGATATCAGTCATCTGCCATGGGCTGAGTTAGAAATTGATGTGGTACTGGAATGTAGTGGTGCCTTCACCGATCGAGAAACGGCTCAACAGCACCTATCGGCTGGTGCTAAAAAAGTGGTGTTTTCTCAGCCAGCAGAGTCCAGTGTTGATGCCACCATCGTACTTGGTGTGAATGAGCAAACACTGAACGGCGATGAAACCATTATTTCTAATGCGTCCTGTTCTACCAACTGTGTAGTGCCGGTGATAAAGACATTGCATGAAGCGTTTGATGTCGAAGGGGGTGTTATTACCACCATTCATTCGGCAATGAACGATCAGCCGGTTATTGATGCCTACCACCATACCGATTTACGAAAAACCCGCGCCGCGATTCAATCCATTATTCCTGTAGATACGGGGCTAGCCCGCGGTATCGATCGTATGTTGCCTGAATTAGCCGGGCGCTTTGAAGCGCAGGCAATGCGAGTACCAACCATTAACGTATCAGTAATTGATTTATCAGTCTTACTAAAAACAGATGTCGATATGGCACGGGTCAATCAAATACTACAGCAGGCGGCAACCGGGCCGTTGGCTGGGATACTCGGTTATACCGAAGAACCCCTGGCATCCTGTGATTTTAATCACGACCCCCGCAGTGGCATTGTCGATGCTAGTCAGACACGAGTAAGTCAGAATAAACTGGTAAAAGTATTAATTTGGTTTGATAACGAATGGGGTTATGCCAACCGTATGGTTGAGCTGGTTAACCATTGGTTTTCTACAGCCAGGTAAGAAAGAAGTTGAGTGAAAACTGGGCAAAAGAAAGCAAAGCAGTAGGTATTAAAGCAGAAGGTTGTAAAAGAACGATGTTGAATGTAAAAAAAATGACAGACTTGGATTTGGCAGGAAAGCGAGTGTTAATTCGCGAAGACCTGAACGTTCCAGTTAAAGATGGTGTTGTTACCTCTGATGCTCGTATTCGGGCAGCATTGCCGACCATTCAGCAGGCGTTGAATGCTGGGGCAAAAGTCATTGTTATGTCCCACCTGGGTCGCCCTACAGAAGGGGAATTTGATCAACAGTTTTCCATGCAGCCCGTTGCCAATCATCTGGGTAAGCTAATGGGATCTGAGGTGCAGGTCGTTAGTGAATGGCAAGAAGGCGTAAGCCTTGAAAACGGTGAATTGGCACTGTTAGAAAACGTCCGTTTTAACCCTGGCGAGAAAAAGGACGATGAAGCACTGGCAAAAGCCTATGCATCCTTGTGCGATATTTTTGTGATGGATGCATTTGGTACGGCACATCGGGCCCAAGCATCTACCCACGGTGTTGCTAAATATGCCCCTGTGGCCTGTGCGGGCCCATTGCTAGCAGGCGAACTGGATGCACTTGAAGAAGCGTTGGCTAATCCCGCACGACCAATGGTGGCTATTGTTGGCGGTTCTAAAGTATCGACAAAGCTAACCGTGCTGGAATCATTATCAGACAAAGTAGACCAACTCATCGTTGGTGGCGGTATTGCCAATACTTTTTTGGCGGCAGAGGGGCTGCCCGTAGGCAAATCCTTGTGTGAGCATGATCTGATTCCTGACGCACAAAAACTCATGAAAAAAACCAATATTCCATTACCTTCTGATGTGGTTGTTGGTGTTGAGTTTTCTGAATCTGCTGAAGCTACCCTTAAGCCAGCATCAAAAGTCCATGATGGCGATATGATTTTTGATATCGGCCCTGACACAGCACAAGAGTTGGCTGAAATACTCAAAAGCGCAGGTACTATTATTTGGAATGGCCCTGTTGGTGTTTTTGAATTTGATCAGTTTGGTGAAGGCACCAGAGTGATTTCTGAGGCCATTGCAGACAGTGAAGCATTTTCCATTGCTGGTGGTGGAGACACTTTGGCAGCCGTGGATAAATATGGCATTGCAGACAAAGTATCCTATATTTCCACTGGTGGCGGAGCCTTTCTGGAATATGTAGAAGGCAAGGTACTACCTGCCGTTGCTGTTCTTGAAGCACGCGCAGACTGAGCAAAAATACAATAGCTTGGTAACTTAATAGGGTTATCTTGCTTATAACGAATGAATAGTAAGGAGCGAAGTGATGGCACTTATTTCAATGCGACAACTGTTGGACCATGCAGCAGAGCACAACTATGGTGTCCCGGCATTTAATGTAAATAATCTGGAACAAATGCGTGCCATTATGGAGGCGGCGGATAAAACACAATCGCCGGTGATTGTTCAGGCCTCCGCAGGCGCAAGAAAATATGCGGGAGCACCGTTTCTCCGTCATTTAATTTTGGCAGCGATAGAAGAATTCCCCAACATTCCGGTCTGTATGCATCAGGATCATGGTACTAGCCCTGATATTTGTCAGCGATCAATTCAATTGGGCTTTAGCTCGGTGATGATGGATGGATCACTGGAAGAAGACGGAAAAACTCCGGCATCCTATGAATACAATGTTGAAGTCACACGTCGAGTGGTTGAAATAGCCCATGCTTGTGGTGTTTCTGTAGAGGGTGAATTGGGTTGCCTTGGATCATTGGAAACAGGTCAGGCAGGTGAAGAAGATGGTGTAGGCGCTGAAGGAATATTGTCCCATGATCAGTTGTTAACGGACCCGGAAGAAGCCGCGGATTTTGTGGCTAAAACAGGTGTTGATGCACTGGCCATTGCCATTGGTACATCACACGGCGCTTACAAATTCTCACGTCCTCCTACAGGGGATATTCTTGCTATTGAACGTATCAAAGCCATCAATAGCAGAATTCCTAACACACATTTGGTTATGCACGGTTCTTCTTCTGTGCCTCAGGATTGGTTAGCCGTTATCAATGAATACGGTGGTGAAATTCCAGAAACCTACGGTGTGCCAGTAGAAGAAATTGTAGAAGGCATTAAGCACGGTGTTCGCAAAGTAAATATCGATACTGACTTACGTTTGGCGTCAACGGGCGCGATTCGTCGTTTCTTAGGGAACAACAAAGCAGAATTCGATCCGCGTAAATATCTGAAGGAAACAGTCACTGCTATGACCGATATTTGTGTTGCACGATATGAAGCGTTCGGTACAGCAGGAAATGCACCAAAAATTAAGCCAATAAGTCAGGAAAAAATGTATAAAAATTATTTAAGCGGAGAATTAAGCTGATTTTATTTTCTAGGTATTATCTTTTTCTAGGTATTATTTTCTGGGGATTATTTTTTTCTAGATCATAGTTCTATATAAAAGGGCGGCTAATTCTTGGTTTCTAAGTCTAGCCGCCCTTTTTGTTTGAGGTTATTAATGAAGGGTTTTTTTAAGTTACTTATTTTAGGTTACTTGTTTTCAGCTACAGCTTCAACGAGTGCAGCGATTTCGGCAATAAATAAATAGGCAAAATAATCTCGACCTTTTCTTGGCGATAATTTATAGCCCCATTTATTTTGTGTATCTTCGGAGTAATTTCCAGCCATGGTTTCTATCAATGTTGAATCAATACTAAAGGCTACATGCTCGGTGTGTATACAGCCGCTATAGGCACTTCCAAGGCAAGAAATATCATGCTTTAAAATAGAAGCCTGTTTTGTTTTAGGTTCTGATCCAGTGTTGTAACTTACTTCTTTGTACAAATGTTTATCGTGATATTTATATTTAATCAGGCTGTTAATTTGATAGGTTGTGTGCCCGGTTTTTTATCAATTAATGCCGTTATATAGTTGTTTGCCCAAGCGTTGGTTTTGTTTCTGGGCTTTTTATTAAAACCATTTGCGGTCGAAATTTTTACAGTGCCTTTTTTGTTGTCTTTTTCAATAATAAGTTTATTTTTAAAATAGGCTTTATTAAGTGTGATTGCAGCAGAGGGAGTAGAATTTGTAGCTTGGGAAGGCTTGTCAATCTTTGTTGTTGGTGTTGTATTTGAACAAGCCTGCATCAGTAGTAGGCTTGTTAAACTAAGTGAAATTAAAAGAGTATTTTTCACGACATAGCCTACTGTCTTTTTAATAGGTAATATTTTTAAGACCCTTTTCTGCCCAAAGGTTCACTGTAAAGTATTAATGGATGCGCTCTTCAGTGTCAAAGCTCACTACAGAGTTTATATTTCGAATAATAATATTTTGTCCGGCGAGTTCTTTTTCAATCCAGCTCTTTAAGTGGTTGTCTTTTTCCGATGCCTTAGCAGCTATTAAGTTTTCAGGGTTATCGAACATACATAAAATAGATAGAGAGCTGGGGAAATTCTTATAGTTGACGGTATGGGTGATCCATTGAAACCCTTCAATGGTTTCAAGTGCTTCTTCACATACATTGGTTAATGCTAGTTTTATGGCATTTTCTATTTTTTTATCGGACTTTTTCATATTAGTGCCCAGTATACCGATTCTAGTCAGCCTACTCTTGGTGCCTGTAGTGCTTTGTATAGAGAGATTTATGGCTAAAATACTTGTTATTAAAATATGCTCTGCGATTATAGGCAAAGTAAAAATATACTTCAGATAGCCTATTTAGATCGGGGATAGATAATTGAGGCTAGAGGAGCAAGTCTAGCTAAAAAGTGGAATAAACAATTAATGGCGATCACCTCAGCACAGTTAAAAGATGTTAGTGATAGGTTGCAAGTATTAAGCTTTGACCTAGCACTGGACCGTGTGGAGAAAACGGCTGATGAGGTACGTTACCTAGAGCATTATAGTTTGTTTTTTGACACAGAAGAGCATGTTCACCACTGTGTCGGGAAGTTTGAATCTAAGGGTTTTCAAATTGCTACGCACTATTGGGTACCTGAAAACCCAATAGGGACGTACTTTGTTGTTCATGGCTATTTTGATCATGTTGGCCTCTATGGGCATTTGATACATCATTTTTTAAAGCTAGGTTATGCGGTAGTGGCATTTGATTTGCCCGGCCACGGTTTATCCAGTGGTGAGCGGGTGACGATTGAGAGCTTTGATCATTATGTCGATGTGTTTTCAGACCTTCTTCACCATTGTGAAAGTAATTTCCCAAAGCCATGGAAAGCAGCTGGTCAAAGCACAGGTGGTGCCATTCTAATTAAATATATTATGGCGGCTAAACCTTATCATTATCAAAATTATCTTGAGGGTGTGGCCGTATTTGCGCCGTTGATTCATCCGAGAAGTTGGAAGAAAATCCTCTTCACTTATAAATTATTGCATCGCTTTTTGAGCAAAACAAAAAGAAAGTTATATCCAAATACTGCCGATGAAGCATTTAATCAGTTTTTAGCCAATGATGATCCATTGCAAACCTTCTATATTTCTATTGAGTGGGTGGCTTCGATGAAGCGTTGGACAGAAGAGTTTGCAGCATTACCTCCAAATGATTACCCATTAAAAGTAATACAAGGCGATTGCGATAATACGGTGGATTGGGAATATAATTTAGAGGTTTTGAGAAAAAAATTTAAGAATATAGATATTGAAATTATTCATGGTGCTCAGCATCAAATGGTGAATGAAACTGTTTGGTTAAGAGAAAAAATATTTAAAGGAATTTGTTAGTTTAAAGGATCAGTGAACCTTGCCCTATTGATCTGACGTATATTTAACTGCCATATTCGAAGGAGAGAATATGTTTAAGTCTAAAGAAATAGAAAATGAGCTAGAAGAACTAGTCTCATTTCATGAAAGCGGTGGAGGTTTTGGTGACCCAGATGCTAAAGCAGAGCATGAAAGAAAAATTGATTTGCTTAAGCATAAGCAAATCCAAGAAGTAAGTAAAAGCAATAACCGCATAGCATCTTTCAACATTGTCATTGCAGTCATAAATGTAGCAATTCTTATCTATCAGATATTTTATACATAATTCAAATCAATAGGGTCATCATCATTAACTTTTGTTAATTTTAAAAAAGCACCCGACAACGCATGGTTCCCTCAATACCTTTTAATGCTTTCAGTGCAATATCACTGTATTCAGCATCGACATCCAAAACTACATAACCCACTTTTTCTGTAGTTTGCAGGTGTTGCCCACAAATATTGATATTGTTGTCAGAGAATACTTGGTTAATTGCTGTCATTACACCGGGTACATTATGGTGTACGTGCAATAGGCGGTGGGTGCCAGTGTGAGGCGGTAGAGAAACCTGTGGGAAGTTAACTGCGCTAATGGTTGTTCCGCTATCACTGTAGCGGGCCATTTTTTCAGCCACTTCAAGGCCAATGTTTTCTTGCGCTTCCTGAGTTGAACCGCCGATATGTGGTGTCAGGATGACATTGTCGAACTGTCTCAGGGGTGAAACAAATTCTTCCTGATTTGATTTTGGCTCTGTTGGGAACACATCAATAGCGGCACCGGACAGGTGCTTGCTTTCCAGTAATGCACTTAGGGCATCGATATCGACAACTTGGCCTCGTGCCGCGTTAATCAATATGCCGCCTTTTTTAATGGCACCTAGCTCTTCTGGGCCCATCATGTATCGGGTGGCATCGGTATCGGGAACATGGAGTGAAACGACGTCAGAGCTGCCTAGCAGTGCTTTCAGACTGGGCACTTGTTCTGCATTGCCCAAGGGCAGCTTGGTGACGACATCGTAAAATTTGACGCGCATACCCATAGATTCAGCCATCACACTGATTTGGCTGCCAATATTTCCATAGCCAACAATACCCAGGGTTTTACCGCGAACTTCATAGGAGTCTGCGGCAGATTTTAGCCAGGTGCCGCGATGTGCTGCTGCACTTTTTTCTGGAATGCCGCGCATCAGCATAATGGTTTCAGCAATGACTAATTCTGCAACACTGCGGGTATTGGAATAAGGTGCATTGAAGACAACCACACCGTGTTCTGTGGCTGCTTGAAGGTCAACTTGATTGGTGCCGATACAGAAGCAACCGACGCCAATCAGTTTTTTCCCTGCCTCAAACACCTTGCTACTGAGTTGGGAGCGTGAGCGGATACCGACAAAATGGAAATCCTTAATTTTTTCGATTAACTCATCTTCAGGCAGAGCTGATTTCAGATATTCCACATTGGTATACCCAGCAGCTTCCAGAGTTGCTACAGCGGAAGGGTGAACACCTTCGAGCAGTAAAAACTTGATCTTGGCTTTGTCTAATGAAAAGCCCAATGAAGAGTCTAAAGAAAGGTTGCCCATGCTGTCCTCAGTGGCTGCACTACGACTAACTTCGTAGGCAGTTAATCTATCTCAAAAAAGGGCGGCTATGATAACATGCACGCCCCTTGATAACTGCCCTTTTTGGAGATGTTTAAGATGTCCGCTTCTGGTTCGCCCAAGAATATTCCAGCCACTATTTTGGAAAAATTGTGTGACATTGTTGGTGAGCAGCGAGTGCTGACCGATGAAGTGTCTTTCCAGCAATATGGTGTGGATAGAACCACTGTTTGGGAAGCTTCCCCTGGTGTCGTGGTTTTGCCTGGCAGCACGGAAGAGGTGCAGGCCATTGTGCAGCTGGCTAATGCTGAAAACCTTGCTGTGGTGCCATCTGGTGGGCGTACAGGTTTGAGTGGTGGTGCCGTTTCTAAAGATGGCGAAATTGTTATTGCCATGGATCGAATGAAAAAAGTGGTGGCTTTCAATGAGGTAGACCGCATTGTCACCGTAGAGGCCGGCATGGTGACTCAACAGCTACAAGAGTTTGCCGAAGAGCAGGGGATGTTTTACCCCGTTGACTTTGCCTCTGCTGGGTCGAGTCAGATTGGTGGGAATATTGCCACCAATGCAGGTGGTATCAAGGTCATTCGCTATGGCATGACCCGCGACTGGGTCATGGGCCTGAAAGTCGTTGATGGTAATGGCAATATTTTAGAGTTGAACCAGGGTTTGGTAAAAAACAATACCGGGTTGGATTTCCGTCATTTATTTATTGGCTCTGAAGGTATGCTCGGCATTATTACCGAAGCATCTATACGTTTGACCCGTAAGGCTCAAGAGCTCACTGTTTTGGTACTTGGGGTGGTGGATTTCCCCAGTATTATGGGGGTATTAAAAACCTTTAATGACGGTATGGATCTCACCGCTTTTGAATTTTTTACTCACAACGGCATGGAAAAGGTCATCGCACACAGTGAGGTGCCAGCACCATTTGAAACAGCCTCACCCTTTTATGCTTTGATTGAATTTGAGCAGCTGTCTGAAGCTGATTTAGAGCGTGCCATGGAACTGTTTGAAACCTGTATGGAGCAGGGTTGGGTGGAAGACGGTGCGATCAGTCAAAGCTTGTCTCAGGCAGAGAATCTTTGGAAATTGCGTGAAGATATGTCTGAAACTATTTCCCAATGGAAGCCCTATAAAAATGATATCAGCGTCAGTGTGTCACAAATGCCTGCCTTTATTGAAAAGGTTGATGTGCTGGTAGCAGAGCAGTATCCGGATTTTGAAATCGTTTGGTTTGGCCATATTGGTGACGGGAATATTCACTTAAATATTCTCAAGCCGGACGATCTTTCAGTGGAAGAATTTACCGAGCGTTGCGGAGGTGTCAGCAAGCAAGTTGCCGCTTTGATCAAAGAGTTTAATGGCAGTGTTTCTGCTGAACACGGTGTTGGCTTGTTGAAAAAAGATTACCTGGGCTACACTCGTTCTGAAACTGAGTTGCAGCTTATGTGCCAGATTAAACATGTATTCGATCCAAAGGGTATTATGAATCCTGGCAAAGTGGTTGATGCCCTTTAATGTAGTAACAGTTCCTTGAATAAAGCTAATAGGAAAAAAGATGACTGAAGACGCGAACAAGGACGGTAACAATACGCCTCAACCATTAGAACAGTCAGTAGAGGTTGTAGGAACGGCAGAAGCTGCCGTTGACGATAAGCTAAAAAATCTGACCCAATTGGTTTATATCCTTCAAGCGATTAGTTTGGCTGTAGGACTCACTGCTATTGCTGGCCTGATACTGAATTACCTTAAACGAGATGAAGTAAAGGGCACTTATCTTGAAGATCACTTTAGCTGGCAAATAAAAACCTTTTGGTATGCATTGATTGGCGTCATTCTCGGTTGGCTGTTGGTGATTGTTCTCGTAGGATTTTTGATTTGGGCAGTGGTTGGCCTTTGGTATATCTACCGTATTGTTAAGGGGTGGTTGGCGTTAAATGATGGCAAAAGCCCTTAGCGAAATAAAAAGCCCTTAGCCCATTTTTAGCTAAATAATAAAGCCATTGGCATGTTTAACTTAAATTAAGAGCCCTTAAACTAAAACCAGGAGTCCAGCAGTGCGCTATTTTGATCACAGTATTCATTTTGCCGATGGAGGCTCACAACAAATTCCTGTCGGTAAAGTGGTATGCGTTGGTCTTAACTACAGTGACCATGTGGCAGAAATGAACAGTCAGCAGGCCGCTGAGCCGGTTCTTTTTCTTAAGCCCGCCAGTGCTTTAGTGCCCTTGGAGCAGCCTGTAACGATTCCAGTAGAGTTTGGTAGTTGTCACCACGAAGTGGAAATGTCCATTTTGATTGGAGAGCAGCTAGCCGACTGTACTGAACAGCAAGCCGCTGATGCCATTATTGGTGTGGGAGTAGCTTTAGACCTTACCTTACGCGATCTACAAAATCAGTTTAAACAGAAAGGTCACCCCTGGGATAAAGCCAAAGGGTTTGATGGTGCGTGTCCGGCATCAGCTTTTGTTGATCGATCACAAGTGGATGATTTACAAGATCTGGAGTTGCGCTTAACCATTAATGGTGAGGTGAAGCAGTCATCGAATACCAGCCATATGATCACCCCAGTGTTGCCATTGATTGCTTATATATCAAGATTTTTCACTCTTATGCCGGGCGATATTGTACTAACAGGGACTCCGGCTGGAGTGGGGCCGATATATCCAGGAGATAAACTGACGGTGGAGTTGGTGGATATAATTTCTGTGGAAACACATGTAGTAGAGCGGTGATTAGATATTACGTTTACCTATCATAATGATGATAAAGCTGATGACTTCTTCGCTATTCTGATTGAAGCCTCGATACTGTATCCGCATAACACCTCTGTCGGGCTTAGAGTTTGAGGGTTTTATTGATAGTATTTCCGCTTCTGTTTGAATTGTGTCACCAGGGCGTACTGGCAACAAAAATCTAACTTCATCAATTCCTGGGCCTCCCATACAGACAGTGTTAAAAACTCCAGATTGCACCATTTTGCAAAAGCAAAGGTTTAGCGTCTGAAAGCCACTACTAATTAGCCCTCCATAGGGGCCATCTTTTGCAGCTTTTTTATCTGTATGGAAGGTTTGAGGGTCATACTTTTGGGCAAACTCAAGAATTTTTGGTTCATCCAGAGTGAAGCTATCGGCTTTAAAGCGTTCTCCGATAGAAAAATCATCTAGGTAGCGCCCTGTATACATATAGTTCCACCTTTATTTTTTTAAGGGTTTATTCACTTTATTATTTAAAACAGTAGCTCGTGTCAAATCAACAAGGGTTAAGGGTAAATGATCAAAAAAGGCATATACCGGCACTTCAAAGGCAATCTATACGAAGTCATTGATACCGCACGTCACAGCGAAACGGAAGAAGAGCATGTGGTTTACCGTGCTCTCTATAAAAGCAGTAACAAATATGGGGATAGCACTAAGGAAGACAATAGCCTTTGGATTCGTCCACTGTCCATGTTTGATGAAGTAATTGAGCGTGATGGTAAAACTGTTAAGCGTTTTGAGTTTGTGGAAGAAGCATAACAGTGGATAGGAAGACGGTAAGGGGAATTGTATAGGGGGTAGCTGGGAAAATAGTAGGAGAAGTTGCTCGTATTAGTTAGGTATGTTGATTATTGAATTCTTAAAAGAGGGCGGCTATCAAAATCATTACGATTAACTAGCTCGCTAGTAATAGCGTCGGCAAATGCTGTATCCATATTTGTATTTGATTCTTCATATAGGCTCAGGATACTCCATAGTTTGCTGCTTGAGAGCATATCCACGCGAGTATCTATCCAGTGGTAAATTTTCTCACCTGATGGATCTGTTTCTACGTAAAAGCTCTTGTCATAGGAGTTTTGGGCTTGTTGTTTCATTAGTATTTCATTTATGTTGTTCATAACATGTTCTCTTTTTTTTCATTTGTTTTGTCATGGGTGCAACGATAATTTCCGTATATGTCAGCTAAATGGTGTTTTTATGACAAAACGATGACAGTTTTTTCCTCCAAATCAGCCTATAACACGGCTTGGTTAATAAGCCATCTGGACATTTGGCTGGTCAGCCATCAAAGTACGCATCGTTTTTTGTTTATGGTTATATGACTATTAATTTTTAATAATCAATCTTTAACAACACAGCTTTAGGGCTAGTGGATTAGGGTTCGTCAGTTAGGGTAAGTAAATGTCTTCAATTTTGTTCGAAAAAAAACGTGTTGATGTAAATAGTGTAAAAGTGCGTTTCGCAGCAATATTAATCAGTGTTTGTACCATGATGTATTTCATCAATATGCCGCTGATGTTGGGTCTGGCAGTAAAAGATCTTAGCCTGGAGCAATCACAAGTTTGGCTATTGGGTGGGCTCTTTTTGGGTGGTGCATCATTAGCGGCCATTCTTTCGGTCTTATTTATTCGTATCGCCCATTGGCAGAGGCTGATCTTTATCAGTGGGTTTATGAGCCTGTTGGCCTTTTTACTGCCCATTTTTGTTTCAGGTTTTACTACCCTATTGATTTGTCAGGCATTGGCCGGGTTCTTTGCTGGTATTGGTTATGCTGTTGCTATTGCCTGTTTAGGCGATGCTAATAACCCTACTTGTAATTATGGGTTGGCGCTTACAGCACAAACTGCCATGGTTGCTTTGGTCAGTTACCAATTACCTAACATTGTTATTAGAGGAACGACATTTCACGAAGTTTTAATGGTGGTTGCGGGCCTGTCAGCTATAAGTATCTTATTGGGTACGATGATGCCCAGAAATGGAAAACGAGCTAGCTTAAAAAGTGCTATGACTGAGCAGAATCCTATCGCTGTTTTCGTTGCACTGTTTATTTTGTTGTTGGTGTTTGTGGGCGGCAGTTCAGTACGCAACTCCATTGAGCCGATTGCTTCCCGCCTAGATTTTGCAGCCACAGAGGGCGGCGGTGTGATGATTATTCTTGTCTTGGCTAGCGGCTTGGGTTCTTTAATTGCTGCGTTGATGGACTCTCGTTCGGGTTTTACCAAGCCTATGGTGATTGCCTTAGGAGTAGCTGCAACTATTTTGGTCATGGGTGTCTTCCAGCTTTGGCCAGAGCAAATTAGCCTGATCTTTGCTTTTTGCCTTGTTGGGGGTGCATGGAATTTTGCTGCGGCTTACGGCATGGGGTTAACCGCTAAGCTCGATAGCAGTGGTAAATACACGCCGTTAATCGGTACCATGCAAATTATCGGCAATGTTGCTGGTATTGCCATCGTAGGTTCTTTAGTCGTTGGCGGTAGTTACGTATTGCCCTATATGTTTGCTGGCGTTGCATGGATTCTTGCTTTGGTTATTGTTATTCCACTGGTAAAACGCAATCAGAAGCTTATTGCGACAAGCAATGATTGAGCTGTCCACAGTTGACGTACAGATAAGACATAGTAGCTATCAGTTTAAATATGAACCGACTTAAGTGAGCTTAGAAAAGATGGATGAGCCAGATGGGAATAAAGCAGTAGAAGAGCCCCATTTGGCTAAAAGCCATGCTGATATAGATCCGCTTTCGCACCCTTTTGATACCCTAACACCAGACTTTATTCTGGATGCAATGGAGAGCCAGGGGCATATCTGTGATGGACGGTTCTTCCCCCTAAATAGCTACGAAAACCGGGTTTACCAAATCGGTATCGAAGGTGAAACACCGATTATCGGCAAATTTTATCGTCCCAATCGCTGGAGCACCGAACAAATTCTTGAAGAACACCAGTTTTGCTTTGAATTGGTAGAACAAGAACTCCCCGTGGTTGCACCGCTAACTAATGCAGCCGGTGACAGCCTTTTTGAATACCAGGGATTTGAGTTCGCTTTGTTTCCTCGAAAGGGTGGTCATGGACCAGAACTGGATAATCTCGATAATCTGTATCTGTTGGGTAAGCTGTTAGGTCGAATGCATGCCGTTGGTGCGGTAAATCCCTTCAAACATCGTCCCACACTGGATAGCCAAACCTTTGGCCATGAAGCATCAACACTTATTAGTGAGCAATTTATTCCGCAAGAACTAAAAGCCTCCTACGACTCCTTGATACATGATGTGATGCAGGCCGTGGATGAAACCATTGCAAACACTGGCACAGTTGAACATATTCGTGTCCATGGTGATTGTCATTCTGGAAATATTTTGTGGCGAGATGACAATGCCCACTTTGTAGATTTGGACGATGCTCGCATGGCCCCTGCCGTGCAGGATATTTGGATGCTGCTGTCCGGGCAGCGTGATCGCCAAACAGCGCAGTTATCGGAAATCGTTGATGGCTATAACGAGTTCTTTGATTTTAATCCTCGAGAACTTCGTTTGGTGGAAGCCCTGCGTACCCTAAGAATGATTCACTATGCCGCCTGGCTTGCCAAACGCTGGCAAGACCCTGCGTTTCCCATGGCATTCCCCTGGTTTAATACCATTCGTTATTGGAGTGAACATATTCTGGAATTGAGGGAGCAGTTTGCTGCGCTGAATGAGCCCCCGTTAGAAGTTATGTAATCTTAATTTGAGACGTTGTGATTTTTAGAAACTAAGAGCGCAATAAAAAAATCATCTATACTATTTAATTGTCATAAATGTTTTTTTGTTTATTTATAAAGGGAAATCAAATGGCAACTTATGAATGTTCGAAATGCGGTATGAGTGTAAATGCGACTTGTGGTAAGTGCGGTGTTCCGTTGGTTGATGACAGTTTAGAGCTTGATGACGGTAGAAAAGTACAAATATCTAAATGCCCTAATGATCATGGGAAAATAAAATCACCCATGTGTTGTGGTGAGGATATGAGTTGTACTTTATAGTTTTTTAATGGGGCGGGCCGGGTTGTATTAGATACTACAACTGGCTCGTATATTATTTACATAAACTATCATTCTTTCGCATAAATAGTCTTAATTCCATCTCCAGTACCTAACATCAATACATCTGCTGGCCTTAGTGCAAACAAACCATTCGTTACCACACCAGTAATATTATTTATTTTTTCTTCTAATTTCCGAACAGGGCTAATGGGGTGGAGGTGATGAACATCAATGATCACATTCCCATTGTCGGTAATGACACCTTCACGATAAACGGGGTCACCTCCCAGTTTCACTAACTCTCTTCCCACATGGCTGCGAGCCATAGGAATCACTTCAACGGGCAGGGGAAATTCCCCTAAGTTATCTACCCACTTGGAGCCATCGGCAATACACAAAAATTCTTTAGCGACAGCTGCAGTTATTTTTTCTCGTGTTAGTGCAGCGCCTCCACCTTTAATTAATTCCAGGTGCGGATTAGTTTCATCGGCGCCGTCGACATAAATAGTCACTTCATCGACAGTATTTAAATCGTATACAGGAATGCCATGCTGCTTTAACCGGTCGGCTGATGCTTCTGAGCTAGCAACAGTTCCCGCAACTTTAGCTTTATGCTCTGCCAGTAAATCAATGAAAAAGTTGGCAGTAGAGCCTGTACCGATACCAACGATACTGGTGTCATCAATTTTGCTCAGGGTGTAATCCACAGCAGCTTGGGCTACGGCTTTTTTTAGGGCATCTTGTGGGCTGAGGTTTGTGTCTGATGTCATGATAGGGACTGTTCGGCGAGTGGTTGATGTAGAGGATTATTATACGGATCATGATCTGAAAGGACAGATAATGTGGATCGGCACAGGCTTTGCCTTTACTATTGGTTTTATCCGGTTAAAAAATAGCTTTTAACAGCAACCTTTAACAATAACTTCCAACAAAAGCGCACTTTGAAAAATGCCAGAAAGCTACGTAAAACGTATTCTTAACGCCCGTATCTATGATTTGGTGGTGCAAACACCTATTGATGAGGCGGCGCAACTTTCTTCACGTATTGGCAATAAGGTTTTGCTGAAGCGAGAGGATTTGCAGCCCGTATTTTCGTTCAAGCTTCGTGGTGCATACAATAAGATGCTAACGCTTAGTGAGGAGCAATTGGCCAAGGGTGTGGTAGCTGCTTCTGCGGGTAATCATGCTCAGGGTTTAGCCATGTCGGCAAAAAAAATGGGGGTTAAAGCCACCATTGTTATGCCGAATACAACACCTCAGATTAAAGTGAATGCGGTAAAAGCCCTTGGTGCCAAAGTAATGCTGCGAGGTGATACCTATGATGATGCCTCGGATTATGCCCAGAAGTTAGTGGCGGAAAAGGGTATGACCTATATCCACCCTTTTGATGACCCGGATGTCATCGCAGGTCAAGGCACCATTGCGATGGAAATCCTGCGTCAGGTTTCTGGCCCATTGGATGCGGTGTTTATTCCCGTTGGCGGTGGTGGTCTTTGTGCAGGTATGGCCGCTTATATTAAATACGTTCGCCCTGATGTGAAGGTTATCGCTGTGGAGCCAGATGATGCGGCCTGCTTAAAAGCAGCATTGGATGCCGGGCGGCGAGTGCGTCTGAAGCATGTGGGAATTTTTGCCGACGGCACTGCTGTTGCTCAAATCGGCAAAGAAACATTTCGAGTACTTAAAGATACTGTAGATGAGGTGGTTACAGTTTCTGCTGACGAGATCAGTGCGGCCATTAAAGATATTTTTGATGATACTCGGTCCATCTGTGAGCCTTCGGGTGCACTGGGCGTGGCTGGCTTGAAGAAATATGTTGAGAGCAATGGCGTGCAAGGGCAAACACTTGTGGCCATCGACAGTGGTGCCAATATCAACTTTGATCGGCTGCGTTATATTTCTGAGCGTACGGAAATAGGTGAGAAGCGCGAAGCCATTTTGGCCGTGACGATTCCTGAGCAGCCTGGCAGTTTTAAGAAGTTCTGTGCCGCACTTAGCAAGCGTAATATCACCGAATTTAATTACCGTATGGGCGATCCTTCCCAGGCGCATATCTTTGTGGGCATACAAGTAATATCTGATGACGATCGTCTTCAGTTAGTGTCTGACCTTAAGGGCAAGGGATATCCTTTGGTAGATATGACCGATAATGAAATCGCTAAATTACATATTCGCCATATGGTCGGTGGGCGTGCTGAAGAAGCTACCGATGAGGTGGTGTACCGGTTTGAATTCCCAGAGCGCCCTGGCGCATTAATGCAATTCTTGAATAAGCTTGGTGGACGCTGGAATATTTCCATGTTCCATTATCGCAATCACGGTGCAGCCTATGGGCGAGTCCTGGCAGGTTTACAGGTGCCAGCTGGTGAGCGTAAGAAAGTAGCCGCTTTCCTTGATGAGCTAGGTTACACCTGGGTTGATGAGACCGATAATCCCGCCTATCAGGTTTTTTTAAACTGAGTTTTTGAGTTTTAAGCAGTGTTTCTGAAAAAATATTTACGGAAAATGTCAGTCGTTTCACTTAACAGGTTCTAGCTTTAAGTGTTGCCGCATAAGGCTATTGATATAACGTTGATTAATAGTAATCGGTATATTTTTTAACCCAGGCCCTTCCATAAACGCTGGCACATTAGTGCCGGTATGCATTTCCCAAAAGCCTTGAGGTGATGAGTTTGTAGCATAGCTCACTGCCATTAGTTCTCCTGATAAGGTCTTTAGTACAGCGTAATAGCCAGTAGGGTATTGGGGTGCTGTAACGGCGTTACTAACAAGTTCATAGCTTTCAGGTAGAGGAACTATTTGCCCGGCTTGACCGTGGTCTGCAGTGACAATCATGAGAGTATTAGAGAATTTAGAAGCGAACTCTCTTCCTTTGGAAATTGATTCGTCAAAAGCACGAAGCTCGCCGATCTGTCCACAAGGATTTCTTTTGTGGGCTTGTTTATCGATAGAGGCCCCTTCCACCATGAGAAAAAAACCTTTGGTGTTGTTGTGAGATAAAGTTTGTAATGCTTTATCAGTCATTTGGCTGAGTGTTGGAATATTTTTGAACCGAGTATTAGTGGTGCAGCTAAACAGCTTTGGGTAAATGGCATTGCCATTGGTATCCGTCTTAATCTTTTCTGCTCGATGGTAATTTTCACCGATCCATTCTGTTGGAAGATGTTTTTTAGCAAATAACCCGAGCAATTTGGAGTGATTGGGTGTGCCCTGAATATCTGTCAGCGTTTGCAAGAGGGTATAACCTTTATTCTGGGCTTGTTCGATAAAAGTGTTCTCGGCGACAGACTGCTTAAAATATTTTTTACCACCACCCAATAAAACATCTACATTGTTGTTAATTAATTGTTCGACAATAGATCCTTGGCCACCTCGCTTTTTTTGATTGTGAGTACATTGTTGTGTTGGTGGAATAAAGGGATGTCTGGCCTCCATATCTTCAGGGCTCTCACAATCACGATGTGGTGAATGTGATACAAAGGCCGCAGGTGTAGCATCGGTAAGACTAGCTGTTGTAACTATCCCGGTCCGGTAACCTGCCCGTTGTGCATCTTCAAGAATAGTTGGCAGTGCATGGTTTGTTAGTGCAGTAGTAGCAATTCTTCCCTTGCTGGTCAGCACCCCTGTGGCCAGGGTGCTAGCCGTATTAGCGCTGTCTGCAATATGTCTAAATTGTTTCGAATTGTCTTCGCGAAGGGTTTGCACTTTGACTGAACTGCGAATGGGCATTTGCTCCATGGCAAATAATCCCTTTGGGCCATAG